>OHJC01001462.1_pt1 | contig 10017 bp, 7 predicted proteins | sample 1568461 | NCBI WGS metagenome assembly OHJC01 (sample SAMEA3879535, study PRJEB24766) | human gut metagenome | biome: human-associated habitat; feature: feces | place: USA | collected 1985/1987 | reverse complement strand
ACGGTGGAAGCTGCATATACCACGGAGCTGCAGGCGGTTACGAAGGAGGCACAGCTTTATATCGTTTCGCTGAAGGACGCGGCTTTTGTAGAATTATTACCCCAGATTGTTTCTGGAAAGGAGAATGCTTTATGGGTGCATACAGCCGGCAGTATTCCTATGAATATTTGGCAGGGGCATGTAGTGCGTTATGGAGTGCTTTATCCGATGCAGACTTTCAGTAAGCAGCGTGAAGTGGATTTTGGACAGATACCGTGTTTTGTGGAAAGCAACTCGGAAGAGGATGTGCAGCTTCTGAAGGACATTGCTTCTGCCCTATCGGAAAAAGTGTATGAAGCAAGTTCTGAGCAGCGCAAAAGTTTGCATCTGGCGGCTGTGTTTACGTGCAATTTTACCAATCACATGTATGTGTTGGCTGCTGAACTGCTGAAAAAGTACGGGTTGCCGTTCGAGGCAATGCTCCCCTTGATAGACGAGACGGCCCGCAAGGTGCATGAGCTGGAACCGCTTGCCGCACAGACAGGACCGGCTGTGCGCTATGATGAGAATGTCATTGACGAGCATCTGCGGATGCTTGCCGATGAGCCGCAAATGCTGGAACTATATCGGGAGATTAGCGAGAATATACATCGGTTGGCAATAAGATAACCGGATGCCGATGCTTGCCTCTTTTGAACTAATGTTTTGCTGCATATAGGTATATTATAATGAACAAGAAAAAAGTGCAATGAGTACCATAAACTATGATTTGAAAAAGATAAAAGCCCTTGTTTTTGATGTGGACGGTGTGCTGAGTGCCAATGTTATCCCTATGAGTTCGGAGGGTGAACCTCTGCGTACGGTCAACATAAAGGATGGTTATTCCCTGCATCTGGCCGCTAAGCAAGGTGTGTTGCTGGGTATAATTACGGGTGGACGTACAGAAGCAGTCCGCAAGCGTTTTACTTCTTTAGGTTTTGAGGATGGAAATATCTATATGGGTTCTTCTGTTAAAATCCATGATTACCATGACTTCCGTGACCGTCATGGCTTGAAGGACGAGGAAATATTGTATGTAGGTGATGATATTCCCGACTTGGAGGTGATGCGTGAGTGTGGTTTGCCGTGTTGTCCTAAGGATGCTGTGCCTGAGGTAAAGGCTGTGGCTCGCTATATTTCGTATGCAGAAGGCGGTTATGGCTGTGGTCGCGACATTGTGGAACAGGTATTGAAAGTGCAAGGGCTTTGGATGGCAGATGAAAAAGCTTTTGGTTGGTAGTTGTTTCAATCGTTAAATTGTAAATCGTCAAATCGTAAATGATATGATGTTGGATAATCTGAAGAAATATAAGGTGATTCTTGCCTCTAACTCTCCGCGAAGGAAAGAATTGCTGGCTGGTTTGGGAGTGGAATATGAAGTAAGAACTTTGCCCGATGTGGATGAATCTTATCCCGAGACATTGCGGGGAGCGGATATTCCTCTCTACATATCCAGGGAAAAGGCGGATGCCTACCGTGATATGATGCATCCGGACGAATTGATGATTACGGCAGATACCATTGTCTGGCTGGATGGACAAGTTCTCGGAAAGCCCAAGAATAGGGAAGAAGCCATGCAGATGTTGCGCGACATGTCCGGACGTACCCATGAAGTGTTTACCGGTGTGTGCATCACTACTACTGAGTGGCAACGCAGTTTTGCAGCGGCAACAGAAGTGCGTTTTGCTAAACTGAGCGAAGAGGAAATTGCCTATTATGTGGACAAATACCAGCCCATGGATAAAGCCGGAGCTTATGGTGTACAAGAGTGGATTGGATTCATTGGGGTGGAAAACATATCCGGGAGTTACTATAATATAATGGGGCTCCCCGTACAGAGACTGTACAGGGAGTTGTTGGAGATCTAAACCAGATCCATCATTAGAGGGATATCTTTTTCACTGATTCCTTGTCTGACAAGTGTTTCTTTGTCTTTACCGAACATTTCTCTAAAAATCTCCTGCCCGCCATATTCCAAAGCTGCTTTACTGTAAAGTTCTGCAGCTTTTTCTATTTTGCCCGTTCTCCAAGCAACATGTCCGGCATTGAGATAGTCTGCCGCGAGTGGTTTGGAGGCGAGTATCTTTTCGTAATACTTCATTGCTTGCTCATACTTGCCGTTGACAAACGAACACCAGCCTATAGCACGCCATGCTTTGATACAATTGCTTTCGATGAAATCAAGCTTGAAGAAATATTGCAGAGCCTCTTCATATCTTTCCAGTTCGGCAAGGCAGCTTCCGGCGTAGAAAAGGACATTATGGCTTTCCGGCTGGATTGCCTCCACTTTCTTATAGTATTCCAGTGCAGAGGCAAAGTCCCTTATCTGCCGGTAGCACGTAGCGAGATGGCGGATTGTCCAGACATGGTCGGGCTTTAGTACATCGGCTTTCAGGTAGGCGTCTATCGCTTCCTTATACCTCTTTTCCTTTTGCAGGCAATAGCCAGCCTTTTGGAAAATGTCTGCATTTGCATGGTTCAAGGCTATCAATTCCTTATAAAGCTCCAATGCTTCTGCCGGGTGTTCTTTGCGGAAGTGGAAGTCGGCGATGGTAATCAGCAGCTCGGGTTTGCACAGAATCTCTTTGAGTGCCGGGATACGGTGCAGGGCAATCTCCTCCTTGAAGATGTCACGGAACTCGTGTCTGCGTTGGCTTAACTTGAAGAAACGGTATAAGTCGTGGACATACTGGTTGCTGATGACATCCGGTCGTTCGGCATACTGTCGCAAAGCGGAGGATTTGCTTTCGTCCATGAGTGCATCCAGATCCTGAGAAGTCATCTGGCTGAGCATCATCGTACGCTGTGACTGTGGTATATGTGCCATTGTAAAGCAAAGGGAATACTTGTCACTATTGCAGAAGAAACCGGATTGGAGGATAAGGGAGAGGATGGCATTATCTCCGGTAGGCTTGAATCCGAATTCCTTGATGATGCTGGAGTGATGCATGTCGAACGGATAGAACCAGTTGTACGGTTCCTTAAAGAACGGATAAGTCTTGAGTTGTGCAAACGTACTCATATAGACATCAGCACCTTCCAGCTGTAATTCGTTCATCTCTCGTATCTTGTCTCCCAGTCCGGAACTTTCAAAAGCTTTTTCCCAATCCGGATTAAGATCGTTTTCCTCAGGGTTCTCTTCAAAACCGAACTTCATGTTACGCATGATGTTCACATTCCTCATCATCTCCGGAATGATTTCTTCACGCATCTTTTTGTCTATTTTTTCCGTTTCCTGGCTACGGAGTAGCTCGATGTAAATACGGTTCAGTTGCTTGCCGAAGCTGCTGTCTTCGTTGAGCAGGGAAAGGCGGGCTGTCAATTCGGGATAAAGCGACAGACGGGTGGGATGAAAAAGAAGTGCGAAAGCGATACCTACCAACGCCCGTTGGTTTACTTGCGTATTTGCATGCGTTACGGCGTCCAGCAACCATGAGAATTTGCGGGTATCGAAGCATTCCATCAGACTGAGCATGACGGCACTGGTGAACAGGCACAAATCATTGACGGGAAGCATTTCTGATTCCAGTAATCCTTTGGCTTGCTGTTCGTCTTCTGCAGACCAGTCACTGTTACTCCATGTGGAAAGGAAAAGAACCTGGGCGGTTTGTTCGTGCCGTTGCAGTACGGCGTCCATGCCTTGGTTATCCGGCATCAGCTGACAAACGGCCAGGTCATCAGGGAAAGATTCCAATACCTTCTGCAGTGCGGCAATATTGTATTCTTTGGGGAGGCGTTCCCGGTTATTGCGCAGGGAATGGTAATAGTGCGTGGAAACTCCGTCAAGGAGAGACAGACGTGCCTGGTCAGCGACTTCCCAAGTTTCGGTCAGAATCTGGCGATATAGTTTCTGTCGTTCAGGATCGTCGATTCCCTGGCGCATGTATTGCAGCATGTACTGATAGGATGTCTGAGCTTGTTCCAAGCGGTTGCGGAGTGTCCAGTCACCGCTGTTCCAAAGAAAGGCTTCCAGTTGGGATTGTGCTTCCTTCAGCCGTTGCTGCTTGAGTAGAGTAACGATATGCTGATATTGTTCTTGTATGGCTTGTTCGTTCATAAATCAGTCTCTTTTTGGGTATGTATCTTATAAAACTACAAAAAGGATGCCAAAAAGTTCATAAATTTCCATTTCCCCAGCTCAGAAACGAACTTGCAACTGTGCTTGAAGCAGGTTTGAGTTTTCTCCTTTATGGCGGTTACAGTATGTATACTGGGCTTGCAGACGGCATTTGGGATAGAACCAATACTGTACACCTGCTACATAATTGGTCTGTTTATCGGAAATAGTCTTATTTTTGTTGAAATAGTCATAAGAGGCTATTACGTCAAATTTGGGAAGCACATGGGCAGATACGGTTGCATAGTAACCGTCACTTTTAACGTGTCCGTCTTTTCCGGCCAAGTATTCTGTACGTACATCTACGGATTTTGTTTTGATGGTGGCACCTGCCGACCAGCGGTTTCGGGTGTAATTCTCTCCTATGGCTATGTCTGGATTAATGGAAGAAACGGCTACGGCGCATCCTTTCCCTTTAACAAAGGAACCGCCGACGGACAACCATTTCAATGGATGTACCATAAGGCTGCCTACAATATCTTTCTGATTGTTTTTATCTTTTAGGTTGATGCCTTGTCCGTTCATGATGGCAAGGTTATAAGTCATCAAAGAGTCGAACAAGTCTCCATAAATTAACAATCCCATATCACGACCGCTTGCAGAGCCATACAACGGATCACTGCCATTGATACCGGCCAGGTAATTGACGGCTTGAGAATAACAGTTTATTAATTCGACAAAGCAGGGAGACATCGGGTTCTCAATGGTATACATGGTTTTGAACTGTCCGATACGTGCTGTGAGTTGAGGGAGAAAGCGGTATTCCGTGTAGGCTTCCAGAATTTTTCCGGTATTGGCAAAGCTGTACATGAAGTAAGCCGACCATTTATCGGTGATTTTACCGCGCGCCATAAAGATAACTCTCTTTATATCGAAAGTATTGCTGGTACCTTCGCCCGCATCATCGTATGTATATCCCACTTGGGCATAGCCGGAGAGTGAAATGCGGTCTTTTAAAGTGTTGACTACATCATTCAGACAAGCATCTTGTGCTTTCAGGATGCATGTGGCTGATAAAAGGATGCAGGATAGTAGAATTCGTCTCATTATAGGGATGGATAGTAGTAAAAAAGGCAACCCTTTTTTCAAAGAGCTGCCTTTGGGTGTTATTTTGCTTGTTTTTATTCGTTGATAGCAGCGATACCCGGAAGGATTTTTCCTTCGATTGCTTCAAGCAATGCACCGCCACCGGTAGAAACGTAAGAAACGCCGCTTGCCAGGCCGAACTTGTTGACACAAGCTACAGAGTCACCGCCACCTACGAGTGAGAAAGCACCGTTCTTGGTAGCTTCTACGATAGCTTCGCCTACAGCGCGTGAACCGTGAGTGAAGTTCTCGAATTCGAATACACCCGTCGGACCGTTCCAAAGGATAGTCTTGGAGTTCTTGATGACATCTGCAAAGATCTTTTCAGTCTCAGGACCGATATCAAGACCTTCCCAGCCATCAGGAATTTCGTCAACCGGGCAGAACTTGGTGTTGGCATCGTTGGAGAAAGAATCGGCAATCTTGGCATCAACAGCCAAAACAAGGTTTACGCCTTTTTCTTTTGCTTTCTTCACCAGGTCAAGAGCCAAATCCAGTTTGTCATCTTCGCAGATAGAAATACCGATTTTGCCGCCCATGGCTTTGGTGAAAGTATAAGTCATACCGCCGGCAATAATCAGGTTGTCTACCTTGTTCAGCAGGTTTTCAATGATTTCAATCTTGGAAGAAACTTTGGAACCACCCATGATGGCAGTAAACGGACGTTGGATATCGTTCAAAACTTTATCAACAGCCTTTACTTCTTTTTCCATCAGGTAACCGAACATCTTGTTGTCCTTGTCGAAATATTTAGCGATCAATGCAGTAGAAGCGTGTGCACGGTGAGCGGTACCGAAAGCGTCGTTTACATAGCAATCTGCATAAGAAGCCAATTTCTTGGTGAATTCTTTCTGGCTTTCCTTAACAGCAGCTTTGGCAGCCTTCTTTTCTTCGTCTGTAGCATCTTCAGCCAAACCGCGGGGTTTGCCTTCCTCTTCAGCGTAGAAACGGAGGTTCTCGAGCAACAACACTTCACCCGGTTGCAGAGCAGCAGCCTTTACGGCAGCTTCTTCGCCCATACAGTCGTTAGCAAATTGCACCTCAACACCCAACAACTCTTCGAGATGCTTCAGAATGTGCTTCAAGGAGAACTTGTCAGCCGGGCCTTTCGGACGACCGAGGTGAGAACCGATAATTACACTACCGCCATCGGCCAAAATCTTCTTCAATGTAGGAAGAGCGGCACGCATACGGGTATCATCTGTAATGTTGAAGTTTTCGTCCAAGGGTACGTTGAAGTCCACACGAACGAATGCCTTTTTTCCGGCAAAGTTAAATTGATCAATTGTCATAATACTCTATTTTATTTAAAAGTGTTACTAATTTCTTTTTAGTGAGCGCAAAGTTAGCATTTATTTCTTTTTTTTGCTATGAAACCGTTGTTTATTCTTTGTCTTTGCCGCTCTCTTTGCTAACTTTATATTTCTGGCAATAATATTTGCACATTAATTGCAAACCGCAGGTATCACATTGTGGAGTACGTGCCTGGCATACATAGCGACCGTGAAGGATAAGCCAGTGGTGGGCTATAGGGATGTCTGTTTCCGGTATATGTTTTACCAATTCTTTTTCGACACTGAACGGGGTTGTACATTTATCTGATACGAGACCCAGGCGATGGCTGACGCGGAACACGTGTGTGTCTACTGCCATAGCCGCTTTATTGAAAACGACGGATTGGATGACATTGGCTGTTTTGCGGCCTACGCCGGGCAGTTTTACCAGTTCTTCAAGGCTATCGGGGACCTCACTTTTAAAGTCTTTCACCAGCATTTGGGCCATGCCTACAAGGTGCTTGGCCTTGTTGTTGGGATAGGACACGCTGCGGATATACTCGTATACCACGTCGGGAGTAGTAGCGGCGAGTGCTTCGGGAGTAGGGAAGTCCCGGTAAAGGGCAGGGGTAATCATATTGACGCGTTTGTCCGTACATTGTGCAGAGAGAATAACTGCTATCAACAGCTCGAACGGATTGTCATAATGCAACTCTGTTTCGGCTACGGGAACGTTCTCCCTAAACCAAGCAAGGATTTTTTCATAACGCTCTTTCTTTCTCATCTTAATTTGTTTTTATGATAGTGAGGAGATACTTTCAGATTGAAATAAAAGATGGAGATAACCGTGAGGCAGGCTCCGAAAAAATATGCCATATCGAAAGAGGTAATCTGTGCGATATAACCTCCTGCTGTCAGGCCTATGCCAATGCCTACATCCCATGAAGTCAGGTAGGTAGAGGTGGCTGTTCCGCGCTGGTTGTTGGGGGCCAGATTTACGAACAGCGTATTGAAGGCGGGGAACATCGTCCCGAAGCCTACTCCCAATAGGAGGGCAACCATAAAAAATAATATGTTTGTCAGTTCCGGGACGGTTTTCATCAATAGTCCGCAGGCGGACAATATGAAGAAACAGCTACATACCAGATATAGTCCTAAAGTTATGACTTGGGTGATACGCCCTTTATCCACTTGTTTGCCGGAGAACATGCGGGACACTGCCATGCCGACGGCCATAAAAGTAAAAAACAATCCGGAATTCAAGGTAATTCCTATTTCTTTGGCATACATGGCTACATAAGTGCTTGTCATGCCATATGGTATGGAGAGCAATAGCAGTGCGATTCCTGCCGGGATACCTTTCAGCAGCACAAAGCGGTCCAATGAGATAGGTTCTCGTTTGACTGGTTGTTTGGGTGGGGTCTTGACGAGGCATGCGGCAACAAAACCGATAGTTCCCGATATGAGCGAGCAGGCAAAAATCGTTTCAAAGGAATAGATGTCATGCATGAAAAGGCCAATCATCGGACCGAAGCTCATGGCTGTGTTGTTCATCAGTCCATAATATCCTACGGCTTCGCCGCGACGAGATGAAGGGGTAATGTCAATCACAATTGTATTTCCTGCTACAGTCACCATTCCAAATGCAAGACCGTGGACAACCCGCAACATGATGAATATGGATAGGACTCCCGCCAACATGTAACCTGCTAAAATGGTGATAAAGATGAAATATGCCACCAGATAAAGAGGCTTGCGGGCCAGTGTGTCGAGCAGGTATCCCGAAAATGGGCGTATGCAGAGCGAGGCAATGGTGTAGCATGACAAGATGACACCTACTGCTGCATTTCCGGTATGGAATACCTCAGTCAGGTAGAATGGAAGAACCGGTAGTATCAGATAAAAGGCAAAATACAAAAGGAAATTGGCAGCCAGGATAAGGCAATAGCCGGAGGTTACAAGTTTGTCTTTTGCCATAGCGAAAAATAGTGGTTAGCGATGAGTGGTTAGTGATGGGTGATTAATGATATGCTGAAAATGCGCAACTTATTAATCACTAATCACTAACCGTTATTCACTATATTTAGTAAGCGCTCTCGAATTCTTTCAAGAAGCGTGTGTCATTTTCAGAGAACATACGAAGGTCTTTCACCTGGTATTTTAAGTTGGTGATGCGTTCGATACCCATACCCAGGGCATATCCGCTATACACTTTGCTGTCTATTCCGTTCAGCTCCAATACATTCGGATCTACCATACCGCATCCCAAAATTTCTACCCAACCCGTGTGCTTGCAGAAGGGGCAGCCCTTGCCGCCGCAGATGTTGCAGCTGATGTCCATTTCGGCACTTGGCTCGGTGAAGGGGAAGTAGGAAGGACGCAGACGAATCTTGGTGTCACTGCCGAACATCTCTTGCGCAAAGAGCAATAAAGCCTGCTTCAGGTCGTTGAAAGATACATTGCGGTCTACGTACAAGGCTTCTACCTGATGGAAGAATGCGTGTGCGCGGTAGCTGATGGCCTCATTACGGTATACACGTCCCGGACAAAGTACGCGGATAGGAGGCTGCGTGGTCTCCATAACACGGCTTTGCACGCTGGATGTGTGTGTGCGAAGAATGATGCTGTGCGATACGTTTTCTGTATCATTTTCGATGAAGAATGTATCCTGCATGTCGCGTGCCGGATGGTCTTCGGCAAAATTCATGGAGGAGAATACGTGCCAGTCGTCTTCCATTTCCGGTCCGTCGGCGATGTTGAATCCCATACGGGCAAATATATCGATGATTTCGTTTCTCACGATGGAAAGCGGATGGCGGGTTCCTAATTCTACCGGGTAGGCTGAACGGGTCAAGTCAATATCGTCACAGCCGGTATCCTGGCTTTCGAATTGTTCTTTCAAGGCGGCAATCTTTTCTTGTGCTTTGTTTTTCAGTTCGTTCAAGCGCATTCCCACCTCTTTTTTCTGTTCGGCGGCTACATTGCGGAAATCTGCCATTAAGTCATTGATGGCTCCTTTTTTACTGAGGTATTTGATGCGGAGTGCCTCTAATTCCTCGGCGTTAGCGGCTTTCAGCGCCTCTACTTCCTGCAGAAGCTGATTGATTTTAGCTATCATATCGTTGTTATCTTATTTATTTTCTAAGTTAAAAACGGTGCAAAGATACAATATTATCATTGTTTTGCCGCCAATTGGGGAAGATTATTTGGTGTCAGTGGTACAAAATTTCATGTGAAGAAGAAATGATAGAGGATGGGAGAAAAAATGATATATATGTAAAAGTCTTCATATTGTTTATGGAAAAAACATAAATGAGCGTTGTTTAGTGACTTTTAAAATATACTTTTCGTATCTTTGCGCCCCGTTTACCGTTCTATGGAGGTAGAACAAACTGGCGGTTGGTATTTATTAACATACGTCAAAGAGAGAGAGTTAACGGAGTAATTGTTGCATTAAAGTTAGAGTTTGAATTGATGAAATTGAAGACAATCCTGCCAGTCGTGGCAGTTGCGGGAGTACTC
>OHJC01001448.1_pt1 | contig 10124 bp, 9 predicted proteins | sample 1568461 | NCBI WGS metagenome assembly OHJC01 (sample SAMEA3879535, study PRJEB24766) | human gut metagenome | biome: human-associated habitat; feature: feces | place: USA | collected 1985/1987 | reverse complement strand
GACGTCGATCGCGTTCTGGCGTTCTCCAACGGCGAACAGGAGAGGTCCGTCACAGGAGACGTTTCCGTGATGATCGCCACGCATCATGATGGTCAGGCGCGTCCGCTGACGCTGCTGACGTTGGACGACTGCGCCAGCGTGGGCACCGCGTTGGGCGCGATACACCGTCTTCGTCCGGATTTTCTGCAGGAGGCCGGCTATCCGGTGTTCTCCACGGGGCAGATTCGCGCGCAGCTGACCGCATGGATCAAGCGTTTGCGTCAGGCTGGCCATGTGCCGCAGGAGATCACGACGAGCTGGTCCGACGTTCTTGAAACGGACGGCCTGTGGTCGTTCGCCACTTGTCCGGTGCATGGTGGCCTGTCCGACGGCGATGTGCTGTTCTCGGGCTCGTCGATCACCGCCATCACGAACTGGCAGGATATGCAGGTCAATGATCCGGCACGTGATTTGGCGTGGATTTTCTCCAAGCTTGACGAGAACCACCGTAATGCGTTGCTCAGCGCGTATGGACGTATGCTGGGCAATCGTCTGGATGATCTGATCATGCTGCGCGCCAACCTGTGGCTGCAGATGGAACAGGTGGGCGATTTCATCAGCGCGTTGAATCAGGCCGATAGCGTCAAGATCATGCAGTTCAAGGCGCAGGTGGAACGTTTGGCTCACCAGTTGGGTATGCTCACCGCGAAGAACCACAGGCCGAGCGAGACGCGTCAGGACGAGCAGAAGGCCGGCAACCGTCCGCCGAGCACCATCACCGTGGGCACGTTGCTGGACGAATCGGAACGTCGCAGGCAGGCGGCGGCGCAGCAGAATAACGATGCCGACGCGACCGGCGAACGTCATATCGACGCGACCGATATGGATGATGACAGGACCGGCGATTTCGATGTCACCGGCTCCCAGCCCGTCCGTAAGACGAAGCAGATCGTCGATGACGCCACGGAAGCGTTCGATGTGACCGCCGCCGAACATATCACCTCCGCCGGCATGGTTTCCGGCAATGCCGATTCGGACGATACGAGCGAACGTGAGGAATCCCCCGTCAGCACGTTCGTTCCGGAGCAGTCCGCGAAGGAACGTCACGAGTCGTTGCCGTCCAGTTCAACCATTGTGATCAGCACGTTGCAGACCGCCGATGGCAGCGATGACACGAACGAGGAGGAAATTCCTCAAGCCCATAGCGAAGCGGCGACCATGCTCATTCCGCTGCTCGAACGCGATGAGGCCACTATGCAGAAGGCCAAAGCGGAGGTCGACCGGCTGCAGGCCGAGGACGCCACCGATGAGAAACCGCGCGTAGAATAAGCGCATACATTGCAAACGAATTTGCACACGAACACCCTTACAAGGAGCATCATGGATATCGAACTGGGCATTCAGAACGTGGCGCGCACCGTCACCTTCAGCACCGAGCAGAGCGCCGACGAGGTGAACAACGTCATCGCCGAGGCCGTGGAGAATGGCAAGACCATCAACCTGACCGACGACAAGGGCCGTCGCATCGTGGTGCCGGCCGGTTCTCTCGGCTATGCCATCATCGGTTCCGAAACCAAGCACGCCGTCGGCTTCGGCAATCTCTGATCGCCACCAACAAACGCGTTGGACACGTTCCATATGAAAAAGGCGTCGGACCATATCAGGTTCGACGCCTTTTTCATATTCGATTCATGTATCCGGTTCACGCTTGGAAATTCCATATCCGGATTTCATGCGGCATGTGAGCTGCCGACGCGACCGATCAAATCCACACCCCGATGCAGGATTTCGCGTACGGTGTCGTCGTCGGTAAGGTTCTCGCCCAGACCGTTCGGCTTGCCTTTGCCATGCCAGTCCGAGCCGCCGGTCACCAGCAGATCGTGCCGTGCGGCAATCGTCAGCAATCGTTCCCGCTGTTCCGGAGGATTGCCGCGATGCCATACTTCCAAGCCGTCCAAGCCGTCGGCGATCATCGCGTCAAGCTGCTCGTCGGACAGCAGCCGGCGGTTGCGTTGCGGATCGCCCGCATGCGCGGCGACCACCACACCGCCCGCCCCCTTGACGGCGGCGATGACCTCGTGCGTCGATGACGACGGCGTGGGAATGTAATACTTGGATTTGGCGCTCACCGCGTCGGCGAACGCGTCGGAACGCGTCTCGTATACGCCCGCCGCGACCAGCGCGTCGGCGATGTGCGGACGGCCGATTGTGGTGCGCTCCCCTTCCTTCACTTGGGCGAGCACATCGTCCCACGTAATCGGAAAATCCTGCGACAGCCGCTCAACCATGCGTTTCGTACGCCGCAATCGCGCCGCACGCGTGTTGGCGAACATGCTGGAAATATGCTCGTTGGACGGATCGTATTGGAAGGCGAGCATGTGCACGGACACATCTTCGTCGACGGCGGTGATTTCCGTGCCCAGCAGCAACGGCAAACCGATTTCCTCCGAGGCTTCCGTCGCCTCGTCCCAGCCGGCGGTGGTGTCATGGTCGGCAATCGCCACACCATGCAAGCCGAGCTTCCTTGCCTGCTCCACCAGCGTGCGCGGCGTCTCCGTACCGTCGGAAAAGACGGTATGGCAATGAATATCCCAACCTTGTGCGGGTGGTTCCGCGTAACTCACGTGACTCATATGACTATCGTAAGCTCGAATCCGCGGTTTTTCGCGTAGACTGAGACATGACAACGTTTGTATTTTGATTTTCCAAGGATTGACGATGAGCGATTTTGAAGGCCAGGCCGCTGTGGACGCAGCCGATGACGAAACGAGCGTCGGCACAGCCGTCGCCATGGACGACGACTACACGAAGCCGCGCGGGTGGCGTCACGGCGCAACGTGGACGTATCTGATCATGCTGCTCGCTTCGGCGGTGGCATTGCTCGTATCGTTCATTCTGTCGGCGGACACGCTGAAAATGGCACGCAATCCCGGGCAGAAGCTCAACTGCGATGTGAACGCCGTGCTGTCCTGTTCCACGGTGGCCGAATCCTGGCAGGCGGAGATCGTGAAGTTCGCCGGATTGAGCTTTCCGAACGCGTTCTTCGGCATTGCCGCCGAATCGGTGTTCGTGACGATCGCGGTGATCGGACTGGCCAAGGTGGCCGTGCCGCGTTGGTTCGCGCTGTGCACATGGCTTGGAGGCCTTGCCGCGTTGGCGTACTCGTATTGGCTGACCACGCAGTCGCTGTTCGTCATCAACGCGATGTGCCCGTGGTGCCTGGTGCTGATGTTCTCCACCACCGTGCAGTTCATGGCGTTGTCGCATGCCACGGTGGCCGTGCAGGACATGCCGTCCGGCCATGCTGGATTGCGCAAGTATTACCGGCTGAATTTCGATCTGATGGTCGATGTGGTGTGGATTGTGGCGTTGATCGTGGTCATTCTCGTCAAGGACGGCCCGATGCTGTTCGCCTGATACGGTTTGCATCGAGCCTTTTACGATGAAGGCCGACCCTGCGGGGCCGGCCTTTTGCCTATCCGCTTTTCGTTTGCTGCCGCAGCGGTTACAGCAGTTCGATTTTGCCCACGATGGTGGCGCTGCCGGTAAGCTTCACGTCTTCGTCGGTCACGTCGACGCGCAAGGTGCCGCCACGTACGGTGATGGTCCAATGGTCGATGCCGGTTTTGGCGCGCAACGTGATGGCGGTGGCGCATAGGCCCGTGCCGCACGACAGGGTTTCGCCGCAACCGCGTTCGTTGACGCGCATGGTGGCCTCGCCCGCATCGTCGCCTTCGCTTTGCTCGTCGATGCGCACGAACTCCACGTTCTGGTCCGACGGAATCTCGGGCGCGACGACCGGCTTGGTGACCAGATCAAGGTCTTCGACGTTCGGCAGGCTGGCGAACGCGTCTTCAAGTACGGCCACGACGTGCGGATTGCCCATGTCCACGAACGTGCCACGTGCGGAACCGGACGTGCCCGGAATGGTCACTTCGTAACCGTCGACGTCGCCACGCTTCCATGCGCCCATCTCCACTTGGAAAACGTCCTTGCCAAGGCCCGGCACATCGCCGAGCGAAGTCAGGACCTTCACGCCGGCGCGGATGCCCTGCCGCTGCGCGAACAAGGTGATCGCACGTGTGCCGTTGCCGCACATCTCGGCCAGCGAGCCGTCCGCGTTGCGGTAGTCCATGAACCAGTCCGCATCGCCCGCCGCGCAATCGGCGATCTGCCTTTCGTTCACATCGGACACCGCCTGCGGATGCGCCAGACGGATCAGGCCGTCGCCGCCGATGCCGAAATGGCGGTCGCACAGGAATCGCACTTCATCGGCGGTCGGCTCGTGCGTACCGTCTTCGTCGAGATACACCACGAAATCGTTGCCGGTGGCGTGCGCTTTGTAAACAATGCTTGGAATGCTCATACCAGTTCACTCTACACGCGGTAGGCTATTGAAAGCGTTTGGCGTATGCGCCTGCGGGCATGCGCGCGATGGCAAAGGAGGACGTATGGCTTCAACGGCACCTATCGGCGTTTTCGATTCCGGTTTGGGGGGTATTTCCGTGGCGCGTGAGATCCGCCGCGACATGCCAAACGAGCATGTGCTGTATTTCGGCGACTCCGCGAACGCTCCGTACGGCACGAAATCGCCCGAACAGGTGCGTGAGCTATCCGACGCCATTGTGAAACGCTTCGTGGAGCAGGGTGTGAAGGCGGTCGTCATCGCCTGTAATACCGCCACTTCTGCCGCGGCCAACGAATTGCGCGACACATACGACATTCCGATCATCGGCATGGAGCCGGCATTGAAGGTGGCTTGCGACCGTGGTCACGGCAAGCGTCAGCGCGTCATCGTGGCCGCCACTCCCCTGACGTTGCGTGAACGCAAGTTCGCCGTGCTGATGGACCGGTTCAAGGCCGACCATACGATTTTTCCGGAGCCCTGCCCCGGTTTGGTGGAGATCGTGGAGCATGGGCAGCTTGACGACCATGATGTGGTGATGCGCACGCTGCACCAGTATTTCGACCAATACGATCTGTCCACGATCGACTCCGTTGTGCTCGGCTGCACGCATTTCGTGTTCTACCGCGATTATTTCCGCGAACTACTGCCCGATACGGCGGCGATCATCGATGGCAACGAAGGCACCGTGCGTCATCTTGGCGTGGTGCTCGAATCGTTGGGCAAGCTCGCTCCGGAAGACGCGGAAGGCGGCATCGATCTGGCCAATTCCGACACTTCCGCACGAATCGCGCAGTTGGCGCAGTCGCTGCTTGATCGCTGAGCGCGAATGTCCCGACAGACCGCGTAAAGTCGAATGAAACCCGGCAAAAGGGACGGACTTGCGAAAGGACGGGCGCATATGGCCAACAGGACAGCGATGATCGACGTCGGCGGCGGTTTCCGCGCGATTTACGGCGCGGGTGTGATGGACCGCATGCTGGAGGACGGCATACATGTCGACCATTGCTATGGTGTTTCCGCCGGCAGCGCCAATATGGTTTCCTACATTTCCGGACAGCACGGGCGAAACCACACGTTCTACACGCAGTACGCGTTCCGTAAGGAATACGCGAGCTTCGACAGCTATGTGAAGAACCACAATTACGCGAACCTCGATTATGTGTACAGCACGCTGAGCAACCACGATGGCGAGAATCCGGTGGATTACGAGGCGTTTGCGGCGAATCCGACCGAATTCACCGTGGTGGCCTGCAATGCGGACGATGGTTCCACGAAGTATTTCGACAAGTCGGACGTCGGCTACGACAATTACGACATCATGAAGGCGTCATCGGCGGTGCCGGTGGCGTGCGAACCGTATGTGATCGACGGCGTCCCGTATTACGACGGGGGCATCGCTGATCCGATTCCGGTGCAGAAGGCCATCGATGACGGCTATGACCGCATCGTGGTGATTCTCACCCGTCCGAAAGACACCGTACGCGAACAGAAGAAGGACATCGGCCCGGCCACGATCCTGAAGCGCACGCACCCGGAGGCCGCGGAAAAGCTGATGAACCGCTATCAGACGTACAACGACGAGGTGGCGTTGGCCAAGGAATACGAGAAGGATGGCCGTGTGCTCATCCTCGCGCCGGAAAGCATGTACGGCTTGAACACGCTGAGCAAGTCGTTCGAAGGTCTGGAACGCATGTACCGCGCCGGCTATGCGGCGGCGGCCGCGATTCCAGCGTTCCTGGGAAGCTGAAATCCGTTCTTCCGCAGCGCTGTCATGCGTTTCCAACGGTTCTAACGGCAACCGCATGACAGCAATCGCATAATGCAATCATATGGCAGCCGTCGTATGTGCGTTACGGCATCGCAACACGCGTAACCGGGCGGCGGCTATGCTGGAACGCATGGAAAAGCAGAATCGTATTTTTTCCGGCTTTGATGCCGATGCCATCGATCGCACCACCGCCGCAGATCTGGCCGAAGTCGGTTCCGACAAGTGGACCCGCTACCCCGGCTGTATCGGCGCGTTCATCGCGGAAATGGACTACGGCCTGGCGCCGTGCATCCAGCAGGCCATCGACAGCGCCTGCGACCATTGCAAACTCGGTTACATTCCCGAACCGTGGAAGCGCCGCGTGGCCGAGGCGTGCGCCGGCTGGCAGAAAAGCCACTACGGCTGGGACGTGGATCCGGACATCATCCGCGTGGTGCCGGACGTGTTGGAAGCGTACGAGATCTTCCTGCGCGAGCTGGTCGGCGCCGGCAATGCCGTGGTCGTGCCGACGCCCGCGTACATGCCGTTCCTGAGCGTGCCGAAGCTGTACGACGTCGACGTGATCGAAATCGAAATGCTTCAGGGAACCGACGAAACGACCGGCGAGCGCGAATGGCTGTTCGATTTCGACGCCATCGAACGCGCGTTCGCGGCTGGCTGCCATGCGTTCGTGCTGTGCAATCCGCACAATCCGATCGGCAAGGTGCTTACGTTGGCCGAGGAGCAGCGGCTGTGCGAGCTGGCGGAACGGTACGACGTGCGTATTTTCAATGATGAGATTCACGCGCCGTTCGTGTTCGAGGGGCGTCATATTCCGTATCCGACCATCAGCGAGGCGGCCGCGCGGCAGTCTATGACCGCCACCAGCGCGTCGAAGTCGTTCAACATTCCGGGTACGAAGTGCGCGCAGGTGCTGCTGACGAATCCGGCGGACCGTGAGATGTGGGCGGAACGTGCGGAGTGGAGCGAGCATCAGACCGCCACGATCGGTGCGATCGCCACCACCACCGCCTACAACGAGGGCGATCCGTGGTTCCAGGACGCGCTTTCCTACGTGCGACGCAATCTTGGGTTGTTCGATGAGCAGATGAGCACGCGGTTCTCGGGCGTTGGCTATATTCGCCCACGCGGCACGTATATCGCATGGCTGGATTTCGGCCCGCTTGGCATTGACGATCCGGCCGCGTATTTCCTTGAGAAGGCGAAGGTGGCGCTGACCGACGGCCGTTCGTGCGGCCGCGCGGGAGCCGGCTGCGCGCGCGTGAACATGGCGATGCCGTATCCGCTGCTGGTGGATTGCCTCAACCGTATGCATGACGCGTTGCAGGCGGACGGTTTGCTTTAAAGTTTTCCGTCTTTCGTGTGTGACCGACGCTATGGGCGGCCACACACGCCATATTGCGGGAAAATCCGCCGAATCATTGCGATTGCAACGGTTGCGCTATGGGCGAATAGCAGCATGTTACGATGGCCGCACACCACCGTCGGTGGACGCGCGACGCGAATCCAGCGTATGCGTTTCATTGAGAAGAAGGCTTTACGAATATGCGATTCCCCTACAGCGGCAACGGCACATGGACGCCCGACTACCACTGCGGTTTCATTGATGCCGTCAAACGTTTTTTCATCGGCTACATGGAGTTTCGGGGGCGTTCCAGCAGACGCGAGTTCTGGCTCGCCATGCTGTTCTTCATTCCGGTCAGCGTGCTGATATTCCTTATTCCGGCTGCCGGAACGGTGTCCGGAATACTGTGGATGCTGGCCACCATGGTACCGATCATGGCCATCTCCTTCAGAAGGCTGCATGATGCCAACCGCACCGGCTGGTGGTTTCTGCTTGGGCACGTCGGCACCATTCTGGCCCTTGCGATGCTGGTCGTCATTGCGTTCGGCCTGGTCATCATCGAAATCGGCATGATCATGGTCATCCCCCACGAGCCACCGAAACTCGACTTTCATGACCCGAACAGCTTCCCGGGAATGCTGCTCACGCTGTTCTATGTCAGCCTCGGCATGGCCGGCATCTCGCTGATCATCCAAGCATTCCTGTACTCGCTGCCCAGCAAGCCCGAGGGCGTCCGCTTCGACTGATGTTCTCAGCGGCATCCCGCCCCTCTTCCCTCCCTGCATTACCCTCTTAGCCCTTTTGTATGGAAACGTTCCATCTCACATTGAGACAGAGCAGTGAGCTCGGTTAACAAAACTCCTATAATCACGTCTATTGTCTTTCCGCCGTCATAAGCGACGGAATGTCAACATCAGAGGAGAAAACAATGAAGAGAAACATGCTCCACCGCCTGGTCGCCATGGCCGCGGCGGGAACCATGCTGATGTCGGTCGCCGCGTGCGGCTCGTCATCCGATGACAACGCCGCCACCAGCAATTCCAGCGACACCTCGCTGATTTCCGTGAACAACAGCGAGCCGCAGAACGGTCTGATTCCGAGCGACACCAACGAAATGGGCGGCGGCAAGGTCATCCGCTACCTGTTCGAAGGTCTGGTGAGCTTCGACGCGAAGGGCAAGCAACATCTCGAAGTCGCCGAGAGTATCACCCCGAACGAGGATGCCACCAAGTACACGATCAAACTGAAGAAGGGTTGGAAGTTCACCAACGGCGAGGCAGTAACCGCCCATTCCTTCGCCGACACCTGGAGTTTCGCCGCCAATGTGAAGAACGCGCAGAAGACCTCGAGCCGCTTCTCCACCATCAAGGGCTATGACGAGCTGCAGGATCCGAACGTCGATCCGAAGGCCACACTTTCCGGTCTTTCCACCCCGGACGACTACACGCTGGTCGTCGAGCTGAACAAGCCTGATTCCGTGTTCCCGACCAAGCTCGCGCACCAATCCATGTTCCCGCTGCCGAGCGTGGCATTTAAGGACATCAAGAAGTTCGGTCAGGCTCCGATTGGCAATGGTCCGTACAAGTTCAAGTCCTGGTCGCATGACAAGAACATCATCATCGTGCCGAACAAGGATTATAAGGGCAGCCGCAAGGTATCCAACAACGGCATCGAATACCGCGTCTATACGAATGAGGATTCCGCTTACTCCGACGTGCTGTCCGGCAACCTCGACGTGATGGATCAGATTCCACAGTCCGCGGTGAAGACCTTCCGTCAGGATTCCAGCGTGATCGCCTACAGCCAGGCAGGATCCTCATTCCAGTCCTTCGTCATTCCGGAACGTCTTGAGCATTTCGGCAACGACGAGGAAGGCCAATTGCGTCGTCAGGCCATTTCCATGGCCATCAACCGCGACCAGATCGTCAAGAAGGTTTACAACAACACGAAGACCCCGGCCACCGATTTCACTTCACCGCTCGTCCCCGAATATGTGAAGAAGCTGGAGAAGAACGGCGACAACCTGAAGTACAACGCTTCCAAGGCCAAGGAACTGTGGAAGAAAGCCAATGCCATCAAGCCATGGTCCGGCAACTTCCGAATCGCCTATAATGCCGATGGCGGCCATAAGGAATGGGTCGATGCCGTGTGCAACCAGATCAAGAACACACTCGACATCGACGCCGCTGGCGAGCCGTACGCCACGTTCAGCGACGTGCGTAACCAGGTGACCAACCGCACCATCAAAACCGCGTTCCGTGCCGGCTGGATGCTGGATTACCCGTCCGCTGAAGATTATCTCAATCCGCTATATGCCTCCAGCTCCGCTGACGGTCATGGTTCGAACGATGGTGATTACAAGAGCGCGGAATTCGACAAGCTCCTGAACGCCGCGCTCGCCCAGACCGACGTAAAGAAGCGAACCGAGGACTTCACCAAGGCGCAGGAAGTGCTGGCCAAGGATCTTCCGGTGATTCCGCTGTGGAACGACAACGTCGCCGCCGCGTCCGCGACGAACGTGAAGAACGTGTCGTTCGACTACACCAACCTGCCTACCTACAACACCATCACCAAGTGACGGCTTCGTTGTGACGTTTTGCTGCCAATCGGCAACGAAAAACGAG
>OHJC01001428.1_pt1 | contig 10237 bp, 6 predicted proteins | sample 1568461 | NCBI WGS metagenome assembly OHJC01 (sample SAMEA3879535, study PRJEB24766) | human gut metagenome | biome: human-associated habitat; feature: feces | place: USA | collected 1985/1987 | reverse complement strand
GTCTGCTCCCGTTTGTCGATAGAAGCGGTTATGCTTACGTTCCCGGCACCTGCCTGTACAGCGTTCTTTATCAGGTTGTTGAGCACTTGCGACATCTGTCCGTAGTCGGCATAGAGAATCACGTCGCTTGAAAGTTCACGATATAGGACATTGACAGAAGGCCAGTTGGCTTTGGCGATGTTGACAGAATCATTGACCAGGTCCTTCAGATAGAAAGCCTTGCGCACCGGCGCGGAAATATGCGTCAGAGAACGGTAGGACTGCACGAAACTTATCAGGCCCTCGGACGAAGAAGCGATGGTCCCGAGCGCGGAACGGATGTCCTCAGCACTGTAGCTGTCCAGGTTCTGGGACAATGCCGAACTGAGTGATGCGACAGGCGTGACCGTATTCATGATTTCATGTGTGAGGACGCGGATGAGTCTGGTCCACGACTCGGACTCGTTGTTTTCCATCTCACGGGTAATGTCATTGAAAGTGACGATGCTGACCTCTTTGCCGTGAAGCCTTGCTGTACAGGCACTTATGGAAAACTGTACCGTGCCCCGTTCCGAAATGAAAGATGCCCTCGACTCCATTTCAGAAGCCTCGCGGAAAGCATTGGCCAGGTCCGGAGAAATCCGCCCGATCTGCCGCAGCGAAGAAATCTCCGCCATTCCCAAAAACCCTTTCGCCACAGTATTCGAATAATCGATTTTTTCTCCGTCAATGACGATGACGCCGCTCTGGACGTGGTCCAGCATTGTCCCGAAATACCGCTCACGCTCACGGATATCGGCCTTTTCAGCCTCGAAAATGGACCGGAGACGGTTCAATGACTTGTTCAGCCGCCGGTTCCGCCATTGGCTCTCAGAATACCGGAACGCCGTCTCGCCGCTGTCCAGCGCATCTGACATGAAGTCGATTTTGCCGATGATCTTCCGCCTTGTCGCCGCTCTCGTCACGATATAGGTCAATGCCGCAATCACGACACCTCCAAGCGCAATCCATAACGTGCCGATATTTGTTTCCGCGCCCATCATATTCCGTATTTCTTGAGCTTTGCGTAAAGCGTAGGACGACTGATATCCAAGGACTTGGCTACCATTGATATGTTACCGTCATATCGGGCCATTGCTGCACGGATAGTTTTCTCCTCCATATTTTCCATCGTGTCCCCGGCATTGATCTCAGTCATTCCTGATGCTTTGGAGATGTCCAGCCCGAATCCGTCTATGGCCTTTCCGTCTGAGAGAATGACAGCCTTTTCAATGCAGTTGCGCAGCTCGCGGATGTTGCCCGGCCAGGCGTAAGTCTCCAGTTCGGCTTTCGCCATCGGGGTAAATGTCTCTGCATCCCTGCCGTATTTTTCGGAAAACTCTGTAAGGAACTGCATTGCAAGCGGGATGATTACGTCTTTTCTGTTTCTCAAAGGCGGAAGTTCCACGCTTATGGTATTCAGCCTGTAATACAAGTCCTCACGGAAAAGTCCGTCACGTATCATGGACGGAATGTCTGCATTGGTCGCGCATATCAGCCTGATATCCACGGGGATAGCTTTCGTGTCACCGACTCTCGTGATGCATCGGTTCTGGATGGCACGCAGAAGTTTGGCCTGGGACTGCATCGGGATATTGGCGATTTCATCCAGGAAGAGTGTCCCTCCGTCAGCCTGCTCGAACTTGCCGGCATGGTCGGATTTCGCATCCGTGAACGCTCCCTTCACGTGGCCGAAAAGTTCACTTTCGAAAAGCGTTTCCGTGATGGCGCCGGCGTCCACGCAGACCATTGGCTTGTCCGCCCGTCCGGAAAGTCTGTGGATTTCGTGCGCGAGAACATCCTTGCCGGTGCCGTTTTCGCCGGTAATGAGCACAGTGGCATCTGTCGGGGCGATACGTTCCACGTCATGCCTGAGCTGCTGCATCCCTGAACTCCAGAGCATCTGCGGCCCCTCATTGACAGAGACGCCTTTTTTAGGCTTGGATTTCCTGTCCCTGATTCCTGTCAATGTCTCGAGCAGCCGGGCGTTGTCCCACGGCTTGACGACAAAATCTGCCGCACCCCGTTTCATTCCTTCCACTGCCAATGATATGTCTGCGTAGGCGGTAAACAGCACCACGGGCATCTCAGGCCATCTTTTCTTGATTTCAGACAGCCAGAACAGCCCCTCGTTTCCGGAATTGATATCCGCCTTGAAATTCATGTCCAGCAGAATCACGTCCGGCATCATCTGTTCTACGGTGCTTGTCAGCGAGGTCGGGGACGAAAGTGTCAGAACCTGCGTAAAACAGCCTCCAAGCAGGATTTTCAAGGCATCCCGTATGCCCTTGTTGTCATCTACGACAAGTATCTTTCCACTTTTCATTGTCAATGTCTTTTATCGTCAAGGCCCCTCTCCGGAAGCCGATTACAAAAATACATTTTTTTGCGAACAATCCGTGCAGTCATAAAAAGCTGCGCCATCCTTTCGCAAGTGTGACGCAGCTGACAGCCCTGTAGGTCTTTACATCTATTATGTGCTATTATGTTAAACTAATCGTTTGCGTTTCGCAGATTATCCATCTGCTGAGTTTTTTCTCGAACCTGAGAGCTGCCACTTGTTTGAAGGCTGTAAGCCCAACGCACTTTTTTATTTGCACGTTACCCTCACCCTAAATCCCTCCCCTCGGGGAAGGAACTTACCGTCGCCCTCGCGGGCTTTAACAGCGGTGTTTCGCAAGAGCGAAACTTATATTAATCGTTCTTAATCGAATCTACAGGGTTGGAAGTGGCGGCATCCAGGCTGCGGAGCGTAACGATCAGCATTGTGATCGCAAGCACTATCACCAGGGACAATGCGAATACCCACCAGTGGACCAGCGTGTGATATGCGAAGCCCGCGAAATATCTGCTGATGACCCACCAGCTGAGCGGCGCAGCAATTACGAAGCTTGCCAGCACAATGCGTATATACTTGGCATTGAACATCTTGAGAATGTCGCCTACGCTTCCGCCCATCACTCTCCTGACAGCAATTTCACGACTTCTGTGCTGGGTGTCGAAAAGCACCAGACCGAAGACTCCCATCAGGGAAATGATGATGGCAACCAACGTGAATATGCTGATAAGCGTGGACAATCTGCTTTCCTGCTTGTACTGGGCCCCGAGTTCCTTGTCGAAGAAATCCAGACTATACAGCTCGTCATCAGCATAAGGCACCATCTCTTTCACGGTCGCAAGCACGAACTTGATGACCGACTGGACATCAGCGCCCGGCGCGGTCCTTATATAGACCTGATGAAGGCCGTCACGCCATCTGTGTTTACCGAACACATAGAAGGCAAAATCGTCGCGGCCATATTGCAAAGGCTTGAAATTGAAGTCCTTGCAGATACCGGCAGTCACAGTCCCGTCCACATGTCCAGGCGCAGGAGTAATGAAGTCCACGTCAAAGTCTTTCTTCGCCTGCTCGTTGAAGATCATCACTCCGCCTTCAGACACCTCATCCGATTTCATGAAATCCCTGCCGTCCACGACATCTATCCCCATGAATTTCAGGAAATTGTACGCCACAGGGTAACATTGGAAATAAATAGTCTTTCCCTTATAGTCACGTCCCCAGCCCATTCTTGAAGTGCTGACAATACTTCCGTCGGCCCACGTAATGTCCTGAATCTGAGGATTGCTGCGCAGCTTGTCCTCGAAAGCCTCGTTCTGCGAACCGTACCAGCAGACATCATAAGGAATGTAACCGCTGAGGAGGCAGGACTTGTTGAAGCCCATGTCGTAGTTCATCATGTAGGTATGCTGCATCTTGATGAACATGGCGCAGATAATCAACGACATTGATATGACGAACTGGAAGCCGATGAGCGCCGTGCGGAGCCTGCGTCCCGAAACTGACCCGCTGAAGGAGCCTTTCAGTACCAATGCCGGCTGGAACGACGTGATGTAGAATGCCGGATAGATGCTTCCGAGGACCGCCGTAAGAACAGCAGCGCCGACCGTCATCGCCAGTATAGGAACATTGTCCCCGAAAACAGCCGAAGAGGTAAGAATACCTGCGACACTGGTGCGAAGAAGCAGGATGACGATGATCGCGGCCAATGCCAATGCTATGGCGACAAGGCCTACCGATTCGAATATGAAGTTGAATATCAATGATGTACGCGATACACCAAAAATCTTGTAGGTATTCACGGACCTCAATCTTGCAGGGACAAGCGCAAAGAAGAAATTGATGAAATTTATCAATGCGATGAGGATGATGAGCACAGCCACTGCGAGCAATGTCATGTCCGTGGTGAGATTTCCGGTGCGTCCCGGCTTGCCGTCAAGTTCTTTCGTATAAAAGAGTTCAGACAGAGGTATCAGCTTGACATTGAATTTATTATTGATTTCATCAATGTCTTCGTCAGAGAGTGTCTCACCCGCGCCATCATACAGTTTCTTGAAGAAATCGAGAAGTATAGACTTCGATTCCTTCTCAAATTCTTCCTTTTGGGAAGCATTTTGGAGTTTCACGCAATAATCGAAAGACCACTCACTGCTATTGTCTATACAAGAATCATTAAGGTCATAAACGGCATAGACCGTACCCAGGTCGCTGTTCTGAGGGAAGTCCTTGTATATGGAAACTATCTCTCTCGCACCTTTTTCGCCCTGCGGGTCACTCCATGAAATGCTGTCTCCGAGTTTAAGTTCATATTTCTTAGCAGAAGACTCTGATATGGCGATGGTTGCAGGCTTGGAAAGTTCATCAAGTGAGCCCTCCACTGCCTCGAAATTCAAGGCTCTCAGTCCGCCTGCGGAATACTGCATACGTTCTAGATGCATCTTGACCGGGACATCGTTCCGTCTCGTGTAGCAGACTTCACCGCTTTCATAAGCATACATGCCGAAAACCCCTCCGCCTTCAGACATGGAAGAGCCTGAGACAAGTGCTTCTCCCAACGGCCTGCTTATGAAGATATTGAACTTTCCCTCATTATATTGTGAAGGGACGGACATTACGAATGTCCTGTCCGCATCCTTCAGCGACTTGTTGTAGCCAAGGTTGAAGCAGACCTGCGTCATTATCACGTAGAAGGCAGCGAATGCCACTGCCATTCCTATGATATTCAGCAGGCTGGACACCTTGTACCGTTTGAGAGTGTTCAGAAAATTATTGAAAATGTATCTCATTACAATTCATTCTTGACATCACTTACTATATGGCCGTCGAACAGGTCGATGGTGCGTTGTGCCATAGCCGCATCCTTCTGTGAGTGGGTAACCATCACGATGGTCGTGCCCTCCCTGTTCAGTTCGCAGAGCAGGTCCATGACTTCCTTACCGTTCTTGGAGTCGAGGTTTCCGGTAGGCTCATCGGCAAGAATCAGTTTAGGGTTTGCGACTACCGCACGTGCAATCGCAACACGCTGCTGCTGACCTCCTGAGAGCTGCTGAGGAAAATGCTTTGCCCTGTGGCTGATGTTCATGCGCGCCATCACCGCCTCCACCTTCTCCTTGCGCTCAGCCGCGCTGAAATCCATATATCTGAGGGGAAGTTCAATGTTTTCGAACACATTGAGTTCATCGATCAGGTTAAAGCTCTGGAAGACGAAGCCGATGTTTCCCTTGCGGAACTTGGTACGGTCCTTTTCCTTCAGCTGCGCAACTTCCTGTCCTAAAAGCTGGTAACTGCCGGAAGTCGGGTTGTCCAGAAGGCCGAGGATATTCAGGAGCGTGGATTTTCCGCATCCTGAAGGGCCCATGATGGAGACGAATTCTCCGTCCTTGATTTCGAATGATACATTGTCGAGTGCAACTGTCTCGATTTCCTCAGTCCTGAAGACTTTGCAAATGTTTGTAATCTTGATCATGATATATGTATTTTTTTATTTGTTCTGATATGCTCCGTTTTATTCTGTCTTAATGCTGTCAGCAGGATTTGTTCCCGCTGTGCGTGTTACGTAAATATCTGATATGATGGCAACTATAGCCAGTACTGCGGCTATGGCGCCTACGAAAATCCACCAAGGGAGCCCCGCCTGAAGGCTGAAGTTCTGTTCCCAACGCCCTGCGACGATATAGGCCAGAACCGCTCCTACTGCCACGGACGGCAGGGCCACTGCCATGACATCGCGCAAAAACATTGACCTTATCTGGGAGAACTGGGCGCCGTTTACGCGACGGACAGCGATTTCCTTGCTGCGGCGACGGACTTCGTCAATCGTGTAGCCGATTAGGCCGATCAGCGCGATAAAGAGCGTCACTATGCCTCCCGCGAGGATGGAGTTTCTCGTGTTGAGTGTGTCCACGAAATTCGAAGCGGCGAGTTCATTGCACGGATATATTCTATACCACTGTCCGTCCAGTATTTTTCCTGTAAGTTCATCGGTTTTCTTAAGCTCTTCCGGGGACATCTTATTGTATTTCACGAATATGTAATGGAACATTCCTGCATATTTCTCTGAGTCACAATAGAATATGCCCATCGGACGCCCGCCGAAATCGACTTCTGCCACGGAAAAGCCGCCGGTATGCATATCGTCAATGATACCGCATATCCTGACTGGAGCACTTTCGTGCGAAGTAACCATCACTTCTCGTCCGAGGACATTGTCCCAGCCGGCAGTGTTCTTCATCATTTTCACGAAATTCCTGTCCACAATCATTTCTGCATCACTGTTAAGCGTCGGATCGAAATTGCTTCCTTCCTGAATCTTGATGCCGAAGACATTGAAATAATGTTCATCCACATAATATGCGTCACGGATGTTGAACAGCTGACGGTCTTCGCCGGGAACACTCACATTGTCACCGCTATATCCTGTGAAAGGATTCTGATATGCAAAACAAGCATCTTCCACTCCGGAGAGGGAACGGACCTCATTCATCAGGGTATTCTTCTGAGGCTGAGTCGCTTCAGGCATGGCTATCATCGCCACGTCATCATATTTGAATCCACGGTCCGCGTTCATCATCTTGTCATATTGCAAGTTGATCACGCTCATGACCACAGCCAGGAAAACGACTGCCGCAAATTCCACCGCGAGGAGTCCGAGCTTCCACATGCGCTTGCCGGCGCGATAATTCCTGAATGCCGCAGCCACCGGAATCCGATTGAAGAAGAATGCGGGAAGGAGGCTGTTCAATGCCAGAAGCACGACTATTATTGTCAATGCCAATGCGAGCGGTCGTCCGGTGAAGAGCGCAATGACATTGACACCGAGGATGGTCTCTATCATTGACCTGAACGCAAAGATGAGGATTGCGGCGACAGCGGCTGCGATTGCGGTGTGCACGAGCGCCTCTGCGAACATCATCCCGAAGATGTCTTTTGCGCTGCTGCCCAGGCATTTGCGGAGGGCCATCTCGCGTGCACGGATGGCGGCGGACGAAAGCACGATCAGGAGGTAATTCAGCATGGACGTGAGCAGAAGCGCGAAGGCTACGAAGGCCAGCACAAGTGTCATATTCCGCTGAGTTTCATCCTCTTCATGGAATTTCACGAATGGCTTTATCGGGAATTTCATTTCATATCCAGCTGCCCGCAACTCGTCCATCGGCATGTGCTTGTCCATGAAGCCGGGGAGTCCGTTTTCGATTTCGCTCGGGGCAATGCCTTTCTTAAGTTTTATGAATCCCTTATAGCGGTCGTTGCCCACCATGTTCTCTGAGCCGTCGTATATGAAATGCCCGATGCTCGGCATGGAGACTATCATGTCCAGCCTGTAAGATGAGTTCAGCGGGAATTCTTCATAGACGCCGCCGACCGTGAGTTCGTATTTCCGGGTATCTCCGGCAATCGTGAATTTCTGTCCGAGAACGGCTGCCGCGGCCGCCTTCTCGTCCATTTTCTTGCCCGAGGTCAATGCTGCTGCCATCTTGGTCGCCAACTTGGATGAGATCACCACATCTGATTCAATGCCAAGGGGTTCGGTTAGAGGTTGCCTGCAAGGCACTTCCGGTCAAAGACTTTGAAAAATGACGTATCGCCAAGACATGTCAGCCCGACATCCACGCGTTTGTCCGATTCTGACATTACCATGGAGGCGGTCTCGAATATATACGTGAATCTGGTGGCCTCCTCTATCTGCGGGAAGTATTCCTTCATTTTTGGGACGACTCCTCCCGCGACTTGAGGATATACCTTGTAACTGCCGTTGAGTTCTATGGCTTCGTTCAGATAATATATCCTGTCGGCATCCTTGTAGAAGTCGTCGAATGTCTTTTCGAAGCAGACCTTGGATGCCAGCACGAGGCCGACTGCAAGGCCGACTCCCAATGTCATGACTTTCAGGACGTTCCTGCGTCCTTTCATCGGCAATGTCCTGACTGCCGCATGTATGTAACTGAAAATATTCATCTGTTCTGTCCCGGAGATTCCATCAATGCCAATCGGCCGATCCCATCGGCATTGACATATCTTTCATCCGGTCAGATCCTCAAGTTGCCACTCCCGTGCCAGTGTCTGTAACTTCTTGTTTTTCTGAACGTTATCCGCAGCACCTCTTCCATACGCTGTAAAAAAACTTTACATTTCTGTAAATTTACTTTACATCGGAGATGTGCTCGCTTCGCTCTTACAGGTCATCTGGCTTACGCCCGGGCGGGACGGAGGATTGCGCCGGTCCTCCCCACTAGCGCGGGTCCCCTCCCTTTTCGGGAGCCAATGCCGGCTCCGCCCACTCTGCCCGCTGGGCTTGTACCTGGCGATTTACTTTATCGGCTCGAAGAAACTGAAGTGGACGCGGCCGTAAACCTTCTCCTTTACGAAAGCGGGGTGCTCCTTGAACGAGTGCTCGTCCCCGTGCTCCAGAATCAGATACCTCTCAGGATATACCAATCCGGCATCCAGCACCTTGTCGGGAATCGTCTCCAGCCCTTCCAGCGCATAAGGCGGGTCGGCGAACACGATATCGAACTTCTCCCTGCAGATGGGAATGAAATCGAACACATTGTGATGGACGGCAGTCAGATTCTTCTCCACTGACCACACATGGCCAGCACCACGTGACGCGAACTCATAGGAAATCGAGCCCGTGCCGCTGAACAGGTCAAGCACACTCAGCCCCTCGAACTCGAACTCATTGTCGAGAATATTGAAAAGCGCCTCCTTGGCGAAATCAGTCGTCGGCCTTGCCTTGAAATCAGGAGGAGTGACGATGTTCCTGCCCTTCAGTGCACCACCTATAATTCTCATATCTGTTCCACTGATTTGAAATATCGGTACAATGACATTTCCTCCTCGTCAGAAACCGGTGTCCTGAAGCAGATGGTCGATATCTCAGGATTCAACTGAAGTTTTTTCAATGTGTTGAAAATGAAGTACTCGGCCGTCGTGAAATCCACTGCCCTGAAGGTATTTGCGATTTGCAGGGACTTTCCCTGTGCCACAGCCAGGTGCAGATATCCGTCAGCGTAAGATGCCACGATCTTGTTGTAGTCACTGCACTTGTCCAGCGCCTCCAGGATGTAGTACATCTCCGGCAGAATCCTTGCCTGATACCCGTCTGTAGTAAATACCGTCTGGGAAATCATTCTTGACAATGTTTCTCCCACATTGTTCGAGAATACCAGAACCGAAGCCCTTTCCGGCATCCTGACAAACTCGACGGCATCATTTTCCCCAAGTCTGACCACGTCGCCAAGCATCTGCCTGAGCTCCATCGGATTGAAGAACTGCTCAGGAATCAAGGCCACTTTCGGTGTCAGAAGCGAAATCTTCACCGCGTCATATCTCTTCTGGAACTCGGGAGTCGTGAAGATCCTGTCAGGCGTAAGCCAGCCCGACGAGTGTTCACCCTCATTGTCCTGTATCTTAAAAGAATATCCACTCAAGGCTACTTGAATGGATATTCTGCTTTCTATATTATTCGTCTGGCTCATATTCTTATATGAAGTGAGTGAGTCCCGACGGACTACTCCCAGTTGCCGGCGTTGTTGTTAGGTGCTGAAACGCTACCTACCTGAAGTCCCTCGTAACGGTTCATAGCCTTGCGGTCAGCATCGAGATTGATTCTGAGCTGGTTGTCAAGACCTTTGAGAAGAGACTTGTAAGGCATTCTCGCCTCGAAGAGAGGAACCTTCACACCTGATACTTCCTTGATGACGGACTCCATCTGGATGGTGTCGCCCTGTGAGAAAGGAATGTATTTGAGAGAATCAATGTTGAAATCGTTTCTTGTGTTGAAAAGTGTATCCTTCACATCCACTTTGCTTGAGATGGAGAATACGAGGTGCTCACCTTTCTTGTAGAGCTCATACATCTGTTCAGGGGTGATGCCTCTAC
>OHJC01001419.1_pt1 | contig 10288 bp, 6 predicted proteins | sample 1568461 | NCBI WGS metagenome assembly OHJC01 (sample SAMEA3879535, study PRJEB24766) | human gut metagenome | biome: human-associated habitat; feature: feces | place: USA | collected 1985/1987 | reverse complement strand
ATAATTTTAGTGACATCTTTAGATTTATTATCTATTACAGTGAAAACTATTCGGGATAAAATAGTTTCCTTTGCACCCACATTTCGTACGACATGAAAAGATATATACTAAGCATTATCGCACTGGTGCTGTTCGCCACCACCTTTTATGCCCAGGAACAGACTGCGGCCGCCACAAACGACAGCGTTCCTGCACTGACAAAAAAAGAACTACGCAAGCAAAAGGTAGCGCGCCGGAATCTGCATTACAATATTCTGGGCGGACCCAGCTACACCCCCGACTTCGGTGCCGTGCTGGGAGGAAGCGCCCTGATGACCTTCCGCATGAACCCCAGCGACACCACGCAGCTGCGCTCCGTAGTGCCCATGGCCATCGCCTTCATGTTCAACGGTGGCATCAATCTCTTCTCCAAACCGCAACTCTTCTTTAAGGGCGACCGTTTCCGTATCTTCGGAAAGTTCAGCTATAAAAATACGGAAGAAAACTTTTACGGCATCGGCTATAATACCAATAAAGATTACGTACGAAGCGACAGTACCAGCAAATACCGGTACAGCGGCGTGCAAATCAACCCCTGGTTCCTTTTCCGACTGGGCAACAGCAATATCTTTGCCGGACCTCAAATCGACATCAATTACGACCACTTGACGGAGCCCGGCAAGTTCTTGGTGGACGAACCTTCGTACAAAGAAGCAGGCGGTACGGCCAATGGCTATAACAACTTCAACTCCGGCCTCGGTTTCCTGCTGACATACGACAGCCGTGACGTCCCAGCCAACGCCTACCGTGGCATGTATCTGGATTTCCGCGGCATGATGTACGCCAAGTTCATCGGCAGCGACCAGACCTTCTACCGCCTGGAGATAGACTACCGCCAATACAAGTCACTGGGCAAGCGCAGGGTACTTGCGTGGACGGCACAAACCAAGAACGTGTTCGGCGACGTCCCTCTGACGCAATATGCCCTCACCGGAACGCCTTTCGACCTGCGCGGCTACTACATGGGGCAATATCGCGACAAGTCCTCGCATGTGGTCATGGCAGAGTACAGACAGATGCTCAATACCGACCGCAGTACCAGGCTGAAGCGGATGCTCAACCACATAGGGTTTGTAGCTTGGACTGGCTGCGGCTTCATGGGCCCCACTCCCGGCAAGATAGAGGGTGTACTGCCCAACTATGGTGTAGGTCTGCGCATTGAGGTACAGCCACGCATGAACGTCCGCCTGGATTTAGGCAAAAACACGGTAAACAACCAGATGTTGTTTTACTTCAATATGACAGAAGCGTTTTGAGTAACGCCCTGCCTACCTGCCCATCCCTTTCCTATGGAGAATGATGATTGAAAGCCTTTAATCTCCTCTCACTCAAAAGGTTATTCAAGCTCACCTCTATAGGAAGCCCACTTCCTTATAACATCGAAACACCTTGAGAAACAAACATTACCCCTTGAGAAACAAACATTTTATTTTTCTTTTCTTTTTCTTGCATCGGTAAAAGATTATCCATACTTTTGGCAATCACATTTCTTTTTATCAAAAAAGAAAGCAAACGAGCGGATACATGAAAGCCTTTGAAGTACTCTTCTGGATAAGTTTATTCATAGTGTTCTATACTTATATAGGATATGGTATACTATTATATATCCTGGTCAAGATAAAAGAATGTTTCCGTAAGCCTGCGCCCCGTCCGATGCCTGCCGACGATGCTTTACCCCCATTGACGCTATTTATCGCCGCCTACAACGAAGAAGATGTAGTGGATGAAAAAATGCGCAACTGCCTGGAGCTGGATTATCCCGCCGACAAGCTACGCATCCTCTGGGTGACCGACGGCAGCAACGACCATACCAACGAACGCCTCTCCCACTGGCCGCAAGCCATCGTCCTCCACCAACCCCAACGCCAAGGCAAGACAGCCGCCCTGAACCGCGGTATACATTTCGTAGAAACGCCCCTTGTCGTGTTCACCGATGCCAATACTCACCTCAACCGCGAAGCCCTGCGGGAGATAGTGCACGCCTTCACCGACCCTAAAGTGGGATGCGTGGCAGGCGAAAAACGTATCGCCGTGCAAAGCAAGGACAATGCTGCCTCGGGGGGAGAAGGGCTATACTGGAAATACGAATCCACCCTCAAAGCGCTCGACGCACGCCTCTATTCGGCAGTAGGCGCAGCGGGTGAACTGTTTGCCGTGCGCCGCGAGCTGTTCGAGGAAATGCAGACAGATACGCTGCTCGACGACTTCATACTCTCCCTGCGCATCGTCATGCAGGGACACACCATTGCCTATTGTGCCAATGCCTATGCCGTAGAAAGCGGCTCGGCAGACATGCGCGAAGAAGAAAAGCGCAAGGTGCGCATCGCTGCCGGGGGCTTGCAATCCATCTGGCGGCTGCGTCCGCTGCTCAACCCATTCCGTTACGGCACATTCTGTTTCCAATATATTTCCCACCGGGTGCTGCGCTGGTCGCTCACTCCTATCCTATTGTTCCTATTGCTTCCCCTCAACACAATTCTCATCTTTACGACAAGCACGCCATTACTGTATGCCATCATCTGGCTGTTACAAGCTCTTTTCTACCTCATGGGAAGTTGGGGGTACTACCTTTCAATGAAGCATATAAAAAACAAGATACTTTTCATCCCCTACTATTTCCTCTTCATGAACGTCAACGTCATACGAGGATTCAACTACCTGCACAAGCGCAAAGGCAATGCAAGCGGCGCATGGGAGAAGGCCAGAAGGGCATGAAACTAATACTGTAAGAATGAAAAACATTTTGAAACAAGCTGAAAACGCCGAGAGACTGTTGAAGCTGACGTCAGATACCATGCTCCTTCTGAACCGGGACGGCATTTGCATGGACATCGCAGTGCACAATGTAAACCTTTGGTTCATGAAGGAAGAAAAGCTGCTGGGCAAGAATCTGTTCCAACTGATACCGCCGTCCACTTACTACCAAGTATATCCGGAGTTCAAGAAGGTACTGACGCAAAAGGTACGTTCAGTCCATAATTACGAAATGACACTGGGTCACACTACCTATTACTTTAAATGCATCATGTACCCGTACGACGGCATGGTCCTCTGCCAGTACCGCGACATCACAGAACGCAGCCAGCGCAAACTGGAACTCGAAAAGAAAAACCACGAGCTCAACGAAATACAAAAGGCCGCCCTCATCGGAAACTGGCAATACGATACCCAGACCCGCATATTCTGTTATGCAGGCCATACGGGTATCATGTGTTCGGAAGAGGTGCAGCACATCAATATGGACAATTATCTGGAACTTATCCTTCCTGAAGACCGGAAAAGCTTTACCGGCTGGATGAAAGAGAATCTGAAAGGCAAGATGGAAAACAGCGTGGACTACCGCATCTTCCTCAAAGGAAACATTTTCTATATCCGCCTCAAAGCGTTTGCCCGCGAACGGCAGAAAGACGGGAATGTCACTATAGAAGGATACATACAGAACATTACCGACATACAGAAACGGCGCAACGACATCAATCTGCTGACACATGCCATCAACAACTCCACCGAGGACATTTATTCGGCACACGAAGACGGCACGCTGATATTCTGCAACCGTTGCTTCAAGGAACGGCATGGCATCGGTAATGGCCAAGACATCACCCGGATGAAGATATACGACCTGCCCTCATACGGCAGGGATGAAACATCCTGGAAAGAGTTTGCCAACCGTGTCAAACGTGGAGAGACGAACCACGGATACATCGTCTACCATCCGCTGCCCAAGCGTCCGGAAGTACTCGCCATTGAAGGAAACGCTTATTGGGTGACAAGCGACAAAGGGGAAGGAACCATCTGGACATTCGGAAGAGACGTATCGACACGCATCCGGCATGAGCAGCAAATCAAACAGTTCAACCAGATTTTGGACAAAATCATCGAAAACCTCCCGGCAGGCATTGTTGTGAAGGACATCAACAACAACTTCAAGTACCTCTACCGCAACCGCGAATCGTATAACCGCGAAATCCCCATACAAGAGGCATTGGGAAAGGACGACTTCGATTTTTATCCTCTGGAGACTGCTCAGGAAAAGAGGGCGCAAGACATCGAAATAGCCAGAACCGGCAAAGAGATGCACTGGATTGCGGAAGAACGCGACGGAAACGGAAATCCCATCTATCTGGACAAACGGAAGATGAAGATTGAAAGCAACGACTTCTCCCCCATCCTGCTGAACATCGAATGGGACATCACGGAAATGGAACAGATGAAACGGGAACTGCTCGTAGCCAAGGAGAAAGCCGAGACCTCCGACCGGCTCAAATCTGCCTTTCTCGCCAACATGAGCCACGAGATACGCACACCGCTCAATGCCATTGTAGGCTTCTCACGAATTATTGCCGAAAGTACCGACGAGGAAGAACGGCTAGGCTATTACGAAATAGTGGAATCGAACAACGAACGCCTGCTCCAGCTCATTAACGAAATCCTCGACTTATCAAAAATAGAATCGGGCATCGTGGAGTTCACCATCACGCCCGTACGCCTCCATCCACTCTGCAAGGAGATACACGACGCACATATTTTCCGCTGTCCCGAAGGAGTGGAACTGATATACGAACCCTCTGACGAGAATATCGTGATTGACGGAGACAAGAACCGGATTTTCCAGGTCATTTCCAATCTGATAGGCAATGCCTTCAAGTTCACCACCACCGGGCACATCAGTTACGGGTATCGCCGGGAAGGCAAGTATGTAGCATTCCACGTCACCGATACGGGTATGGGCATTGCACCGGACAAGGTGGACCGGGTATTCGAACGTTTCGTCAAGGTGAACAACTTTGCCCAGGGCACCGGATTGGGACTTTCTATCTGCAAAACCATCATCGAACGTCTGGGTGGCAACATATCCGTCACTTCAGAGGTGGGTAAAGGCACCACATTTACTTTTGTTCTCCCGCTGGAATCCACCAGCAAAACAGAGGCGGAAAAGAAAGAAGAGGACAACCAGGAAACGACAGCAGAGACACACTCCACAGAGCAGAGGGGCAAAAATGCAGCCCCCGGAGATTCCCCGAAGAATGAAGAGGTCGGAGCACTCCCTACCCCTCCTTCCAAGACCATCCTGATTGCCGAAGATACAGAAAGCAACTTCATCCTAATTAACGCCATTTTAGGCCGACTCTATCGGCTGAAACATGCCAAAGACGGCATGGAAGCCGTAACGATGTTCGAGGAAGTCCACCCCGACCTCATCTTGATGGACATGAAAATGCCCAACCTTGGCGGAATCGACGCCACTCGCATCATCCGTGAACTGGTACCGGACGTCCCCATCATCGCCCTTACGGCCTATGCCTACGAGCACGACAAGCAAGCTGCCCTGGAAGCAGGTTGCAACGACTTCCTTACCAAACCCTTCACTCAAGAAGTGCTGAAGGAAACCATCAAGAAATGGCTGGATGATAAAGGATGACTGAAAAACAGTCATCCTCCACTTTATGCAAAAATATCACTTCGCTGGATATAAGCAATCACATCCCCTTTATTGACCACATCCCCTTGCTTGGCACAGACTTCCACCACACGTCCGGTAAATCCGGTCCATATCTTCTCGTATTCGCCCCACGGCGTAGAGATGTAGCAGAACACCTCATCATGCTGGTACTTGCGTCCGATGAAAGGAGCAGAAGAAGGACCTTCGACGGAAACCTCCCAAAGCACTTGCCCCTTGGAAGGCGCGATTATCGGGTCTGCCTTGGCACGCTTCAGCTTCTTGATTTCTTCTTCCGAGTATCCGTTTTTGGCCATCGCCGCATCCTTGGCACGCTGCAGGTCATCCTCAAAACGTTTCTTGGCAACGCCGGATTTATAGTCGCGATACTGCCGGTCGTGCATGGCAAGCTCGAAGAGTTCCTCGTCATCATCGCCATATTCCCAACCGTTTTCGTCCATCTCTTTCCGGTATGTATCCAGAGCATCCGGGTAGTTCAGCTGCGGGTCCGTATCCACGAACTCAAAGCCTTTGGACTTAGCCAGTTCCACTATCTCGGGCGCTAAAGTACCGGGGAGGCGTCCACTCTTGCCCAGAATCATGTCCCACGTATGGTTGTCTATCATCGTCCAACGCTCCTCTCCCTTTACCTGCTGCATGAGGTTCATCAAAGCCACATTCTTCACATACTGGCTGAAAGGAGTCACCAAAGGAGGATAACCCAGCTTGGGCCATACATATTCCACTTCGTCGAACAGCATGACGAGCAGGTCGTCCAGACTGAGTTCCGGCTCGTTCTTACCGCGCAGTATCATGTTGATGCCGGAATGCACTCCCTTCAAGTCGGCCATCATGGAGCCCATCATGCCACCCGGCAAACCGCACTTCAGCAAGAGTGAGGACATATGTTTATTGGTGGGGTCCATGAAATAACCCAAGAACTCGTCAATGAACTCCTGCGTCATGGCACGGGCTTTCATGTAGGCTTTCATGTTTATGTCGGGCACTTGGAAACCCAGGTCTTTCAGCATGGCCTGCACGGAGATGATGTCCGGATGAACCTTGCCCCACGACATGGGTTCCATCGCCACATCGATGATGTCGGCACCGTTCTCACAGACTTCGAGAATGGAAGCCATGGAAAGTCCGGGACCGCTATGCCCGTGGTATTGTATCAGCACATCGGGGTGCTTCTCCTTAATGGTTCTGACAAGCTGTCCCAGCATACCCGGACGTCCGATGCCCGCCATATCCTTCAAGCAGATTTCAGGTGCCCCAGCTTCAATCAACCGGTCGGCAATACTGGCATAGTATTCCACCGTATGGACGGGAGAATACGTGATGCAGAGCGTAGCCTGCGGTATCATGCCCGCTTCCAGAGCATATTTGATAGAAGGAATTATATTCCGCGTCTCGTTCAATCCGCAGAAGATACGGGTAATGTCCACACCCTGGGCATGCTTCACCTTGTACATCAGCCGGCGCACATCTGCCGGAACGGGATACATGCGCAGTGCATTTAGCCCGCGGTCGAGCATATGCGTCTGTATGCCTGCTTCCCTAAAAGGTGCGGTAAAGGCGCGTACAGCCTTGTTGGGATTTTCACCATACAGAAGGTTTACCTGCTCAAAAGCTCCTCCGTTTGTTTCAACGCGTGCAAAACAACCCATTTCAACTATCAACGGAGCAATACGTACCAACTGGTCTACCCGGGGTTGATACTTACCGGACGACTGCCACATGTCCCGGTAAACAAGACTGAATTTAATTTCCTTTTTCATCATAGTCAATAATAAGAGATTTTCCTTCGGTTAACTTAACATATACAAATATAAAGGATTATTCTGACATATAGTCAAGAATAACCCTTAAAAAATCATCATAAGTAATATGTTATATATCATATTGCTACTATCAAATTATTATCAGATGAAATCTTTCAATTCATCCTGCAACTTCTGGCGCGTAAAGAAGATGCGGCTTTTCACCGTTCCGAGCGGAAGGCCGAGGCGTTCGGCAATCTCGCGGTACTTGAAACCGGACACATGCATGGAGAAAGGGACTTTATAGTCGCGTGGAAGGGCATTGACGATGCGATGCATTTCTTTCAGGTCGTAGGCACCCTCGGTACTGGCAAAACCAGAGTCCTGGGGCATGCTGAGGTGATACTGATTGTCCGTCTGGTCCACAAAAGTCTGTTCGCGAACTATTTTCCGGTAATTATTGATAAAGATGTTGCGCATAATGGTATACATCCAACCTCTGAAATTGGTGTCGGGTTCAAATTTGTCTTCGTTATCCAAAGCCTTGAGAGATGTCTCTTGCAACAAATCATTCGCTTCTTCCCGGTCGGCTGTCAACTTGTATGCAAAGCGAAGCAGTTCTTCTTGCACTGCAAGCAAATCTTTTCTAAAACTGTAAGTATTCATACTTTGCTCAATTTTTAAATAGTTAATAATGGTTTAGGTTTTACGATTGCAAGTATAAGGAAGATTTGAAGCCCCGGGGGACGGAATACGGTTTTTATTAGGGGTGAAAACTATCATTTGACAGTTTACACCCCCCTCTCTGATAGTTTACGGGTGATATTATATACTGAAAACTATCATTTTTCCGAAGATTTCGTAAATGTTACGTGATTTTTTTATAGCTTTGCCTACATATAGGAAAACACTTTTATTACATAAAAACACTTTATTTTATGAAATCATTTCAATTTAAGTCACTTCTTCTGCTGACTACCCTTATCATTTCCCTGCCCTCCTTCGGACAAGGACTGAAGGCGTTCAAGCTGAAGAACGGTCTTTCCGTATATATATGGGAAGATGAATCCAAATCGGACGTGTTCGGACTGGTAGGCGTACGTGCCGGTTCCATCAACGACCCCGAAGAGTACACGGGACTTGCACACTACCTGGAGCACGTCATGTTTAAAGGAACAGACAAGATAGGCGCGCTGAACTGGACGGAAGAAGAACCGATCTACAAGGAAATCATCGCCAAGTACCGAAGAAGCCGACCCGGCAAAAAAAGAAGCCATCAGCAAGGAAATCAATGAGCTGACCGTCAAAGCTGGAAAATTGGGACTTCCCAACGAATACTCCAACCTGATGGAAAGCATGGGTGCCAAAGGGGTGAATGCAGGCACCTACTATGACTGGACCTTCTATCACAGCTCCTTCCCTGCCTATCAGATAAACAAATGGCTGGAAATCTCCTCACAACGTTTCCTGCATCCCGTATTCCGTTCCTTCCAGTCGGAGCTGGAAAACGTGTACGAAGAATATAACCGTTCACAAGATGACCAGGGACGTGCACAGAACCAGTTCGTGATGGAGAAAGCTTTTGAGGGACATCCTTACTCCCGTTCCATCATCGGCCTGCCCGAACATCTGAAGAATCCCCGCCTGAGCAAGCTGATTGAATTTTACGAACAATGGTATGTCCCCGAAAACATGGTACTGGTACTCGTAGGAAACATCAAAGCCCAACAAATCAGCGGACGCATCAATGCCGCCTTTGGACGTCTGGCTGCTAAACCCTCACCCGAGCGCAAGGTCTACCAGAACCTCGAAATAAAGGGCCGCAAACAGTATTCGGCTAAAGTAGGATTCTACCCGCAAGTGGCAATGGTATTCAATGGAGTACCTGCCGGACATCCCGACGAAGACGCTCTGGACATCGCCCTGGCACTGCTGAACAACAACAGTCAGACCGGAACTATGGACAAGCTGGTACTGGACGGTGAACTGACCAGCGCCGGAGCCTACACCCGTACTTTCCGCGAACAAGGACGCGCCATCGTAGCGGCCATTCCCCTCTACGACGAAAACCAGCGCCGTTTCGAGTCGACCAAGAGCGCCGAAAAGAAAGCCTTGAAAGCCATCCAGCAAATCGCCAACGGAGAATTCGAGGACTGGAAAATTGATGCCATCAAAGCCGAGAAATGCCGCCAGTTCGACCTGGAAATGGAGTCGAACGAGGACAAGGCCATGATACTGATGAACGCCTTCTACAACGAGCAGGACTTGGGCGACATACTCAATTACAAGGACAAGATTATGGCCATCACCACTGACGACATCAAGCGAGTAGCCAAGAAATATCTGTCAGACAATTACCTGGCCCTATATATCGAAAAAGGAAAGCCTGACAAGAACGCCAAGATTGAGAAGCCGGGTTACAAACCCGTAGAACCTCCGATAGGAAAAGAATCGCTCTATGCAACACAATTCAAAAACCTGCCCATCGGACAGATGGAGGAGAAATTCGCAGACTACGGCGAAGTGCAAATCAAGCAACTGAACGACCGTTCAAAGATGTACTACACACCCAACAAGGAGAATAACGTATTCCAGTTGGTTGTACAATACGGAGCCGGTGAACGCGAATTCCCAAAACTTGGCTATGCCGCCCAGTTGATGAACAACGCAGGCATCATGGGGGCCTACGAACCGCAAGAGTTGAAAGAAGAACTCAGCAAGCTGAACGCAACCTGCCACGTGACAGCCGATGATGACAACCTCTACATCATCATGGAGGGCTACGAAGCCACCCTGCCGCAAGCCTGCCAGCTACTTTCACGCCAGATTTTGATGCCAAAACTGGACGAAAAGCAACTGGCACGTCTGAAAGGTTCGGCAATGGGTATGCGCCAGCAGCGCAAAGACAACGTCAGCATCCTGAACGAAGCACTGCGGCAGTACATGCTCTACGGAGAGAAATCAGACTACATCAAGGAACTGACCGACAAGGAGATTTACGAATTACAGATTTCAGAACTGACGGGCGACATCAACCGCGCCTCCA
>OHJC01001414.1_pt1 | contig 10305 bp, 9 predicted proteins | sample 1568461 | NCBI WGS metagenome assembly OHJC01 (sample SAMEA3879535, study PRJEB24766) | human gut metagenome | biome: human-associated habitat; feature: feces | place: USA | collected 1985/1987 | reverse complement strand
TCACATTGGTGCAGTAAATACTATAACAAAATGCAGTTTGCCCGTTACAGCGTTTTGCCGGGTATAATTGTTTTCGGTTCAACAGCACTTTTGCTTTTTCTTGAACCGCACTATTCGGGTATCGTAATCATCGGCATTCTTTCGGTTGTAATGCTTTATATCGGTGGAATGCAGACAAAGTATCTCGGAATCGGTCTTGGACTTATTGTCGGAGTAGTGCTTATACTTGCCGTCACAAACAGCCTGTCCTATGCTATGAGCCGTCTTGACGGTTGGGGTCAGGCGCTTGAATATACAACGGACGAAATGTGGTGGACTACATATCAAACCCGAAATTCACTCTATGCAATCGGTTCTGGCGGACTTTGGGGACTTGGTCTCGGTCAGTCAAGAATGAAGTACCTCTATATTCCTGAGCCGCAGAACGACTTTATCTTTGCCGTTGTTGTTGAGGAGCTCGGTCTTGTGGGCGCACTTATGATTCTCCTTATTTTTGCACTTCTTGTGTGGAGAGGCATCACACTTTCACTTCGTGCAAAGGATAAGTTTGGCAAACTTCTCGGTATCGGTCTTACCTCACAGATCGGCATTCAGGTTGTGCTGAATATTCTCGTTATCACAGACTGGCTGCCTAACACGGGTATCAGCCTTCCGTTTTTCAGCTACGGCGGCAGTTCGCTTATTATGCTGCTTGCCCAGATGGGACTTGTGCTTTCAATTTCCAGAACGGCAAATATCGAAAGACAATAATTTAAAAATAGTTTTCTCCTGCATGAGTTTTGCAGAATTTTCAAAAGAAAGGTAAGAAAATTATGAAAGTATTGCTTGCAGGCGGCGGCACGGCAGGACACATAAATCCTGCACTTGCAATAGCCGGATATATAAAGAATAAAAGAAATGATGCCGAATTTTTGTTTATCGGCAACCGTGGCGGAATGGAGCAAAGACTTGTTCCGCAAGCCGGTTTTGATATTAAGTCAATCACGATCAGCGGATTTAAGAGGAGCTTTTCTCCCAAGAGTATGCTTGAAAATGTTAAGACAGTTTCAAGAACCTTCACTTCTTCAAGAGAGGCAAAGAAAATAATTGCCGAATTCAAGCCTGATATCTGTATCGGAACAGGCGGATATGTTTCGGGTCCCGTTATCAGAACAGCCGCAAAAATGGGTATTCCGTGCATTATTCACGAGCAGAATGCATATCCGGGCATTACAAATAAAATGCTTGCAAAGAGCGTCAAAAAGGTAATGCTTGCCGTTCCGGACGCAAAAAAGTATTTTGACAAAAATGTTGATTTTGTCATTACCGGAAACCCTGTAAGACAGGAAATCCTCACGGCAAAAAAAGAAGAGTCAAGAAAAGAACTCGGGCTTGACAACCGTCCCGTAGTGCTTTCGTTCGGCGGAAGCCTCGGAGCAAGAAAAATAAATGAAGCTGTTGCAGACCTTGTTGCAAGAAGCGGTATTGACGGCAGATATCAGCACATTCACGCATACGGCAGTTACGGCGACTGGTTTCCGCAGCTCGTTGAGGAAAAGGGTACTGATATTGCCGATTGTTCAAATCTTGATATAAGACCGTATATTGATAATATGCCGACTTGTATGGCGGCGGCAGACCTTGTAATCTGCCGTGCAGGTGCAATTACTCTCAGCGAAATTCAGGCTATGGGCAAACCGGCAATCCTCATTCCGTCACCTAATGTTGCCGAAAATCACCAGTACCACAATGCAATGGCACTTGTGAATGCAGGTGCGGCTGACATTATTGAGGAAAAAGACCTCACGGGTGCGGCCCTTATGCGTAAAACTGACAAAATGCTTCTCAATCCCGAAAAGCTTGAGAAGTACAGCGAAAATTCACGCAAAATGGCAATTACCGACGCCAACGAAAGAATTTATTCGGTAGTCAAAAAAGTTCTCGGACTTGTGTAACGGTAACATTTATAACGCTTTCTCATAGAATAGAAGGGTATTCTTTTTGAGAGGGTGTTATTGTGTCAAAACTGCTTGTTACAGGACGCAAAAAGCTTGACGGAGAGGTTGAAGTTCAGGGGGCAAAAAACAGCGCTTTGCCGATTATTGCCGCCTCGATTCTTACAAAAGGTGAAAATGTAATCCACAATTGTCCTTCGCTTTCCGATGTTGACGCATCTGTCAACATTCTTCGGTATCTCGGCTGTGCCGTCACACGCTGTGATAAAACACTTCTCGTAAAATGTGACGATATCAACCGCTTTGATGTTCCCGTTGAATTGATGCGTAAAACAAGGAGTTCAATTGTTTTTCTCGGTGCAATCCTTGCACGAACGGGAAGGGCGAGAATTTCGTTCCCCGGCGGATGTGAAATCGGTTCAAGACCGATTGATTTGCATCTCAATTCACTTCGGGAAATGGGGGCGGATATTCGTGAAAAGCACGGCTATCTTGAATGTTGCGTTCCAAACGGACTTTGCGGAACAAAGATAACGCTTTCGTTCCCGAGTGTGGGTGCAACGGAAGATATTATGATTGCCGCCTGTCTTGCAAAAGGCACAACAACAATCATCAATGCCGCCCGTGAGCCTGAAATCTGCGACCTTGCGGATTATCTCAATTCCTGCGGTGCCGATATTTCCGGAGCAGGCGAGGGTGTTGTCGTCATTGAGGGTGTAAGCTCTCTCTGCGGCTCTGTCCACACAATCATTCCGGACAGAATCGTTGCCGCAACGCTGATGAGCTGTGCCGCCGTAACGGGTTCAAAAATTATACTTAACGGAATAATTTCGTCCCACCTTGCGGCACTTATTCCAATCTTCAAAAACGCAGGGTGCAAGATAAGAATTTCGGACGGAAATCTTGAGATAAACGCTCCCGAAAGACTTAAATCAATGAAAACAATCAGAACGATGCCGTTTCCGGGCTTTCCCACGGACGCACAGGCGCCCCTGCTTGCAACAGCGTGTGTTGCAGACGGAACAACGGTTTTTGTTGAAAATATATTTGAAAACAGATACAGACACATCCCCGAGCTTGTCAGAATGGGTGCAGCCGTTAAGACAGAGGGCAAGGTTGCCGTTGCCGAGGGTGTGGAAATTCTTTACGGTGCGTCGGTTGAAGCTCCCGATTTGCGTGGAGGTGCGGCACTTGTTGTTGCAGGACTTTGTGCAGAGGGCAAAACCGAAATCGGCGGCGTGGAGTATATTGAAAGAGGCTACGAGTGTATTGAATCTACTCTTACATCAATCGGGGCAGATATCAAGAAAATTTAGGGTAATCAGATTTTTAACTGTCGCAGGGCGGATTTCCGCCCTCGGCAGATAACATAAACGAAGGGAGGATTTGCTTTGAGCGACGGTAAAGGCAGAAGACCGCTTACATCAAAAGAGCGAAAGAGTCTTAAAAAACAGCGTAAAAATGCCGCAAAGCAGGCAGAAAAGTATCATAAGGAAAAAGCAAAGCAGGATAAGAGAGCTAAAAAATCCCCCAATCCGAAAAAGGAACAGCAGAAAAAAGCTCCAAAAAGTAAAATTGAGGAGGCTTTTCTCAAGCAAAAAGAAGAGCAGGAATCACAAAGACAAGTCGAAAATATGAGCCGTGAAGAAAAATTCAGGAGAAAAGGCAAGGCTAAAATCAAGAACCTTAAACCAAAGGATTATGAAGACGGCTATTATGTTGACGAATTCGGAGAAAAGCAAAAACAGGAAAAGCGTGCAAAGGAAATCCGTGCTCAGGAGCGTGAAGTAATTCGCAGAAGAAAAAAATCTCTGACAAGCACTCAGATTAAGCACAGGAGAATCGCACTGTACAGTTCAATTTTTGCGGCAGTGCTTATAATCGGTGTTATACTAAGCCTTACAGTCCTTTTTAAAACCGAAAAAATTGAGGTTGTGGGGGACAAGTATTATGACGAAAAACAGATAATTGCATTCAGCGGTGTTGAATATCAGGAGAACATCTTCATGGGTGCAATGTACAATACATCGGACAAGATTGTCAAGAATCTTTCGTATATCGAAAGCGCAAGCGTAAGCTTTAACATTCCGGACACAATAACAATTACTGTTGTTGACGCAACACCGTCATATGTTATTCCAAACGGTAACGGCTATCTGCTTGTAAGCTCAAAGGGCAGAATCCTTGAGGAAATTTCCGAAAATAAGGACAAGCTTCCCGAACTCACCTGCGGCGACATCAAGACCACAGAGGTTGGACAGTATGTGTCATTTAGCGACGCAAATGTTCCCGATATTCTCGAAGATGTTTCGCAGAGCCTTATCAACAACAAGGTTAAGAATATCACAGGCTTTGATGTTACCGACACGGCAAACATAAAGCTCGTTTATGACGGAAGGATTGACATTAACATCGGACTTCCCGATGATATCGACTATAAAATCAGAACTGCAATGACAATCATCAACGAAAAGCTTGACCCGAACAACACGGGACTTGTTGCAGGAACGCTTGATGTTTCGGCTTGCAGTACATCAAAAATTTCTCACTACAAACCTGCCGCAACCCAGCCCACAGCCGCAACACAGGCAACCACACAGGCAACAACGCAGGCGGCTGATTCTTCAGCCGATACGGGTGACGGCGACACAGGAAACTACACATGGGATGACGGAACATATTCGGGCGGTGACACGGGTTATTACGACGATAACAGCTATAATAACTATGATAACGGTACCTATGATAACGGTGACGGCGGATATGACTACGGCAATGCAGACGGCGCCTATACGGGCGAGTAATTTTTCAGCAGAATTTTCCGTATAATTTTGCAGAAAAACGGCTGAAAAGCATTGCTATTTTGAAAAAAGTATGATAGTATAAGATAGTATAATTGTGTACTATGAAGAATAATGATTTCTGACTGAAAGTTGTCAATATATAAGGAGGACGAAAAAATGGCTTTTGAACTGGAATTGGAAAACGAGTATATGCCTAAAATTAAAGTGATCGGTGTCGGCGGAGGCGGCGGAAACGCTGTTAATCGCATGGTTGCGACCGAGGTTAAGAATGTTGAATTTATCGCAATAAATACAGATGAACATGTTTTAAGACTTTCAAAGGCTTCGCAGAAGATTCAGATCGGCGAAAAGCTTACAAGAGGTAAGGGCGCAGGCTCTATGCCACAGATCGGACAGGAGGCAGCCGAGGAGAGCAGAGATGAAATCGCAGCACTTCTCAAGGATACGGATATGGTATTTGTTACTGCCGGCATGGGCGGCGGTACAGGTACAGTCGCTGCTCCCGTAGTTGCCAAAATCGCAAAGGATATGGGCATTCTTACAGTCGGCGTTGTTACAAAGCCGTTTGCTTTTGAAGGCAAGAGAAGAATGACTCAGGCTGAGCAGGGTATTGCAGAGCTTTCTGCCTGTGTTGACTCGCTTATCATCGTTCCTAACGAAAGACTCAAGTATGTTTCTGATACAAGCATCACTCTCCAAAACGCATTTGCAATTGCCGATGATGTTCTCAGACAGGGTTCAGAGTATTTCTGACCTTATCCTTCTCCCGGGTCTTGTAAACCTCGACTTTGCCGATGTTACTTCCGTAATGAAGGACGCAGGCTACGCTCACATGGGTATGGGCAGTGCAACAGGCAAGGACAAGGCTACCGTTGCCGCAGATATGGCTATTTCAAGTCCGCTTCTTGAAACTTCAATTGACGGCGCAAAGGGTCTTATTATTAACATCACTGCATCTGCCGATGTTAGTCTTGATGATATCGATGCCGCATCAACAATGATTAAGGATAAGGTTTCAGATGATGCAAACATCATTTGGGGTGCTGTTATTGACGACAAAATGGAAGATGCTATCAGCGTGACGGTTATTGCAACCGGCTTTAACGCAGACGGTCAGATTGCTAAGAAGAATCTTACGGACGCAGTTTCATCAGCGTCAGCTCCTGTTGCGGCTAAGGAAGAGCCAAAGTCAACAACAAAGGACAAGACTGATGATGACGACGATACCTTCTATGATATTATGTCAATTTTCAACAAGTAATACATTCTGATGTAATGAGGCACTCCTTTTCAGGAGTGCCTTTTCGTTTGACAACGGCAATTCCGTTATGGTATAATTTGAACGGAATAAGGGGGAATTGTGAGCTTTTGTGCTTTTACAATTTCTCTTTTTTTGAGCGAAATCCAAAAGCAAAGAAGGCGGAAAAATGAAAAAACTACTTGCACTTTTGATTGCCTTGATGACTGTTCTTTTGTGTAGCTGTTCATCAGGCGGTGAAACAATCCGATTCGGTGCGGCAGGTACCGGCGGAATTTATAACGAAGCGGCAAATTCGATAAAGTCGATTGCCGATGCTGACGGTACTCTGAAAATTGAAACAAAGACAACAGCCGGTTCTGCGGCAAATGTTCGCTTGCTTTCACAGAATTATCTTGACGCCGCAATTGTTCAGTCCGACATTGCACACGACGCATTTAACGGCGAAAATAATTTTGAAAAATCCGGCACTCTTGATGGCTACAGCGCTGTTGTAGGTATGTTTACAGAGGCTTGTCATATCGTTGTAAGAAAAGATTCTGATATTAACAGTGTTGATGATTTGCTCGGCAAAACCGTGAGCATAGGTGAAGAAGAATCGGGTTCGGAGCTTAACGCAAAGCAGATTCTTTCGGCATACGGGCTTAACTCAAAAATGGTTAAGGAAAAAAATCTTAATTATGCCGATGCCGCAAAACAGTTACAGAACGGCGAAATTGATGCGGCATTCTTCACACTCGGACTTAATGCAACAGTTGTTGAGGAACTTTCAAAGCAATGTGACATCAAGCTTATAGGAATTGATGACGCAGCTGTTAAAAAGCTTAAAAACACCTACAGCTATGTTGACTGCAAAATTCCGAAAAACACTTACAACGGACAGAGTGATGAAGTCGGCACAGTTGCGGTAAAGGCTGTTCTGATTGTGAACGACAGACTTTCAGACGAACAGGTGAAGAAGCTTACACAGCTTGTCTTTGACAATGCGCAGGAACTTCAGCTGACTGTTTCGGCGGATGTTGACATAACACTTGAAAAAGCCGTTGAAGGTGTTAAAATTCCTTTTCACAAGGGTGCGGCAGAATATTATTCCGAAAGAGGAATAACGGTAAAAACAGCAGGATAACTGCGAAAGGATTGGTGCTGATTGAATATAACTCTTGATATGTATCAGACAATCGCAGTTGCTGTGATTGTTCTGATGGCCGGTGCATTTCTGAAAAAGCGTATATCGTTTTTGCAGAAATTTTGTATACCCGCACCTGTAATCGGCGGTTTGCTTTTTGCAATTCTTACGCTGGTTCTCTATATGACAGGTGTTGCGGTAATTGATTTTGATGATACTCTAAAGGAAGTCTGCATGGTGTTTTTCTTTACCTCAGTCGGATTTCAGGCGAATCTCAAGGTGCTGAAAAGCGGAGGCAAATCCCTTATCGTATTTTTGTTTCTTGTAATTATGCTCATTGTAATGCAGAATTTCTCTGCAATCGGACTTGCAAATTTGATCGGACTTGACTCGCTCACGGGTATGACAACGGGTTCAATTCCTATGGTAGGCGGTCACGGTACGGCGGGCGCTTTCGGTCCTGTACTTGAGGATTTCGGCGTTCAGGGTGCGACAACTGTTTGTACTGCCGCTGCAACATTCGGTCTTATCGCAGGCTCACTCATGGGCGGACCTGTCGGAAACAGACTTATTAAAAAGCACAACCTTATTGCTACAATCAAAACAGAGGATGACAGCCTTCTTGTTGAAGAAGAAGAAAAGCACGAACGACATTTTTCAATGTATGCTCCAGCAGTATTTCAGCTGATTATAGCGGTCGGACTCGGTACGGTTGTTTCCGATTTGCTTTCACTTACGGGCATGACATTCCCGATTTATATAGGTGCAATGATTGTTGCCGCAATTATGAGAAATATCGGTGAATACACGGGTAAAATCACTATTCATATGGGCGAGATTAACGACCTCGGCGGTATATGTCTCTCACTTTTCCTTGGCCGACCTTGCGCTTCCGCTTATTATACTTCTTGCAGGTCAGGTTGTTCTTATGTTCATTTTCACATATTTTGTTGTGTTCAACATTATGGGCAGAGATTACGATGCAGCTGTTCTTGCGGCAGGTACTTGCGGTTTTGGTATGGGCGCAACGCCAAATGCAATGGCAAATATGCAGGCAATCTGCGAAAAATACGCACCGTCCGTTAAGGCTTATCTTATTGTTCCGATTGTCGGCAGTTTGTTTGCCGACTTCCTGAACAGTCTGACGATAACATTCTTTATAAATTGCATTTAGAATCGGAGGCAGGTATTATGAAGGACAGGAAATTTACATTTGATTCCGAAAACCTTGCTTTTCCCGAGATTCACACGGGCAAAGTAAAGCAGAATGATGTTGCCGAGGATAACACAGACAGCACGGTTGTTTATGATACTGTCGCTGTTCCCGAGGTGCATCTCAAAAAGCATAAGCATAAAAAACAGAAGAAAGACAATAAATAAAACAACAGCCGTACATTTCAAAAGTGTACGGCTGAAATTTTTGTGTTTAATTTTGAAATAAAACCTTACCTTCCGTAATGGGTGTGTATGCGGTAAGTTCGGCTATGTCAAGGTCGATTTTGTGCATATCAACCGCACAAATTTGGTGATTGTTGTAGGTGGTGTAGTAGTAGATTCCCTTGTCGGCATTGCAACAGGAGGTGTAAAGTGTGATTTCATACTTTACGTCTGAAACCTCACAACAACCTCTCTGCTGGTCAACAGAACCGAGAATGTGGAAAAACTGGCTCACGCTTTCGCCTTCGCTGTCACCAGAAACGGAGTTCAGCTTTGTGAACGCAACCTTTGCAAAACGGGATGCGGATGAAAGGTCGCCAGGCAGTCCGATTGCACCCATTCCACGGCTGTATGTGGTAAGCTCGGCACTTTTGCCGAAGTTGTTTTCGGGTTGCTTTGGTGAGAGTGACATATAGTTGTTGAGCATGAACATCTGAATGTCAAACGGAGGATTGTTTGTCAGCACACCGACAGGGTTGTCATAGATCTTGAGTCCATCATTTGTCGATTCAACTGTAAGCGATTCGTTTCTGTCGGAAATAATCCAATGCAATTGAGCACAGGGGAGCTTGTCGCTGAACTGCGTATTTGTTATGTTAAGGTTTTCAAGCTTTTTTCTTGCCTGCAAAACGCTGTCGCAATGTGAAAGTATATACGGAATGAACTCAAATTGTGCAATATTTTCCTTGCCGTTTTTCGGTTCAAAATATACGGCATTGCCCACAAAATTTAGCCCTGCCATACACAAGCCCTTTTCATTCATTGCGTCGTAATATAGCGGATAACCGTCTGCAATGTGAGCCATGCCAATCATCGCAAAGTGGCTGTTGCATTCGTTTATATGGCGGAACTTAAACGGAAAATTTCGTGGAGTAATTGTAATTTCGTCACCGTATGAAAATTCATAATCAAGCGTTCTGCCAAAGTAAAAGTCTTTTGTTTTATATGTTGCCGCTGTACACATATCATCAGCCTCCGATTCTTTTAATAATAAATATTCTTCCGCTTGGTATAGAGTATCATACTACTTAAACAAAATGATTGCAAGGTGATTTTTGGAAAATTACAAAAATTGTCGAAATCACTTGAAAAATTAACTTGCTCGGTATATACTATATATGTCAATATGAATGGGAATGAGGTTCTCCCACGGCTTTTGTCGAAACCGCTTTTGCTGATGACTTCTGTTTTTGAACAGGGGCATTGGCTTTTTTTATGCGATGTTCTTTGTGCGGAAATTTTGAGGAGGAAATTTATGAAGAACAAATTTGTTGATTTTAAGGTGCTTGCAACATCTCTGTGCGTTTCTGAAATGTCTTGACTATGCGGCAGATTTCAGGAGCTTCTTTCCGCTGTGCTATATGTTTTTGCCCGTAGCAGGTATTGTGACCGCTTTTGTATATAAGCGTATCGGCGGAAAGTCGTCAATGGGCAACAACATTATTATTGAGAGTGCAAATGACGGTGAAAAAGTGCCAAAGCGACTTGCATCGCTGACATTTATATTTACCTGCATAACCCACCTATTCGGCGGTTCTGTCGGCAGAGAGGGAACTGCCGTTCAGATTGGCGGTTCGCTGACAAGTAATGTTGCCGATTATCTCGGCTTTAAAAATAATGACCGAAGTACAATCGTTCTCAGCGGAATCAGCTCTGCATTCGGTTCGGTTTTCGGCACACCGTTTGCAGGTGCATTTTTCGGAATGGAAGTCTGCTGTGTCGGAAGATTGTCGGCAGGTGCGGTAA
>OHJC01001413.1_pt1 | contig 10315 bp, 5 predicted proteins | sample 1568461 | NCBI WGS metagenome assembly OHJC01 (sample SAMEA3879535, study PRJEB24766) | human gut metagenome | biome: human-associated habitat; feature: feces | place: USA | collected 1985/1987 | reverse complement strand
ATTAGGGCTTGTTAGGGACTTGCACCCATTAGAATAAGCTCATGCCGAGCATACATAAAGGAGCCCCGGACGTCATGAGACGTCCGGGGCTCCCCGAGGCACGGCGGCGACCTACTCTCCCAACTGGTGTGTCAGTACCATCGGCGCGCGCGGGCTTAACTGCTCTGTTCGGTATGGGAAGAGGTGGGACCCCGCGGCTAAAGCCACCGCGAATATCACTTGAGAGATCACAGCGAGACAATGACAACTAACTCCTCACATGAAAGATTTCGGGCTATTAGTACGGGTCGGCTGAGGGCCTCGCAGCCCTTGCACCTCCCGCCTATCGACGTCGTAGTCTACAACGACCCTGCAAGGAAGTCTCATCTTGGAGACGGCTTCGCGCTTAGATGCTTTCAGCGCTTATCCTGACCCAACGTGGATACCCGGCGGTGCAGCTGGCGCTACAACCGGTAAACCAGAGGTTGGTCCGTCCCGGTCCTCTCGTACTAAGGACAGGCCTCCTCAAACTTCCTACGCCCACAACAGATAGAGACCGAACTGTCTCACGACGTTCTGAACCCAGCTCGCGTGCCACTTTAATGGGCGAACAGCCCAACCCTTGGGACCTTCTCCAGCCCCAGGATGTGACGAGCCGACATCGAGGTGCCAAACCGCTCCGTCGATTTGAGCTCTTGGGAGCGATCAGCCTGTTATCCCCGGAGTACCTTTTATCCTTTGAGCGACGGCCCTCCCATGAGGAACCGCCGGATCACTTTGCCCTACTTTCGTACCTGCTCGACCTGTTTGTCTCCCAGTCAAGCCCGCTTTTGCCACTGCACTCTGCGGACGGTTGCCATTCGTCCTGAGCGGACCTTGGGAAGCCTCCGTTACTCTTTTGGAGGCGACCACCCCAGTCAAACTACCCACCAAGCGGTGTCCTTCTCGCGAAGTTAGACCCCAGACGACGGAAGGGTGGTATTTCACTTGGCGGCTAATCGCGACCTGGCGGCCGCGCCTCGAAGCCTCCCACCTATGCTACACATCCGACGTCCAAGATCAGCGCTAAGCTATAGTAAAGGTTCACGGGGTCTTTTCGTCCCGTTGCGGGTAGGCGGCATCTTCACCGCCACTACAATTTCACCGAGCTCACGGCTGAGACAGCGCCCAGATCGTTACACCATTCGTGCAGGTCGGAACTTACCCGACAAGGAATTTCGCTACCTTAGGACCGTTATAGTTACGGCCGCCGTTTACCGGGGCTTCAATTCAGGGCTTCCCTTTCGGTGACCCCCCCTCTTAACCTTCCGGCACCGGGCAGGTGTCAGGCCATATTCGTCATCTTATCGATTTCGCATAGCCATATGTTTTTGGTAAACAGTCGCCTGGGCCATTTCTCTGCGCCCGCGTCGCCGCGGGACCCCTTATCCCGAAGTTACGGGGTCAATTTGCCTAGTTCCTTGGCCGTGATTCACTCGAGCGCCTAAGGATTCTCTCCCCACCCACCTGTGTCGGTTTACGGTACGGGCGGCGCGACGCTTGGCGCGCACACGCTTTTCTCGCGAGTATGGTTACCTGCTCTGTCGGCTCGCCCGAAGGCTCGCCGTACTGTCGGCTTTCGGTCTCCCTACGGCCTTCAACGGGGAATTCCGTCTCCCCGCGGCAGTGTCACTCCTCGGTCGCGTGTGCGCCTGGCGCGCCGGCTGCGGAATGTTGACCGCATCGGCATCGGGATCACCGTTCGGCTTACCCTTAGCTCCCGGCTGACCCGGGGCCGTTTAGCGTGGCCCCGGAAACCTTGGGTTTTCGGCGGAGATGTTCACACATCTCTTGTCGTTACTCATGCCTACATTTTCTTTTCCGGACGCTCCAGCACGGCTCGCGCCGCGCCTTCGGCGCCGACCGGAATGCTCCCCTACCACGGCGCGCGCTAAGGCGCGTCGTCCTCGGCTTCGGCGACGGTCTTGATGCCCGATCATCATCCACGCGGCTCCGCTCGACCAGTGAGCTGTTACGCACTCTTTGAATGAATAGCTGCTTCCAAGCTAACATCCTGGCTGTCTCTGCGGTGCCACTTCGTTCTGTCTCAACTTAGACCGTTCTTGGGGGCCTTGGCCGGAGGTCTGGGCTCTTACCCTCTCGCCGCCGGATATTAGCACCCGACGACTCACTCCCGTCATAGATCACCGCGCGCATTCGGAGTTCGTCTGGAATTGATAGGCGGCGAAGCCCTCGCTTCCAATCGGTAGCTCTACCTCACGCGGGAAACTGACGAGGCTGTCCCTAAAGACATTTCGGGGAGTACGAGCTATCTCCCAGTTTGATTGGCCTTTCACTCCTACCCTCGCCTCATCCAAGCCCTTTTCAACGGAAACTGGTTCGGGCCTCCAGAGCCTGTTACGGCCCCTTCACCCTGGACAAGGGTAGATCACTAGGTTTCGCGTCTGCTCACGCCGACTGAACGCCCTGTTCAGACTCGCTCTCGCTGCGGCTCCGCCACTGAATGGCTTAGCCTCGCCGGCGTGAGGCAACTCGTAGGCTCATTATGCAAAAGGCACGCCGTCACACCATAATGGTGCTCCGACCGCTTGCAAGCGCACGGTTTCAGGCTCTATTTCACTCCCCTCCCGGGGTGCTTCCCACCTTTCCCTCACGGTACTGGTACACTATCGGTCTTCGGCAGTCTTCAGCCTTGCGGGATGGTCCCCGCGGATTCGGACAGGATTCCACGTGCCCCGCCCTACTCAGGTGCCGGCATCCGCATCCGCACGTTACCCGTACGGGGGTGTCACCCTCTGCGCCCACGCTTTCCAGACATGCTCCGGTTTGCGCGGATGCGGACATCGCCGGTCCTACAACCCCGCCGCGTCCTCGAACGCGGCGGTTTAGGCTCCTCCCTCTTCGATCGCCACTACTAAGGGAATCGACTGTTTCTTTCTTCTCCTCCGGGTACTAAGATGTTTCAGTTCCCCGGGTTCGCCCCGGCTCGCGCCGGTGCACGGCCTTCAGCCGTGCGGGTTGCCCCATTCGGACACGTCCGGATCAACTCCCGTTTGCAAATCCCCGGACATTTTCGCAGCTTACCGCGTCCTTCTTCGCCTGCCGAAGCCAAGGCATCCTCCGTGCGCTCTGACTTCTCTTTCTCTGTGAATCTTTCGTTGTTGTGAAATTGCATCAACCTTCATATATCGCTATATATCGGCTAATCTATTCTTTTACACTTACCTCGTTGTAATCTCTCAGTATTGTCAATGAACTTTGTTTTGTACCGCTTCTTCCGAAACGGGCTGCAAAGATACGCACTTTTTCTTTACTACCAAATTTTTTTTGACTTTTTTCAGGAATATTTTTCAGCGGGGTGGAATTCTCACCTTTAAATAGTACCTTTGTTTGCCGCAGGGCCTGGGCGGGTGCTTCGACCAGGAAGACACCGGCGCTTCGACAAGCTCAGCGGCGACCCGGCGGCCAAAGGAAAGCCCGGCAGCCGATGGAAAGACCCGGCGACGGGCCACATAAGAAAGAAACAATAACAAAATAACGATCGATGGAAGAAACAAGAAATTCATTGCCGGAGAACGCTCAAAGGGAGCTGGCGCCGGGTGAGGAGTACAAGCCGCTCCTGGGGGCGGAAAGGAAATGGGCGGAAGTGACGCCATATTCAGTGACGCTCGGTCTGCTGATGGTGGTCATCTTCTCCGCGGCGGCGGCCTATCTGGGTCTTCGCGTGGGGCAGGTGTTCGAGGCCGCGATCCCTATCGCGATCATCGCCGTGGGTCTGACCAGCGCGCTCGGAAAAAAGGAGGGACTGGGGCAGAACGTCATCATCCAGTCCATCGGAGGCTGCTCAGGGGCCGTGGTGGCGGGCGCCATATTCACACTCCCTGCCATCTACATCCTCGGAGTGGATGTCAGCTTCATGCAAATGTTCCTTTCCTCGCTGCTTGGCGGTGTCTTAGGAATATTATTCCTCATTCCTTTCCGGAAATATTTCGTGATGGAGATGCACGGGAAGTATCCTTTCCCGGAGGCGACGGCCACCACACAGATCCTCGTTAGCGGCGAAGGCGGCGGCAAGGGTGCCGGAACGCTTCTTGTCAGCGGTCTCATCGGTGGTCTTTATGACTTCATCGTCAGCACTTTCGGAGCCTGGGCGGACACCGTGAGCACAACTGTTGCCGGCATCGGACAGACAATCGCCGACAAGGCCAAGGTCGTTCTGAAGCTGAACACCGGGGCGGCTGTGCTGGGTCTTGGCTACATCGTCGGTCTGAAATATGCCTTCATCATCTGCTGCGGCAGCTTCCTGGTGTGGCTGGTGATCATTCCGCTGATGAACCTCATCTGGGGCGGCCAGGTGATTGATCTGATGAACACCGGAGTGACAATGACAATCGGGGAGATGAGTCCTGACCAGATATTCAAAGATTACGCGCGCCACATCGGCATCGGCGGCATCGCCACCGCCGGCATCATCGGCATCATCAAGTCGTTCGGTGTGATCAAGTCGGCTGTCGGTCTGGCTGTCGGTGAGTTCTCCAAGAAGGGTGGCAATGCCGGGAAGGCCGAGAGGACGCAGGAGGATATTCCTATGAAAACCATCGTGTTCGGCATCGTGCTGACGCTTCTGGCGGTGTTCGCCTTCTTCGCTTTCGGCGGGGTCGTGAACAATGTCTGGCAGGCGGTTGTGGGACTGCTGATCGTGGCGGTGATCGCGTTCCTGTTCACCACGGTGGCGGCCAACGCCATCGCCATCGTCGGCACGAACCCGGTGAGCGGCATGACGTTGATGACGCTGATCATCGCGGCGCTTATCCTTGTTGGTGTGGGTCTTAAGGGCAACGCCGGCATGGCCGCAGCCCTGATCATCGGCGGTGTCGTCTGCACGGCGCTTTCGGTGGCCGGCTCCTTCATCACCGACCTTAAGATCGGCTACTGGATCGGCAGCACTCCGAGAAAGCAGGAAGGCTGGAAGTTCGTGGGCGTGGCTGTGGCCGCGGCGACGGTCTGCGGCGTGATGCTGGTACTGAACAAGACCTACGGTTTCGTCGGTGACCAGGCGCTCGTGGCTCCTCAGGCCAACGCGATGGCGGCTGTGATCCAGCCTATGATGAACGGCGGCGGCGCTCCGTGGCTGCTCTACGGGATCGGGGCCGTGCTGGCCATAGTGCTGACCTTCCTCAAGGTTCCTGCCCTGGCGTTCGCTCTGGGTATGTTCATTCCGATCGACCTGAACCTGCCTCTTCTGATAGGCGGAGCGATCTCCTGGTTCGTCAGCACCCGCTCGAAGGACAAGGCGCTTAATGAGATACGTCTGAACAAGGGTACGCTGATCGCTTCCGGTTTCATCGCCGGCGGCGCGCTGATGGGAGTCGTGAGCGCTCTGCTCAAGTTCTTCAACGTGGATTGGTTCCTGACCGGCTGGAACGCCCAATACGGCGAGGCCATCGCCATCATCCCGTTCCTCGGAATCATCGCCTACACCATCATCGCCTCTTTGAGGGCTAAGGAATAAACAAACGGCCACCGTGCCCGCCGAAGTGCCATTATGAAGTGGCCTCGACAGGCTCGGTGACCAGAAAATAACAAGAATAATGGAAAAAGTTTTAGACAGGTTCCTGAGGTACGTCAGCGTTGACACTCAGTCGAACGAGGAATCAGAGAGCCAGCCATCGGCGGAGAAGGAGCTGAATCTGCTCCGCATGCTGCGCGACGAGCTGCAGGCTCTCGGAGTGGAAGCCACTCTTGACGAATATGGTTACGTGATGGGCACGATCCCTTCGAACATCGAGGCGAAAGTGCCGGCAATCGGATTCATCGCCCACGTGGACACCGCTCCGGACGCTTCGGGAGCGGACATCAAGCCTCAGATCATCAATGAATATGACGGCGGGGACATTCCTTTGAAAGGTGTGCCGGGACTGGCGCTGAAGCCTTCGGAGTTCCCGGAGATGCTTCATTATGTGGGGCAGACGCTCATCACCACCGACGGCACAACCCTTCTGGGTGCGGACGACAAGGCCGGCGTGGCCGAGATCATGGACGCGGTGCAGTACATCGTGGAGCATCCCGAGTTCAGGCACGGTGAGATCAAGATCGGTTTCACGCCTGACGAGGAGATCGGGCGCGGCGTGGTTAAGTTCGATGTCAAGAGGTTCGGGGCTGAATATGCCTACACGATGGACGGCGGGGAGATCGGTGAGCTGGAGTTCGAGAATTTCAACGCGGCCTCGGCGAAGATCCACATTCAGGGAAGGAACGTGCACCCGGGCTACGCGAAGGGCAAGATGAAGAACGCGATCCTGATCGCCACTGAGTTGAACGCATTGCTGCCTGTTCAGCAGAGGCCTGAATATACCGAAGGCTACGAGGGCTTCTTCCACATTGTCGGTTTCAGCGGTTCGGTCGAGGAGGCGGATGTCACCTACATAATCCGTGACCACGACCGCAAGGAGTTCGAGAGCAAGAAGGCGATCATGCAAAAATGCGTGGACTTCATCAATGTGAAGTACGGCGATGGTACGGCGACGGCTGTGATCAAGGATCAGTACTACAACATGCGCGAGCAGGTGGAACCGCACTATCACGTGGTTGAGAAAGCCGTGAAGGCTATGGAGATGGCCGGCATCAAGCCGAAGATCCAGCCTATCCGCGGCGGCACCGACGGTGCTAACCTGAGTTTCAAGGGGCTGCCTTGCCCGAACATCTTCGCCGGTGGCCTGAACTTCCACGGCAAGATGGAGTTCGTCCCTCTCCAGAGCATCGAGAAAGCCTCCCAGGTCATCCTCAACATCATCTCGCTCTACGCGGAATAGATTGCTTGTGCTCCACAAGCCATTGTTTGCTGAATCTCAACCAGTTGCTTGTTGTACCATGACAAATAATTTATTGTGCCTCAACTAATTTTTTTGTTGCACCATACCCCCAAGGCAGTTGCCTTAAGGTGATCCTCCCCACTCCGTGCTGCTCGCTATGATGGTCCACTGGACCATCATTAATCACTCATGACCTCCCTCTTCGGGAGCCAAAGTCACCTTAAGGCAACTGCCTTGGGGGTACCCGCCGCTGCGATAAAGCGCGGGATAGAGGCTCAGCGACTCCGGCAGGAACTTCTGGGCGACGGTTTGGGGCTGTTCTGTCGCCCGAGGGTACGGTGCGGCACTCTTGGGCGACGTTTCGGGGCTGTTCTGTCGCCCGAGGGTACGGCGCGGCACTCTTGGGCGACGTTTCGGGGCTGTTCTGTCGCCCGAGCGTACGGCGCGGCACTCTTGGGCAACGGTTTGGGGCTGTTCTGTCGCCCGAGCGCACGGCTCGGCACTCTTGGGCGACGTTTCGGGGCTGTTCTGTCGCCCGAGGGTACGGTGCGGCACTCTTGGGCGACGGTTTGGGGCTGTTCTGTTGCCCGAGGGGGCAGAGTTTTTTTTTTGGGGGGGGGTGGAGGGTGCTATGAGCGGAGGGAATTCCTCTTGGAGGGGCTACATTCTTAGCTTGAAGCCGGCAAGGAGGGTGTCGGGGCAGAAGTGGAAGACGGAGGACATCTCGCCTGCCATGCAGAAACCGCAGTCGCGGCACTGAGAGGTGCCGTAGCCGGTGCAGAGGCCTTCGGAGCCGTCGGGGTAGATGAAGTTCGAGACGAAGCATTCTTTTCCTAACCTCAGTTGGCCAAGGGTGTTGCGCTTCATCTTCCTTAGGCCGGAGGCGGAATTCATAATTGGATAGCCTTTCTTCTTGTAGGACAGCACCTTGTCGATCAGCTCGGCTTTCTTTGCCGGAGGGAGCATCAGGTACTCGGTGCCGGGGAAGGGGGTGTGGAAGTTGATGGAGACCTGCTCGATCGCGTCGTTGGCACGTACATATTCCATTACCTCATCCAGGGACTCCCAGTTCAGGGAGTTCACTACCATATTCACACTCAAGTGCTTGTGGCCGCACTTCCGGATGTTTTCCTCCAGCCTCGGGAAGGTGCCCTCGCCTCGGATCGCCTCGTGGTACCTGCCGATGCCGTCAAGGGAGACCCAGATCGAGTGGGGGTGGATCCAGGAGAAGTCCTGCTGGGCGTTCGTGGTGACTGTCACGGAGAAGAAACCGATCCGGACAGCCGCGTCTATGATGTCGTTGATGGTCTTGCCGTCCTCCTTCCAGAGGGTCGGCTCGCCGCCTTCCAGATCGACGAAACGGGAACCGGCTGCGTAGGAGCGTCTCAGAGATTCCACGATGTCATCGAACTTCCTCTGACGGTTGCCGGCGCTGCCATAGACGGAGCAGTGCTTGCAGCGGAGGTTGCATTTGTCGGTTATGAACAGGACGGTCTGGAGCGGGGCGCGGCGTCCGAAGAAGCGGGCTCGGACGAACCACCAGGCGAGGTAGGCGTATTGCTTGATCATATTAGAAGATAGTTGCCGCGCGGAAGGCGGGTTGTTATTTTACAATAGAATTGATTATGAACACAATGATGACCACCAGGCAGAAGAATGTGTTGATGTTGCGGGCCATCAGCCAACGGAAGAGGAACCAGTCAACGCCTGCCTTGACATATTCATTCCAATTTCCCATCGAGCCCATCCACCAGCGGGGAGTGTCGTCGCAGGGGAGGTTGTTGATGAAGCGCCAGGTGGAGCAGAGGAAACAGACGGACAGCGGCAGGGAGACGAGGGTCAGCAGGTACCAGTGGCTCCAGCCGTAGAGGAAGACGTTGCAAATCAGGCAGATGAACGGCACCAGCGTGAACACGGCCAGGGCGGTGATCTGCGAGGTCTTGCCTCCGAGAAGGTGGGCGAAAGTGCGCTTCCCGAGCTGCTTGTCGGCAGCAGCCTCCATCACAGAATGGACAAAGACGATGTTCGTCACAAGGCAACCGATGCCGATGCTCAGGATGAACATGTCCGGGCGGAAGGCCGCTCCTGTCACCGCAGCAGCCGCCCCCATCATGTTCAGAGGCCCGAAAACCACGCCTATGACCAGCTCGCCAAGGCCGTGATAGCCAAGGCGCATGGGCGCTCCGGAATACTGGAGGCCGATGAACAGTCCGGCGAAAGCGTAGGCGGCGACAGCAAGCGCGGAGGCCGGGCCGTTAGTGAGCATCTGGAATATGACAACGGCCAGACCCATCAGGGCCGCGAAGCCAAGGAATAGGATCATGGCCTTGCGGAGATCCTTTTCGGTGGCCGCGCCGGAGAGGATGTACTGGCATTTGTCCATCCGGGCGCGGACCGAGCCTTCGGCCACAAGGGACGAGCGGATCTCTCCCGAAGGGAGTCCTTTGAGGTAGTCGAAATAGTCATCGGCGAGGTTCATCCCCAGGTGCGCGGCGCAGACTCCGAGGAAAACCGGTATCGCGAGAGGCCAGAAGAATCCGTCCTGGCCGATCGAGAGGATTATCGCTGTAAGGCATGGGATGGCGCTCTGGGGAAGGGCTATCTTCCGGGCGTTGTCCATCCAGAATCTCAGATTTGGCATATTCCTATTCATCAAAAGTTCCGGACGCTTCGACAGGCTTGGCGACCGGAACTTATGAATGTTCAAAAAAGTCTATTTGATGACTCCCAACTCCTTGCCGACCTTGATGAAGGCGGCGATGGCCTTGTCAAGATGCTCGCGCTTGTGGGCGGCGGAAAGCTGTACGCGGATGCGGGCCTGACCCTTCGGAACCACCGGATAGTAGAAGCCGGTCACGAATATTCCTTCCTTGGCCATCTTGGCGGCGAACTTCTGGGACAGAGGAGCATCGTAGAGCATCACGGCGCAGATAGCCGACTGCGTAGGCTTGATGTCGAAGCCGGCGGCCATCATACCCTTGCGGAAATGCTCGACGTTCTTCACGAGCTTGTCGTGCAGCGCATCGCTCTCGCCGAGCATCTTGAACATCTCGATCGAAGCACCCACTACGGCAGGGGGCAGCGAGTTCGAGAAGAGGTAGGGACGCGAACGCTGGCGCAGCATGTCGATGATCTCCTTGCGGCCGGTGGTGAAACCGCCTACCGCGCCGCCGAAGGCTTTGCCCAGCGTACCGGTCAGGATATCGACCTGTCCGCGCAGGTTGTAGAGTTCGGTGATACCGCGACCGGTCTTGCCCAGCACGCCTGCCGAGTGGCACTCATCGACCATCACCAGCGCATCGTATTTCTCGGCCAGCTTGCAGATCTCATCCAGCGGAGCGGCGTTGCCGTCCATCGAGAAGACGCCGTCGGTTACGATGATGCGGAAACGCTGTGCCTGGGCTTTCTTGAGGCAATCCTCCAGCTCGGCCATGTCGGCGTTGGCGTAACGGTAGCGAACGGCCTTGCACAGACGCACGCCGTCGATGATCGACGCGTGGTTGAGCGAATCGGAGATGATCGCA
>OHJC01001412.1_pt1 | contig 10317 bp, 8 predicted proteins | sample 1568461 | NCBI WGS metagenome assembly OHJC01 (sample SAMEA3879535, study PRJEB24766) | human gut metagenome | biome: human-associated habitat; feature: feces | place: USA | collected 1985/1987 | reverse complement strand
GGCGATTTAAAATGGCGAGATGCGTTGCTGGTCGCACATCGTGTGAACAGTAACGGTTGACATGCGTTTCCAGGGAGATTATAATGTAGTGCATAGCAGAAAAGAGGAATGACATGATAAAAGGTGTAATATTTGACGTAGATGGTGTCCTTCTCAATTCCATGCCTGTCTGGGAGAATCTTGGAGAATTGTATCTGGATCATTTGGGAATTGAGGCCGAGAAGAATCTGGGAGAGACATTATTTGAGATGAGCCTGGAGGAGGCGGCAGATTATCTGATCTCACATTATAACCTGGAGAAGACAGTGGAAGAGGTTGTGCAGGGACTGAATAAAGAAGTGGAAGACTATTATGCAAAACGAGTTCCATTGAAAGAAGGGGTTCGTCAGTATCTGGAGGAATTCAGAGAGCGGAAGATTCCTATGGTGATCGCAACAACAGGTGACCGGAAGAATGCAGAAGCAGCTCTGAGCAGATTGAAGGTATTACCTTATTTTCAAGGAGTTTTTACAGCATCTGAGATCGGAAGCGGTAAGGATCAGCCGGATATTTATTTTGCAGCACTTTTGCAGCTGGATACGGAGCCGGAACAGACCTGGGTGTTTGAAGATACTTACCAGGCTTTGAGAACGGCAAAGCATGCGGGATTTAAGACAGTAGCAGTTTATGATAAGGCAAATGACAAGAATCTGGCACAGATCTGGAATACGGCAGATATCTATTTGCCGGAATTTGATGATTTTAATGTTTTTTGGAACAGGGTGTCTGAGGAAGAGAAAGAACAGTTGCTGATTGTAGAATAAGAGGAGAATAAAAAAGCAGATTCGAATTCAAAGGAGAGATGCTCCAGTAGAATTCGAATCTGCTTTTTATCATATAATTGGCTGGTCTGTCTTGTGTTTAGAGAAGGTGGATGCCGGCATCAGCAGCAGCTTCAACTACATTTTCAGGCCAGAGGGAAGACTGTACTTCACCGATATGAGCCTTTCTTAAGTAATACATACAGATACGGGACTGTCCAATACCGCCGCCGACTGTATATGGAAGCTCGCCGTTCAGCAGTGCCTTCTGGAATGGAAGTTCTGCACGATCTTCACATCCGGCTTCCTTGAGCTGTGCCTTTAACGAGTCTTCGTCAACACGGATTCCCATAGAAGAGAGTTCAAGACCGATGTCAAGAACCGGATAGTAAACGATAATGTCACCGTTCAGCTCCCAGTCATCATAGTCCGGAGCACGACCGTCATGTCTTTCGCCGGAAGCAAGTACGCCACCAATCTTGGAGATAAACACTGCGCCTTTTTCCTTCGCAATCGCTTTTTCACGTTCTTTGGTAGTAAGATCCGGATAAAGGTCTTCCAGCTCCTGTGTAGTGATGAAAAAGATATCATCAGGAAGAAGAGGATCAATATAGTTGTAACGTCTGGAAATGTATTCTTCTGTATCTTTCAGAGCCCGGTAGACTTTGCGGACAGTGTACTGAAGTGTCTCTGTGTTACGTTCTTCCTTAGAAATTACTTTTTCCCAGTCCCACTGGTCAACATACAGAGAGTGGATGTTGTCTGTATCTTCATCACGACGTATCGCACTCATATCTGTGTAAAGTCCTTCGCCGGAATGGAAATTATAATTCTTCAATGCATATCTCTTCCATTTTGCAAGAGAATGAACGATCTCTGCAACAGAACCATCCTGTTCTTTGATGTCAAAGGAAACCGGACGTTCAACACCGTTTAAGTTATCATTCAGACCAGATTCTGGACGGACAAACAGTGGTGCTGACACTCGTGTCAGGTGGAGATTCTTTGCTAGAGCACGCTCGAAGTGGTCTTTCACTTCTTTGATGGCTACTTCTGTCTCACGAATTGTAAGAGGGGAATGATAGCCAGCAGGTATTCTTAACTGTTCCATAATAAACTCCTTTATGTTAGCATTTCATTGCTGTTCATAGTATTATGCGGTCAGCAATAGCATTTCTCTTCTATTTTAAGTGGAGAAGAATAAGAAGTCAATGGAAAGGTGAAATGAACACTTGTAATCAGTAAAAAAAATTGCTAAAATGAGCAGTAGTGAGTAATAAATAGTAAGGGACGAAGGTGTAAATAATGAATGTAAATGATATGATTGATACAATTCTGAATTTTGACCTGGATGTTGTTCTGGCTGGACTTAATGAAAGCAGTCATCATTTGAGTCAGATGGAATTTATTTCTCTGATCGTTATAACGGTCGGAGCAGTACTGTTATGTCTGACGGGGCTGAAACTGGTACGTTTCTGGTCTGTGATCGCAGGATTGTCGGCAGGATGTGCAGCTGGAATTGCGGTCGGAGTGATTGCAGGTCTAGATCAGATGATCTCATTGGCGGCGGGAGCAGGTGTGGGACTTGTATTGGCGGTGCTTGGTGCATGGAAGAAGCAGATTGGTGGATTTGTGACAGTAGCGGTACTCGTCTTTGTTGTCAGTGTACATTTGATGAAACCACAGGATTTTATTATGTATGGAATCTGTGCGGGTATTGGTCTTGTGTGTGCATTGCTTTCTATTAAGTTTCATAACTTTATGCTGATTGCTTCTTCTTCTGTATTTGGAGCAATGGCAGCGGGCAGCAGTATCTTTTATCTGCAGCCATATAAAAACGGAATGATTCATGTGGCACTTTGTGTTGCAATTGGTGCACTTAGTATCTGGATCCAGCTTCTTTTGGAATCCGGAAAACGTAAGAAAAAGAATTTACTTAAAGCTGCAGAGATCCGTGAAGAACATTCTACAGAAAATGAAGTCGAGAAGGCAAGGGCACTGGTTGAGAATCTGGATGATTTTGATGAGCTGGATGAGATTATAGAGAGTCTTCCGGAAAATGTCCTGAAAGAAGACAAGGGCACAACAGTTGTCAGCATGGATGAATTTGATGATCTTGAAGATGATCTGGAAGAGGATGAAGTGGAGAACTTTAAAGAAGAGAAGTTTGATGTAGACGAGGAAGATTGGGAGGAAGACGTCGAAATTGAAGTAACTGCTGATGAGGCAGATGCGACAGAGGATTATGATTTTGATGAAGATCCGGATGACTTAGATGACTTGAATGATCTGGAAAATCTAGATGACTTAGATGATTTGGAAGATCTGGATGATTTAGATTATCTCGATGACGATGATGATATCGAGTTTCTGGATGAAGATGAGTAGATAAAAAAGCTATCGATTACAATAACTTAACACATATCTGTGTTGTTATCGTAGTCGATAGCTTTTGTATTATCTTACTGCTGTAAATACTCCGCGGAGATCATGGATTACATGTCTTGGGCATTTAACAGAACACATTCCACAGCTTAAGCAAATCTCTTCGTCGATCACAGCACAATTATCTTCTACATGAATTGCACCGGCGGTACATGTTTTCTCACAGATACCGCATCCAATACAGCTGACTTCACACTGCTTACGTGCTACAGCTCCTTTTTCTTTGTTAGAGCATTTTACTACAATGTAGTTTGCACATTCGTGAATCTTGATCAGGTTCTGCGGACAGACTTTTGCACACTGTCCACAGGCAATACATTTTTCTTCGTCTACTTCGGCAACGCCATATTCATTCATGGAAATTGCGCCAAATTTACATTTTTCTATACAGGCTCCACATCCGATGCAGCCATCTTTGCATCCACCGTCTTCAGAGCCGGCTGCGCGGCAGCCACCGTTACAGGCAACCAGAGCTGCCCGGTAAGGAAATCTCTTTTTAATTGCCATGATTATTTCTTCCTTTCGTATGGTGTGTTAGAAAGAGGAAGGCTGTAGCGTCTTTCTCCGTCAAATCTGCAATATGCATCTGCGATTGCAGGAGCAGTAGGGATGGATGTGATCTCTCCGATACCGATTGCTCCACAGGCAACATCCAGACCAGGTTTATCAACAACGATTGCTTCAATCTCAGGAACTTCGTGAGAACGGAAAAGTCCTAAGGAACCATATTTGTCAATTGGTTTACAGTTTTCATCGATTGGATACTGCTCTCTGAGTGCATATCCCATAGACATTACAACACCGCCTTCGATCTGACCTTCGCAGGAGAGTGGATTGACAGCTTTACCAACATCGTGTGCGGCAATCATTTTCTCAATCTTACCTGTCTTAGGATCAAGGATGCAGACTTGAGTTGCATATCCATAAGCAACGTGAGATATTGGATTAGGCACATCTGCACCAAGTGGATGAGTCTTAGCGAGATATTCTCCGTAGAAGGTTTCTCCAATCATATCTTTCATGGATTTACCGCTGTTTTTCGCTTCCATGAATTTTTCACATGCTCTGCGGCACGCTTCACCAGTTACAAGTGTCTGACGAGAACCGGAAGTTGTACCGGAATCAGGTGAAATCCATGTGTTGCTTCGCTCATAGACGATATCATCACGGGAAAGATCTGTATTTGTAACGATCATCTGTACAAGTACAGTACCAAGTCCCTGACCGATACAGGAAGCACCAGTGAAGATGTGAAGTTTTTCATCTTCTTCAACTATTAATTTTACACGTCCTGTATCCGGGATACCAACACCAACGCCGGCATTCTTCATAGCACAACCAAGGCCAACAGCCTTACCGGCCGCAAGTGCAGCATCATACTCTTCTTTGACAGCCTCAAGTGTCTCTACAAGACCTGTAGAGTTATCTACAATCTGTCCGTTTGGAAGTACTTCGCCTGGACGGATCGCATTACGGTAATGGATTTCCCAAGGTGTGATACCAACTTTGTCGGCCATCATGTTCAGAAGTGTCTCTGTTGCGAAACAAGTCTGTGTAACACCAAATCCGCGGAATGCTCCGGCAGGTGGGTTATTTGTATAGTAAGCAGTTCCTTCAATCTCAAAGTTTTCATAATGGTAAGGTCCTGCTGCATGTGTACATGCACGTTCAAGAACCGGGCCACCAAGAGAAGCGAATGCACCTGTGTCAGATTTAACAATCGCTTTTACACCCTGGATCACTCCGTTCTCATCGCATCCCATTGTCATATCCATGTAGAATGGGTGACGTTTTGGATGAACAAGCAAGGATTCTGCTCTGGATAATTTCATCTTGATCGGTTTCTTTGTTACATAAGTAAGCAATGCACCTAAATGCTGAACAGTCATGTCCTCTTTACCACCGAAACCACCGCCGACTAATGCGTTCTGAACCTTTACTTTATCCGTTCCAAGCATAAGTGTAACTTCGTGTAGTGTCTGGTGAGCAGACTGGTCTGTTGAATATACGAAAATGTCACCGTCTTCATCATAGAAAGAAACAGCACATTCCGGTTCAAGGAAAGCATGCTCAGTCCAAGGTGTCTCAAAGTGATGTGAGATCACGTACTTGGAATTCTTGATTGCTTCTTCCGCATTTCCGCGGCTGATGTGCTTATAAGCACATACGTTAGTCTCTTCTTCATCATAAACAAGAGGTGCATCCGGAGCAGCAGCTTCTTCCACTGTATGCACATGAGGAAGTACTTCATATTCAATTTTAATAAGTTTCTTTGCTTTTTCTACAGTTGCCATGTCAGTTGCAGCTACAAGGGCAATTGCATCTCCGAGATAATGAGTCAGTCCACCAACCGGAATCAGTGAATACTGATCATGTTTTAAGTGTCCGATCTTATTCTCCCCAGGAATATCATCGGCTGTTACAACTGCTTCTACGCCAGGCAGAGCCTCGGCAGCAGAGGTATCAATAGAAAGTACGCGAGCTCGTGGATATTTACTACGAAGAGCAGCGCCATAGAGCATTCCTTCCGGATAATAGTCATCCGGATATTTACCTGTTCCAAGCACTTTTTCTTCAACATCTATACGAGAAACACGGGAACCAAGAGTCCAGCTAGGATCTCCGTCATCTGGTAAAACTCCTTCTTTCAGAATCTTAGCTGCCAGACGCACCGCGTCCATGATCTTGACATATCCTGTACAGCGGCAATAGTTGTTGCGCAGCGCATAGCGAATCTCATCATCGGTTGGTTCCGGATTTACATCCAAAAGTGCTTTTGTGCACATAACCATACCAGGAATACAGAATCCGCACTGTACAGCGCCTGCCTTCCCGTAAGCATAAGTGTAAACTTTCTGTTCCCAATCAGAAAGTCCCTCGACTGTGATGACATTCTTTCCGGCCAATGAATCTGTGTCAGGTACGCAGGATTTGCAAGTCTGTCCATCAATGATAACAGTACAGGCTCCACAAGCGCCTTCGCTGCAGCCATCCTTTGCAGAGGTAATGTGCAGCTCATCACGCAGGAACCGTAACAGTTTCTGATTCTTTGAGGGTGAGACTTCCTGACCATTTACTATAAATGATGCCATGTCAGTTACTCCTTTCTTTGTGACAAAATCCCCAAAGAAAAATCTTTGAGGAGTATGTGTTTGTTGTGTATTTTTAATTATATAAAGATACCTATAGGTACATTTTATCACATATTCAACAAAAAGCAACAACTATTCTAAAAAAGTTTTTGACACCTAAAAATGTTTTAGATATATGATATAAAAAATGCATACTAGGACAAAAAAGGGAAGTACCGAAAAATGATACTCCCTTGTAATTATCTTATATAAATTGTTCTTAGAAACCAAAAAGATTTACAACGCGATTTTAATTATCGTGTTCTTCTTCAAATGGATCGTCGTAATCATCTTCATCATCGTAATCATCTCCACCGCGGGAAGCAATTGCGAGAATCAGTGAAATAACAGCAAGTACACCACTTGCACCGGCTAAAATCAGAAGCTCGAATTCATCTCCATGTTTCAGGAAAGCAAAAACAGCACTACCGATATAGACAATCATCGGGATAAGGAATGCAAAAAGTGTATCACGGTTATTCATGATGAAGTATAACAGTGCAGTGACAAGCATACAAAGAGCAACAATGACATAATTCATGCCAGGGGCAGAAGTCACGTCAGCTCCTGATGTGCTGAGTCCTGTTACGAAACCTTTATAAATACAGAAACCAAATGCAAGCAGGGAAATGATTCCAAGGATAATGCGCCCAGGTCTGAAACGTGGATATTCGTCTACATATTCATATTCATCATCATCTTCATCATCAGAGGATTTCGCATCATCATAGTCATCCATTTTTCTGGATTTTACATCTTCTTTTGCTTTCGCAGTTTCGGTTTCCTCTTTCTTTTTCTTCTTGGCAGCTTTACTGTCAGGATCAGTTGCAAGCATATCTTCGTATCCCTTGCGAACTGCTTTTTCACGCTTATCACGGATCTCTTCCGCTGGAATATTCCCATATTTCTGCTCTTCGGAATCATCAGTAGCATCAGTGGGAGCAGTGGCAGCTTTCTGTGCAGCGGCTTTGCGGGCTCTGGCTCTCTCCTTAAGAATACGTTCAGCTTCTTCTTCTGAAATCCCTTTGTCAGCAGCAAGGCGGGCAATCGCTTCTTTGCGGGCACGCGCTTTTGCTTCTCTGCGGGCAGCTCGTTTCTCTTCAGCGGCACGGGCGGCAGCTTCAGCTTTCGCTTTCTCCTCAGCGGCACGGGCCTCAGCTTCAGCTTTCGCTTTTTCTTCAGCAGCGCGGGCTTCAGCCTCAGCTTTTGCCTTCTCTTCAGCGGCACGGGCCTCAGCTTCAGCTTTTGCTTTCTCTTCGGCAGCTTTTTTAGCAGCGATCTTCTTCGCACGTTGTTTATCAAGGTTCCATTGCTTTTTACAGCTATGGCAGATTGCATATTCATTAAAGATTGGATCCCCGTTTTCGCTGGTGCCAATCTGCTTATTCTGCAAATCCAGGTCTTTTCCACATATTGGGCACTTCATATTAATCATGTACTCCTCTCTTTTGTATCAAAATATTTATAACAGATTTATTATAGCATCTTAAAAGAGGAAGAACAACGAAAAAAGTGTGTTTTACATAAAATATTTGTTCAAACAACTCTGATTATCTCCAAAAAGCCCGGAAATACGGGCATTTCACGGGATATAAGAACTGAATTTACTACCGATTTACTACTTTCGGATTGAGCTTTGACACGCTTCTGCTTCCCGTGAAGCCCAGCGCCCAAATAGTGACACATCGAAAATTGAATACGACACCGCAGACAGCGGCGTTCTCTTTTCCCCTTTGGGGAGATCAGGACGCCGCTTTTTTGCGCCCAAAAACAGAAAGGAGGCGACCGCCTATGTACTTTACTTCCGGCAGCGACCGGGCCTTTGAACAGCTCATGCAGACGAGGCCGGGCGCAGATCATTTTGACAACGGCGAGGCCGGAGCGCCGGAGGACTGCGGCACCTGCCGTTTCTACCGCCCGCACTGGAAGTACCAGTTTTGTGTGTATGAGGAATGTCCCTACCAGCCGGGCAAGCTCACCGCCCTTGACGGCGCGGTGAAATTTCAAGTGAAAGGAGTGGACGACGAGATGGCAGTTTTTCGAGTGGAGAAAAACCGGGGCTATACGGTGATGTCCAACCACCACCTGCGGAACAAGGACTTGTCCCTGAAAGCCAAGGGGCTGCTGTCGCAAATGCTGTCCTTGCCGGAGAGCTGGGACTTTACGCTGAAAGGCTTATCCCTTATCAACCGGGAGCAGATCGACGCGATCCGGGCGGCTGTCCGGGAGCTGGAACAGGCGGGCTATATCGTGCGTTCCCGTGAGCGTGACAGCCAAGGCCGCCTGCGCGGGGCGGATTACATCATTTATGAACAGCCCCAGCCTGTGCCGGATTCACCTACATTGGAAAATCCAACATTGGATAATCCAACGCAGGAAAAGCCTACGCAGGAAAAACCAACGCAATTAAATAAAGATAGATCAAGTAAAGAGAAATCAATTACGGATGGATCAAATACCGATTCCATTCTTATCCTTTCCCCTCCCTCTCCTTTGGGGGAAGAAGCGGCTGCGCCGCCGGAACGGAAAGGAACGGGAGCGAAATCACAGAGCGCCGTAGAGATTTATCGGGAGATCATCAAGGACAACATCGAGTATGAACACCTTTGCCAGTACGCCAAGGGGATTGACCGGGATATGCTGGACGAGATCGTGGACTTGCTGGTGGAAACCGTATGCAGCGCCCGAAAGACCATCCGCATTGCCGGGGACGATTACCCCGCCGAGCTGGTGAAATCCAAGCTGATGAAGCTGAACAGCTCTCACATTGAGTTTGTCTTTGACTGTATCAGCAAAAACACCACGGAAATACGGAACATCAAAAAATACCTGCTGGCGGTTCTGTTCAACGCCCCAAGCACCATCAACGGCTATTACACGGCGCTGGTGGCCCATGACATGAACACCGGCAAAATCTGAAAGGAGGCCGACCCTATGAAACAGGGTGCTTTGATTTTTGACGAGCAGACAGACCGCTACGACATCCGCTTTGACCTTGCGGACTATTACGGCGGCCTGCACTGCGGAGAAACTTTTGATGTGATGGTGGGCGGCAGATGGAGGCCGACCCGCATTGAAATGGCCGAGAACTGGTATCTTGTGGGAATCCATGCCGACGACCTCTCCGGCCTGCGGGTGCGGATTTAAGCCATCCGCCTGCCTGCTGACTTTCCAAAGGAGGGATAGCAGTTGCAGGAAGAAGTAGACCAGAAAACCATAGCGTTAGCGGTTAAGACGGGCAAGCTCACCGCCCAAGTGCTGCAAGCGGCCATCCGAAAATATCTGGCCGCCCGGCAGAAAGGGACGGGCAAGGCCCATCACGGACAGCAGAGCTTACGGCAGCTCAAAAAGGACGGTTCCGCCCTGTCCAACATTGAGATCACCGACGCCAACATCGGCCTGTTTAAGCCCTGCGCCAAGAAATACGACATTGATTTTACCTTGCGGAAAGACCGCACTACCCATCCGCCCCGGTATATCGTGATCTTCAAATCCAAGCAGGCGGACAATCTGGAACAGGCGTTTAAGGAGTTTACGGCCAAGAAGCTCAAACAGCAGGAGCGCCCCTCCATCCGAAAGACCCTTGCCGTCCTGAAAGAAAAGGCAGCGGCCAGAAGCAGCCAGCAGGCCAAGGAGAAAATCAAGGAAAGGGGGCTGTCACGATGAAGCCGGAAATGAAAAAGCTGATCATCGCCAACCTGCCCTACCTGCTGTTTGTTTACCTGTTCGGCAAGCTGGGACAGACCTACCGGCTGGCGGCTGGGGCGGACTTGTCGGAAAAGCTATTGCACCTTGCGGACGGCTTTTCCCTTGCCTTTGAAAGCGCCGCCCCCAGCTTCCACCTGTTCGATCTGGCGGTGGGCGTGGCCGGTGCGGTGGCGCTGCGGCTGATGGTGTACTGCAAGAGCAAGAACGCCAAGAAATACCGCAAAGGCGTAGAG
>OHJC01001411.1_pt1 | contig 10322 bp, 7 predicted proteins | sample 1568461 | NCBI WGS metagenome assembly OHJC01 (sample SAMEA3879535, study PRJEB24766) | human gut metagenome | biome: human-associated habitat; feature: feces | place: USA | collected 1985/1987 | reverse complement strand
GTATGACCGTCAGTTGGGTTCTGCTGACAAAGACCTTTACAAGCCTCGTGATTCACGCGAACTGGTGATGTCACATGTCGTTGAGGACTTGGATTACGCTATTGCGCACTTGCCGCTGAACCGTTCCGTATATAAAGTCACCAAATGGACCGCACTGGCTTTCAAGAGCAGAGTGTGCCTGTTCGAGGGTACTTTCCGTAAATATCACGGAATAAAACTGGAGGGACATAGCGCTGAATGGTATCTTGAGCAGGCAGCTGCTGCGGGTGAGGAGTTCATTGCTACAAGTGGTTATTCTGTTTATACCGGAGGTGGTGTGGAGAACAGCTACCGCGAACTTTTCGCAAGTACGGATGCTATCGGAACAGAGATTGTCCTGGCCCGTGACTACGACTTGAACCTGTCCATCAAGCACAATGGAACGTACTATACCTTAGGTAATTACGGTAATCCAGGCATGACGCGCAAGATGTTCTGCTCTTATTTGATGAAAGACGGAACAAGGTTCACGGACAAGGCCGGATGGGAGACAATGTCTTTTGTCGAAGAAACCAAGAACCGCGACCCGAGACTTTCGCAGTCCATCAGGACACCGGGCTACAAGAGAATCGGTTCCGACAAGGTGGCGGCTCCGGATTTCAGCCATTCGGAAACTGGATATATGATAACCAAATATGTTCAGGGCGTAGATCTGAATGTGGATATGTTTGGAGCTGCCTACAATGACCTGCCGCTTATAAGAAGCGCAGAGGTTTATCTGAATTTCGCGGAGGCCAAAGCTGAGTTGGGTACATTGACACAGGCCGATCTGGACAAGTCAATCAAACTTCTGAGAGACCGCGTGGGGATGCCTAATATCGATTTGGAGGCAGCCAACAATTCACCTGATCCATATCTTTTGGACAAGGCTACCGGTTATCCTAATGTCACAGGACCGAATACAGGCGTGATTCTGGAAATCCGTCGTGAAAGGGCTGTGGAACTCTTTGATGAGGGCTTCCGCTTTTACGATCTGATCCGCTGGAAGAATGGTCAGGCCATAACGCATAAGTTCCTCGGCATGTATATCCCTGGTCCTGGAACCTATGATCTCGACGGAAACGGCACTCCGGATGTATGCTTCTACAAGGACAATGAACCTGCAGGTCTTCCGACAGGAGTGGTCAGATGCAAGATAGGTGAAAGAATATTCTTCACGGAAGGTGATCACGGTTATGTGGACGTTACTCCGAATCTCCCTGGTTTATGGAATGAGGCTCGTGACTACTATTATCCGATCCCTACTAATGAGCTTACTCTTAATCCGAATCTTGAACAGAATCCGGAATGGACAAAATAATGTTTTACGATATGAACAAGTATATCAATAGAATAATCTTGGCATTTACGGTAGTGTCTTTTGCTCTCGTTGCTTCCTCATGTGGAGGAGGCAATAGGGCTGAAGACACCACCAAAGATCCTTGGGGATGGAATAAAGGAGATGAGGACAAAAAAGACGAGGATACAGGCTCGGAAAGCAAGACATATTATCCTAAGGAAAAGGGAAGTTTCAGGATAATGTCCTACAATATCGGTTGCTTTGGAAAGTACATCACATCAGTGACTGACAATGTGAAGATGGTGGCTGACATGATCAAGGAAATCGAGGCTGATGTTGTGACTCTCAACGAGCTGGACAGTATCAATACCCGTCACAATGTCAATGAGGTTGCACTTCTGGCAGAAGGCGTAGGAGGATGGAAGTGGCATTTCGGCCGTGCCATGGCCTACAGGAACGGAGCCTATGGCAATGGTTGCATTGTTCCGAAAGAGACTAAGATCATTGACAAGTACACAGTCGCACTTCCTAAACTCAGCGGTGCAGAGCAGCGTAGCATTGCCGTAGTGGAGACGGAGGACTATGTGATCGGTGCGGCTCATCTGGACCACACTTCAGAGCCTACCCGTCTGGCCCAGATAGCAGTGGTAAATGCTTGGGCACGTGAGCGTTATGAAAAGTGCTCAAAGCCGGTATTCTTCTGTGGCGACATGAACGCGGATCCTGACAGTGAGACGGTCAAGACACTCAAGAATACTTGGGACATGCTGTCCTCAACGGAATACACATTCCCTTCAAGAGGTGCCAAATCTTGTATAGACTACATATTCCATTACAAGAACTCCGCTGCAGTCAAGTTGGTGGGTGCCCACACGATGAACAGATTCTACAAGGGAGACGTGACGATGGCATCAGACCATCTCCCGATTTATGTCGATGTGCAGTTTTAAATGACAAAACCAATGAAATCAAATAAAATAATACTTGCCGCAATGCTGACCACAATATTTGTGGCTTCCTGCAAAGAGGAATATGAATACGAGAAGAAAGATCATATCGACTCGCCTGCGGTATTGGCTCTCAATGTCCGGGATGTTGAGGCTGAGGTGGCCTTGATGGCTCCAAAGACAAAATCCTACACGGTGGACGTGACCGCATCTTCCATAGCGGATGAAATGCTGTCCTTGACGATAGCTGCCGATCCGTCCCGCGTGGCTGACTATAACCAAGCGCATGGAACATCTTATGATGCTGTTCCAGGAGATGCCTTTGAGCTCTCTACCAATACGTTGATGTTGCCCCGTTACAACAAGACTTCTACAACGGCTCAGTTGACTCTCAAGAGCTCGGCGATGCCTGAGGACGGCTCTCTCAGGGTATTGGCGCTTTCTGTCACCAAGATAGAAGGCTCTGACAAGATCTCGCCAGAGTCTTATGGTACAGTGTTCATTCTTTTCCGCCGCAAGACTCTTCCAGCTTCCGGATTTGAACTGGGATCAGGAACTGAGGCCGATCCGTACATTATCCGTAACCAGCTGGAAATGATCAGTATGGTCAAGGGTATGAAGAGCGGAAAGACATACTTCAAACTGGATGCGGACATTGACATGTCAGACTATGAGGACTGGTCACCGTTGAATGCTGCCGACCCTTATGACAAGGCGGTGGATTTCGACGGATGCGGTCACACCATAACAGGATTCAACTGCTCTTCAGATGCTTATACAAGTATGTTCGGAGTCATGTTGGGCTCATTCCGCAATGTGACTTTCGAGAAGCCTGTCCTGACAGTGGGAAGCTCAAGTGCCGGCCTTCTTGGAGCGCAGTGCGGCAGCAAGGACGTCCCTACGGAAATCAAGAATGTGACAGTGAACGATTTGGTCATCAATATGAACGGTACCGCAGAAGGGGTAGGCGGACTTGCCGGCCGTGCTGTAAATGTCAAGTTCTCTGACATAACACTGTCTGCCAATATCGAGGATGCCGACAAAGACGGAAAAGCTCCTGATTCAGTGGGTGGTCTGGTAGGAGTCGCTTCTGAGGTTCCTTCAATGTTCACAAACGTCCACACTTCCGGTGCCATTACAGGAAACCGTCGTGTTGCCGGCATGATCGGCTTCATTGTCGAGAACAGCGAAAATGTAGTGGTTGAAAAGTCTTCATCTGCTATGATTGTCAATGCTTTCGGAGAGAATACCGGAGGCCTGATCGGTTATGCGGAGGGTGAACATCTTACCGTAAAGGACTGTCATTCAACAGGAACCGTTGAGAATAACGGAAACTATGCCGGCGGCTTGATCGGCTCAATGTGCGGATTCTCTACAATCAGCAGGTGCTATGCAACCGGCGATGTCCTCGCGAAGGCCGGAAACCATATAGGAGGTCTTGTCGGCAATGTTACACGAAGAAATAATGGCGGCACTACAATTGAAGATTGCTACGCTACTGGTAATGTCATATTGACAGGACCAAAAGGCCGTATGGCCGGAGGTCTGATTGGAGTTGTCGAGAATAGAAACGATATCACTGTCAGACGTTGTTATGCTACAGGTGACATATCATCCATGACATCAGTAGTCGGAGGATTGGTGGCTTTTGCGAAGTCAAATGTGCTGACCGACAACATCAACTTCAAGATGGAGCATTGCATCGCATGGAACAAGACATTGACAAACAAGGTCGGCAAGACCTGGAGCTCCGGCGCTGTCATCGCCGTATCCAATTCGGTGAATACATTGACAGGCAATTATCGTCGTCCGGACATGACATTCAATGATACGGACGGAAAGACGCTCTTTGACTGTGCTGACGCTTCACCGAGCGCTCCTCTTCCGTATGTGGACGATAAGTCTCACTATTATCCATATCACGGAATTGCAGCTCCGGCCGGTTCCACGATCACTTCTTTGGCAAAGACACTCGGCTGGCCGGAAAGTGTATGGGATCTGTCCGGCAATGAGCCGAAATTGAAATAATGTGATCTGGTATGAAAAAATTGCTTGCAATTCTTCTGTCGGTTTTTATCATGGTTCCTTCCTGTGGAGGCGGAGGCGTCTACAAGGAGGATCCTGACAATCCTTATATTTGGGGAGGCGGCAGTAATAAAGACGAACCTGGAAGTGAAGGAAAGACATATTACCCCAAGCCTGACGGGGCATTCCGGATAATGACCTACAATGTGGGCGCGTTCCACAAATACATTTCCGTGATGAACCAAAACATCGACCTTGTCTCCAAAATCATTAAGGAAATCGAGGCTGATGTGGTCGGGATCAATGAACTGGACAGTATGAATACCCGTCACAATGCAAACCAGGTGGCTCTTCTTGCCAAGGAACTTGGAGACTGGCAATGGCATTTCGGCAAGGCGATAGATTATAAAGGTGGGGCCTATGGCAATGGAGTAGTCGTGCCGAAAGGTGTCAGCATCGTGGACAAGTACACGGTTGCACTGCCCAATCCGACCAGTTATGAGTCCAGAAGCATCGCCGTTGTGGAGACCGACAAATATGTCCTTGCGGCTTCTCATCTGGATCATTCTTCAGAGGACTATATCCAAATCCAGATACAGGCGGTGAATGCTTGGGCGCAAACCCGATATGCCGGTTGTGACAAACCTGTGTTCTATCTTGGAGATATGAATTCTGTTCCGACATCCGAGGCGATAAAGTCTCTTCAGACATGTTGGGACGTAATCTCCAGCAAGGAAAACACGGTGGGGACAATGCCGGCTACAAAATGTATCGACTACATCTTCCATTATAAGAAATCGGCTCCTGTGAAGGTGCTCGGAAGCCATACGATAAGCCGCACATATTGCGGCGACGTGTCGAAAGCGTCCGACCATCTTCCGGTTTATGTTGATGTGGTTTTTTAAGCATCGCTATACATTACTTCCGAAAAAATCAGTAACTTTAAAAGTTGTATTGAAAACAATAAAATTTTTAACCATATAGACAATGAATCGAAAGGATTTTCTCAAGAGCCTTGGAGCACTTACTGCCGGGGCGACATTCCTTGGTACAGGCGAGACTGTAAAAGCTGCCGGCAAGGCAATGGGCGTTTCTGTGGACAATTCCCTTTTTACTGACCCTGAGGTGGACTTTCCGGTCAAAGGCCTGAAGGCAGGAGTCAAGAACGGCCCTGTCAAGGTGATCATCATCGGAGCGGGAAACCGTGGCCGCACTTATGCCAACTATGCGAAGATGTTCCCTGACTGTATGCAGATTGTAGGCGTGTCCGATATCCGCGAAAGCAGGAAGAATGCCATGGGAGACAGGTTCAATGTCCCTGAGGAGCATCGTTTCGGCGATTGGAGCGAAGTGTTCAGAGTACCGAAATTCGCTGACGCAGTGGTCATTTCCACACCGGATGACGTTCACTATGACCCTTGTATGAAGGCATTGGAGTGGGGTTATGACTGTCTTCTGGAAAAACCGGTTGCACAGACAGAGAGAGAATGCACGGACATCGCCAAACAGGCCCACAAATACGGCCGCATAGTGGCTGTGTGTCACGTGCTCCGTTACAGCCCATATTTCAGGGCAATGTACCAGGCCCTCCAGAGCGGAATGATAGGCAAAGTAATAAGCATCCAGCACATGGAACCTATCGAGTGCCGCCACATGGCCCACTCATATGTCAGAGGAAACTGGAGAGATTCCAACCAGACCACTCCTATTATCCTCGCAAAGAGCTGCCATGACCTGGACATTCTCCGCTGGTTCGTGGGCAAACCTTGCAAGACTATCGTTGCGGACGGATCACTTACATGGTTCAAGGCTGAAAATGCACCTGAAGGAGCACCGCTGCGCTGTACGGACGGCTGCCCTCACGAGAGCACATGCCCGTTCTCTGCAATCGACGTATATGTCCGCAGAAAACAGCATCTCGGAGTGTTCGACCTCAAGAATTCACGCGACGAGAAGGAAATCATGAGCAAGATTTCGGATCCTTCAAATCTCTGGGGACGCTGCGTATATCACTGCGACAACAACCAGCCTGACCACTTCGTGAGCGAAATGGTGTTCGAGGACGGAACCACGGCTTCATTCTCAATGGAAGCATTCACACCGTTCGGAGGACGCCGTACCAGAATCATGGGTACGACCGGTTTTATCGAGGGCAATGGCTCTGAATTCACCATTTACGAATTCCGCAGCAACAAGAAGATACGGAGTACAAGGGCTCAGGACACGGCGGTGGCGACATGGCTCTCGTGTGCGATTTCGTGGAGGCTGTTTCATGGCAGGCTCCTGAAAAGCTGACCAGTACCATCGACGCTTCGATAGAAAGCCACGTAATGGGATTCCGTGCAGAGAAGAGCCGCTTGTCACACAAGAAGATAGACGTGACCAAATAATAATCAGACATTATGAACAGACTGTTGAAAATGATGCTGCCGGCGGCATTGATATGCGGATGCACCGGAAACAATGCCCCTGAACTGATCCCGGCAGAAAACTTCGCGGATACGGTAGATTCCAAACCGGTAGCGCTTTATACGCTGAAAGCCGGTGACATCACACTCCAGGTCACCAACTTCGGTGGCAGGGTAGTGTCACTGTTTACTCCTGACAAGGATGGAAAACTTGAAGATATCGTAGTGGGCTACAATAATTTAAAAGATTATGTCACCCCTCCGGGAGAGCGTTTTCTCGGTGCCTGCGTGGGACCTGTCGCCAACAGAATCAGCCACGCATCGTTCATAATCAATGACACCACGTACAATGTTCCGGCCAATGACCACGGAGTCAATACTCTGCACGGCGGCTACAAGGGACTGGACAATGTCGTCTGGGATGTGCGTGACGTTACGGACTCGTCCATAACCCTGCATTACCTGCATGCTGACGGCCAGGAAGGATTTCCGGGCAACAAAAGCATTGACATGACCTATTCTGTGACGTCGAAGAACGAATTCAGGATAGACTATGCTGCTCAGACGGACCATGCCACGCCTATCAACATCACCAATCATCCGTTCTTCTGCCTGCGCGGAGAAGGCAACGGCACTGTTGAGGACTATATTATGCATATCAAGTCAAGTCACTACACGCCGACTGATTCTCTCAGCATACCTACAGGCGAGATTGCGGACGTAACCGGTACACCGTTCGACTTCAGGACGGCGCACAGCTATGACCATAACTGGTGCATTGACAGGGAAAGCAAAGACGGAGTGGAGATAGTCTGCTCGGTAACCGACCCTGAGACCGGCCGTCAGATAGATGTCTATTCAGACCAGCCTGGACTTCAGTTCTACAGTGGAAACTTCTTCAAAGGAGACTGCACCGGCAAGTATGGAAGGCCGCTCGGATTCCGTTCATCACTGGCATTGGAGACCCAGTATTATCCTGACGCTCCTAACCAGCCGAACTTCCCGAGCATCATTCTGACACCGGGACAGACCTATCATCAGATCTGCATTTACAAGTTTTCGGTAAGCCGATAACTTTCGGAAAACAGATTACTTTGTACGGGTGATTTTAGCGCCGAGCGCGTTAAGTCGCCCGTCAATGTTTTCATAGCCGCGGTCAATCTGGCCGATATTGCTGATTACACTTGTCCCCTTGGCCGACATTGCCGCAAGCAACAATGCGATTCCTGCCCGGATGTCAGGCGAAAGGAGATTTCCGGCCTTGAGCTGCATCCTGTGGTCGTGTCCGATGACTACGGCCCTGTGCGGATCGCAGAGAATAATCTGCGCCCCCATCTCGATCAGCTTGTCCACGAAGAAAAGCCTGCTCTCAAACATCTTCTGATGAATCAGCACGCTGCCTTTACACTGGGTGGCGACCACCAGCATCACGCTCAGCAGGTCCGGCGTGAGCCCAGGCCAAGGCGCATCTGCTATCGTCATGATCGACCCGTCCATAAACGAATCGATTTCGTAACTCTCCTGCGATGGAATGAAAATGTCGTCACCGCGCTGCTCAAGATGGACTCCTATCCTGCGGAAACTCTCCGGGATAATGCCCAGATTCTTCCATGAAACGTCCTTGATGGTAATCGAGCTCCTGGTCAATGCGGCCATGCCTATGAAGCTGCCCACCTCGATCATATCCGGAAGAATCCTGTGCGATGCTCCGTGAAGCGATTCCTTGCCATTGACAGTCAGGAGATTTGAGCCGATGCCTTCGATTTCAGCACCCATTGCGACCAGCATTTTGCTGAGCTGCTGGATATACGGTTCGCAGGCCGCATTGTAGATTATGGTCTTGCCTTCAGCCAGACATGCCGCCATCAGGATATTGGCAGTGCCGGTCACGGAAGCCTCATCCAGAAGCATATAACTGCCGCTTAACCTTCCTGATTCAGGGGCGGTAAGGTAAAATGCCTTCCGCCTCTCGTCATATTTCTGCCCGGCTCCGAGATTCAGCATACCCTGTATATGAGTGTCCACGCGCCTGCGTCCTATCCTGTCGCCGCCCGGCTTCGGAAACCACGAACGCCCGAAACGCGTCAGCAGCGGACCGACCACCATCACCGACCCTCTGAGCGAAGCGCATCTTTTTATAAAGTCTTCACTCTCAATATATTCAGTGTCAATGTCGTCCGCCTTGAAATTCCAGCATCCCGTCTCTGCCCTCGTTGCCTTTACCCCCATTGCCTTCAGCAGGTCAATCAGGTTTTTCACGTCGAGTATTTCCGGGATATTGCTTATGGTTACCTCATCAGAAGTAAGAAGAGTAGCGCAGATAACCTCCAATGCCTCGTTCTTGGCACCCTGGGGAGTGATTTCTCCGCTCAGTTCATATCCGCCTTCTACTATGAATGTATTGTTTTCCATTTCTCAGTTCAGATTATTTCAACTTCCGGCTCCAGTGTGATGCCGAACCTCTCCTTTACAGAAGCTGTAATGTCGTTTTTCAGGTCAATGATTTCGCCCGGACTTGCGCTTCCTGTGGCATTGACAATCACCAGCGGCTGCTTTTCATAGACCCCGGCATTGCCCTGAGTGCGGCCCTTCCATCCGCATTGCTCGATCAGCCATGCAGCCGGAATCTTGACCCCGCCATCAGTAACATAATGAGGAACATCTGCACGGGCCTCCTGGATTTTCCGGAACACTTCCTCCTCCACGACAGGATTCTTGAAAAAACTGCCGGCACTTCCAACTTGCTCTACATCAGGAAGTTTGCTCCTTCTGATGGAGATCACTGCATCCCGTACCACCTGTGGAGTCAGCGCATCGGAACTTTCCAGCGACTCGGCCGGAATGCCGGTGATTACGCTCAAAGCTGTCCGTATGTGCCCGTAATCCAGTCTCGGATTTTTTGTCCTGGTCAATGCGAGTACCACATTGGTCACGATATATCTGCCTTTCATCTTTCCGGACTTGAATGCTGACGTCCTGTATCCGTAGCCGCATTCTTCAACTCCGAAATGGACGAATTCCTCCTCTACGGTGTCGTAGCAGTACACCTGACGGATAATGTCAGAGATTTCCGCTCCGTATGCTCCGATATTCTGTACAGCTGCAGCTCCGGTTTCTCCCGGAATCAATGACAGATTCTCAGCGCCCCACAGTCTGCGTTCAGCAGCCCATCTGCATAAATCGTCGAACAGTATGCCGGCTCCGACTGATACAAGTACCTCATCATCAGACTGGTACAGGACATCGTCAGAAGGCAGTTCATAGATGAATTTTATAGCAGAATGTAGAACGGTCCCGTGAAAATCGCCCGTAAAAAGCAGATTGCTCCCGCCGCCTATGTGTTTTACCGGTGATGGAAGCGTACTGAATTCTATGTCAATCAGGTCGGCAACGGAATCGTATTCGATGAATTTGTCACATTTGACCTTCATTCCGAAGGTATTGTGGCTTGTCAAGTCCTTATTTGCAGTTTTTCTTATCATTGTCTTTTACCGAGGGCGGCTGCTTGTCGCCCGTCCTACAAAAATAACCAAAAAAACCGGACTTGGGCGCATTCCTCTTTCGTTCTGCGTAAGTTTGTAGTACATTCGCACAACTCCTGATAATCAATGCCCGGTGTCCGTG
>OHJC01001407.1_pt1 | contig 10350 bp, 7 predicted proteins | sample 1568461 | NCBI WGS metagenome assembly OHJC01 (sample SAMEA3879535, study PRJEB24766) | human gut metagenome | biome: human-associated habitat; feature: feces | place: USA | collected 1985/1987 | reverse complement strand
GACTGAAGCTATGCGTGCTCTCGTATGCTTTCCCTTCCTTGCAGATGAGGCACCAAACCCAGTGCTTTTCGGCATCCCTTCCTACGTCAGTATCCGACCTCCAGTCCCACCTCGCAGGGAAGGTGTGTCCGCCGTAGTACTGCTGGCCGCAGTCGGTGCATGTGCCCATGGTGACACAGTTTGCGTTGCCGTCGCCGCCGCAGTTCGCCGTGTCAACCGCGTCGCAGCCCTCGCGCTGGCAGTGGCGGATGTGCGTCTTGTTGTCGCCACTGGACTGCCACGCGCCCCAATCGTGACCCAGTTTACCGTATGTTTCGCCGCATTTCTCGCAGGTTTTGCCCGTGGTGCAGGTGGGGGTTTCGGTGCCGCCGCAGTGCTTGCCCATCTCCCCTCCGGGAGCAAATTCCTGTTCATTTCCACATTCCGTACATTTTGCTCTGACCCAATGATAGTCAGGGTCATAACTCGAGATGGGGGATCGAATAAATTCCAGCATATCGAATGTAGTGATTTTCTTACAAATTTTACACGCCGTCTTTGTTGTTCCCAGACTTGTGCCGCCCTCGCCCTCGGCAAAAGCCGTCATCGGCAGCAGCGTCAGCAGAATGACAGCAATCAGCAGAACATTGAGCAGTCGTTTTTTCACGGTTATTCCTCGCTTTCTTCCGGTGCCTCCCGTCCCCCATGGGAAGCGCATTGGCAGAAGGGCATTGCATCGGGATCTATCCCGATGCAATGGAGTACTCCCTTGCAATACCTATTGACTTATTCCTTCCCAGGCTCCGTCAGCCCGGTGAGGGAAAATTCGTAGCGCATGGCCAGCGCCTTGAACAGCTTCTGCATCACCTGTTCGGCAATTCCCCGGATGTCCAGTCCCTCGACGAAGCGGATGACCTGCTCCACTTCCTCCTTGGGGACGCTGTACGCCCGCAGGCTCATGGTGAGAAACAGCCTTAGCTTCTTTTCCAGCGTCAGCTCCCCGTCGCAGGGGTGTGCCATATAGCCGCGCATGATGCTGGCCGAGCCGATCTCCATATCGTAAAAGTCCCGCTCTGTGGCGTCCGGCAGGTAGCTGCCAAAAATGCCGTGCAGCTCCTTCGCCGTCTCCCGGAGAATATATTCGGAGGCCTCCTTCTCGGTGTAGGCTTCGATGTAGATTTCCCGGAGATTTTCGTTCAGCTCCGTCAGGGTCATCTGGATGGCCGTCTCCACCGCGTAGACGTACACCGGCGGCAGCTTCGCCCCCGCCTCATCCCGGGCCATGGCGAATTGGTTGGAGAACATGAATTCCACCAACTCCGTCAGGACGCCGTCCTTGGCACGGAAAATATTCTGGAAGGTGCTGTAGGAAACGTCGGCTTTTTCAATGATCTCCGCCAGCGTCGAACGTTTGTAGCCCTTTTCCAGGAAGAGCCGCACACAGACGGTGAGAATCCGTTTTTTCGCGGGCAGACTTGCGCTTGTAATGGCCATAGGGGTCACTCCTCTTATTGGATGGTATATATACCATCAGTATATCACGCTCCCTTAAGAATCGCAATCCCTTTTTTAGCGCAAATCGGGGAAACTTTTCCCGAAATGGAATCTTAAGAAACGCCGGCATCGACTTTCTTTGGCGCATGTGCTATGATGGGACAAAAAAGGCAGGTGCATGATATGCGGGAGATCTTATTGCTGGAAGACGACACGACGCTGGGCAGGGGCATTCAGCTGGCGCTGCAAGACCCGGATGTGACGATCGCCCTGACCGGGACGCTTTCTCAGGCGCGGGAAATGCTGGCGCAGAAGAAATTTGACCTGCTGATTCTGGACGTGAATCTCCCGGACGGCAGCGCTCTGGATTTGCTGCGGGAGGTGCGGCAGGGGGAAGCCGTTCCCGTGATCCTCCTGACGGCAAATGACTTGGAGATGGACGTGGTCACCGGGCTGGAATCCGGGGCGGACGACTACATCACGAAGCCCTTTTCCCTGGCAATTCTCCGGGCGCGGGTGAACGCCCAGCTTCGCCGGAGAGTGAAATTCTCCTGCGTGGAACTGGACGGCTTCCGGTTCGATTTTGCGCGGATGGCGTTCTGGAAGAACGGTGAACCCATTGAGCTGAGCAAGACGGAGCGGAAGCTTCTGCGGCTGCTGGTGGAGAACCGGGGGCAGACCGTGTCCCGGGGCGTGCTTATTGACCGCATCTGGACGGACGGGGCGGATTTTGTGGATGAGAACGCCCTGTCCGTCACGGTGAAGCGTCTGCGGGTCAAGCTGGAGGACGACCCGTCCAGCCCCCAATACCTGAAAACGGTGTACGGCCTCGGCTACACATGGGCAGTGAAGTGATATGACAGCCTTGGGATACGGAATTCTCGCGGCGGCAATCGTCCTCTGCGCCGCCGCAATCTGGTGTGAGCGCCGGAAGACCCGGCGGACGCTGGAAAAGCTGAATGAGATGCTGGATGCTGCCATGCGGGGGGACTTTACGGAGGACAGCTTCGACGAGACGCTGCTTTCCGCGCTGGAAAGCAAGCTTGCCCACTACCTGGCGGCGTCCACGGTATCCGCCCAGAACGTGAGTACGGAAAAGGAGAAGCTGAAAACCCTGATCGGGGACATTTCCCACCAGACGAAAACACCCATTGCCAACATTCTGCTCTACGCCCAGCTCCTGCGGGAGCAGCCGGGGAACACGGTGTGTCTGGACGCGCTGGACGCCCAGACGAAAAAGCTGCAAAGTCTCATTGATGCGCTGGTGAAGACCTCCCGGCTGGAATCCGGGGTAATCGCTCTGCGCCCGAAGCCGGGGGCGCTTCAGGACGTTCTATCCTCGGCGGTATCCCAGCTGGAGCCGAAGGCCGGGGAAAAGGGCATTTCCATCACTTTTCTTCCCACGGATGCCGAAGCGGTTTTCGACGCAAAATGGACGGAGGAAGCCGTATTTAACTTGCTGGACAACGCCGTCAAGTACACCCCCGCCGGCGGGGCGGTTCGTGTGTCCGCGTCCGCCTACCAGATGTTTTCGGCCATTCACGTAGCGGACAACGGGCCGGGGATACCGGAGGACGAGCAGCCGAAGGTATTTCAGCGCTTCTATCGGGGCTTAAGCAATCCCACGGAGGAAGGCGTGGGCATCGGGCTGTATCTGGTGCGTCAGATCGCGGAGGGGCAGGGCGGCTATGTGAAGGTCAGCTCCAAACCGGGCGAGGGCAGCACGTTTTCCCTGTACCTCCCCCGTGAAATCTGTCAACACTGTTAGATTCCGGAAAGAATGTAGAAAGAATCCTGTAGTAAAGTCTGTAGTGTGAAAACAATACAGACTTTTCTATTTGGGAGGTTATTATGAGTATTTTGGAAACCAGAAACCTGCGCAAAATCTACGGCTCCGGGGACACGGAGGTTCGGGCGCTGGACGGCGTGAACCTGAGTGTGGACAGCGGCGAATTTGTCGCCATTGTGGGCACCTCCGGCTCCGGGAAATCCACCCTTCTGCACATGCTGGGCGGCCTTGACCGGCCCACCTCCGGCAGCGTGATCGTGGACGGGAAGGACATCTTTTCCCTGAAAGATGAAGCGCTGACCATTTTCCGCAGGCGGAAGATTGGCTTTGTCTTCCAGAGCTACAATCTGGTACCGGTGCTGAACGCGAGGGAAAACATCGTCCTGCCCATCCAGCTGGACGGGCGGCAGGTGGACGAGGATTTCCTCGACAAAATTGTAAACACGCTGGGCCTTGAAAAGAAGCTGGGGAGCCTTCCCAGCCAGCTGTCCGGCGGTCAGCAGCAGCGGGTAGCCATCGCCCGCGCCCTTGCCGCCGCCCCCGCCATCATTCTGGCGGATGAGCCTACGGGCAATCTGGATTCCAGAACCAGTCAGGACGTGCTGAGCCTGCTGAAAGTCACCAGCCAGAAATTTGCCCAGACCATCGTCATGATTACCCACAACGAGGAAATCGCCCAGACGGCGGATCGGATCATACGCATTGAGGACGGACGGATCGTGAGGTGAGCGGCATGAAGGTGAAAAACGGAAGCTGCATTCGCCATTTAAGCTTCAAGACCCTGATGGCCGCGAGAAAGCGGAACATCATCGCTGTGCTGGCGATCGCCCTGACCGCCCTGCTGTTCACGTCCCTCTTTACCATCGTAATGTCCATCAACGAGACGAACCAAAACTACCAGTTCCGCTCTGTCGGCGGGTATGCCCACGGTGCGTTCAAGGACGTGGACGAAGACCAGATCGCGGTGCTTTCGGCACATCCCGACGTCAAAGCCGTGGGCGTGCGGACGGTGTTGGGTCTTGCCACCCAGGGCTCTTTTGAAAAGGACTACGCCGAAGTCAGCTACATGGACGACAACAACGCCAAGTGGAGCTTTTCCCAGCCTACGGTGGGACGCACCCCGAAAAGCGGGAACGAAATTACCATGGACACCAAAGCTCTGGAGCTTCTCGGCGTAAAGCCGGAGCTGGGGGCACAGGTGAAGGTCACTTACACGCTGGCGGACAAAGAACAGATGGGCTGGGACATCACCGACACCTTTACGCTGGTAGGCTGGTGGGACTACGACGAGCTGCTGAGCGTCCACTTCCTCAACGTTTCCAAGGAATACGCCCAGAAGATCGAAAGAAAAGCCGTGGCGGGAGGCATGAAGCCCTTCCGCACGGATTTGAGCGTCATGCTGAGAAGCTCCCTGAACATTGAAAACGACCTGACCAGAATTGGCGAGGACTGCGGCTACAGCATCGGCGAGGAGGCGGGGCAGCTTCGCATCGGCGTCAACTGGGGCTATACCGCCACCCAAGTTTGGGACACGCTGGGCGTTGGGGGAATCCTCGCCATGCTCGCCGTGCTGATTCTGGTGGCGTTTACGGGATATCTGGTGATCTACAACATTTTCCAGATCTCCGTGGCGGGGGACATCCGCTACTACGGACTGCTCAAAACCATCGGCGTCACGCCGAAGCAGCTGCGGCGGCTGATCCGCCAGCAGGCGCTGCTGTTGAGCGCGCTGGGCATTCCGGTGGGTCTGCTGCTGGGCTACAGCGTGGGCGCGGCGGCGGTTCCCATCACCATGTCCACCTCCACGATGGGAGGCCGGTACACCACAGTCAGCGTTTCTCCATGGATATTCCTGTTTTCCTCAGTGTTCGCCCTGCTGACGGTGCTGCTTTCCTGCGCCCGGCCGGGACGGATTGCCGGGAGGGTCTCTCCTGTGGAGGCGGTGCGCTACACCGAGCGTCAGTCGGCGGGGAAAACGCACCGGAAGGGCAGCAAAGTCACGCCTGTTCAGATGGCCGCCGCCAACTTAGGCAGAGATAAAAAGAAGACGGCTCTCGTGATGGTGTCGCTGTCCCTGACCGTCGTTCTGCTGAATCTGCTGGTCACGTTTATCGGCGGCTTCGACATGGACAAATACCTGAGCCGGCGAAGCTGCGCGGACTTCCTCATCAGCACACCGGACTACTTTAACTATCGGGGTTTTTCCCTGACCAAAGAGGCTGTGGAACCGGTGCGGGCAAACACAGCGCACTCTCTGGAGGGCTTTGCCTATCAGACCGGTGGGGTGGGTATGTATCTGCCGGAAAGCGTCTGGCGGGATGAAGCCGCCTTCTACAGCCGGGATACGGATATGGACATCGACGCGCTTCTCGCCCAGACGCCAAGAGACGGCGACAAGGTGCAGGCGGCGTCCCAGATAGAGGGGCTTGACCCAACGCTTGGAGAAAAGCTCACGGTGATCGACGGCAGCTTGGATTCCCTCTGGGAACCGGACAGCCATGCCATCGCCATTGCCGTGAATCTGGATGATTCCGGGAAGCTGCCTGACCCCGGGATTTATCCCGCCGTGGGCGAGAAAATCAAAGTCACCTATGGAAACGGCGATACTGCGTACGACGTAAACTACACCGTCTGCGCACTGGTGGACGTTCCCTACAACATGAGCAGCCGGTTCTATACCATGGGCTATGAGGCAATCCTCAGCGCGGACGCCCTGTACCGGGACGCCGGGGAGGACAACGTGTTTCCCATGGTCTACCTCTTTGACACCCCCAGTCCCGAGGCGGAGGCCGCCGCGGAAAGCTACCTTGCCCAGCTCACTTCCGACCCCGACAGTCCCCTGATGTACGAAAGCAAGGCGACCCACCGGGCATATTTTCAGGAGTTCCGGATGACCTTTGTGATTCTGGGCGGGCTGCTGTGCGCCATCATCGGCATTGTGGGTATTCTGAATTTCTTCAACGCCATGATGACCGCCATTCTGGCGCGGAGCCGGGAATTCGCGGTTTTGCAGTCGGTGGGCATGACCGGCCGTCAGCTGGAAACCATGCTTCTCTGGGAGGGGCTGCTGTACACCCTTGGTTCCGGCCTGATCGCGGGGCTTCTCTCCGCCGCGATAAATCCGCTGGCAGGGCGGCTTCTGGAAAGCGCCTACTGGTTCTACAGCTATCACTACACCATCACCCCGGTACTGGCCATGCTGCCCGCCTTCATCGTGCTTGGCTGTGCCATCCCGGCGGTCATGTACCGTCAGGCGGTGAAGCAGAGCATCGTCGAGCGGCTGAGAAGTCTGGATACGTAACTATGGAAACAGCGGGAAGCCGGTCGGCCTCCCGCTGTTTTTTGAATTTTTTTGCATTATCGTGTGTTTTACTTGAATTAGTCCGGTTTATTGGACACATCGCATTGTATAATCCTCTCAGAGGCTCAGAAAAAATATGGATGGAGGAAAAACTATGCGTTTTACGATCAGTGGTTTTGGTGGAGCGTCCAAAGAGGGACAGGAAACTCCGGCAGTGCGGGAGGCAGAACCGGTCAGCGCCGCGCCCCGGAAGTCTGTGGTGCAGGTTTGTTTTCCGGAGACCGGAAGGTCGCTCGCCTATTACAACGACCGGTTCAACCTGAAGGCCGGCGACCGGGTCTATGTGAGCGGCAAGCTGGAAGGGGTTCTCGGCATCGTGACCAGCGTGAATTACAATTTCAGGATTCGGCTGTCCGAATATCAGAAGGTCATTTTCCAGGTAAATACCCGGGTGCACGGCAGTTTTTACATGTCCGCTTCCCATTTTATCACCTTCGACTCCACTGCTCTCCCCGCCGCTCAGGTAACGAGCTGGTTCCGTGCGCCCGTCGGGGAAGGCGAGGAATATGCCAGCGGAAACGACGATTTCTCCTTCTCTCTGGAGCATTTGGAAGAAATGAAGATTACCAATGCCATTGCGGAGCGGGGACACGATTACTTCATGGAGAACCGCGTCCGTTATCTCTGTCTGGATGGGACAAAGGGGTATGCAGTCGTGGAAGGGACAAAAGCATACGCCGTTGAATTCCGCTATCACGACGGGGAAATCCAGAATTTACTGTGCGACTGCTTTTGCAGCTATCCCTGCAAGCATGAATTTGCCGCAATGCTTCAGCTTAAGGAGACGCTGGGACACATTGCCAAGCACTATGCGCATGAGTACGAGCAGACCGGCTATTTTGCGGCTATCGCAAAGGAGACATTTTTCGCATTTGCCATCAGTAACTGTCAGGAGGGCGGTTTTTCTCTGTGATGGGGGTAGATCGGCAGCTCCCGCCGGTCATTGCCTGCGCCGTTTCTCCCTGAAATTCCATTTCATTGCCCCTGCGGCTTGATCTCGACCGTCCTCCCACCCAGATTTTCATAGACGCGGTGGGAAACGGACAAAACTGTCCGCCCCTCAGAGGCGCGGCGCAGAGCTTCCAGAACGCGCTCCTCCGTCTCGGCGTCCAGATTTGCTGTGATCTCGTCCAGCAGAAGCACCGCCGGGTCCGCCGCCGCGGCGCGGGCGATGGACAGAAGCTGCCATTCGCCCTGTGAGAACATGCCCTGGCGTAGCCCTCCGGCAATGCCTGAATAGCCGCGTCGATCCCGGCAAGGTGCGCCGCGTTCTTTGCCATATCTTCCGTTATCTGCGGGTCACCAAGGGTGATCTGATCCAGCACCGTCCCCGGCACGCGGGAAAAGTGCTGCTCCACACAGCTGATGCAGGTTCGGCGCTCCTGATCCGAAATGGCCGAAACGTCCGCGCCGCCAATGGTGATCGTACCGGCTTCCGGACGATAAAGCCCCAGCAGAAGCTTGAACACAGTGCTTTTTCCTGCGCCCGTCCGGCCTACCAGCGTGACCTGCTCGCCCTGCCTTACGGTAATGGAAAAGTCCCGCAGAACGGGCTTTTCCCCGTAGCCGAAGGTCACGTGGGACAGTACCACGTCCCCCCGGGCGGCGGCTTCCCGCCGCTCCGGGATGACGCGCTCCGGCTGGCTTAAAAACGCGTCGATACGCTTGACCCCGGCCATGGCCGACTGAATGGTCTGAATCTCCATGCCAAGGCTCTCAATGGGGGCAAAAATGCGGGATATGTAGCTGATAACGGCCACCGACGTGCCGACAGACATGCCGAACAGACGCAGAATTTCGGCATTTCCGGAGGCGGACAGTAGCATGACGATGCCCACCACGACGGCGTTCAGCAGCAGGACTACCGGCGAATAGATGGCGTCGTAAAAATTGGTCCGCTCCATGGCGGCGTAGCTGTCCCCGATGCGCTTATCGTACCGGCGCTCCATGTAATCTTCCAGACCCAGCGACCGGATGGTGCGGATGTTGTGCAGCGTCTCCGGCACCTGACCGGACACGGCGGCGACGGCGCGGCGGTTGTTCAGCTGGGCGGCCAGCATCCGCTTCTGCACGTGGCGGGTGAACAGGGCGAACAGGGGCAGAACCAGCAGCAGAATCAGGGCAAGGCCGGTATTTTTCACCGCGATGACCGCCATGATGGACAGAATGCGGCACGCATCCGCCACCATGCTGATGATGCCGGAGGTAAACAGCGCCTCAACCGTGTCCACATCCCCGGAAAACCGGGCGGCGACCTCGCCGGGATTCTGGTCAACAAGGGTGCTTGCGGGCAGCCGGGTCAGCTTCCGGGACATTTCCGAGCGCAGAGCGTGGGTCATTTTCTGGCCGAACAGCACGAGCAGGCTTTCCTGCGCGGAAGAAAGCAGTCCCTCCAGCGCAAGACTGCAAAAGTAGCCCTGTACCGCGAGAAACGTCAGTCCGCTGCCCACGGTCAGGCGATCGACCACCCGTGCCAGCAGCAGCGGCGGGAGCAGGGACGCACCCACCGACGCCGCCACGCAGAGAACCGTCCCCACCGTGAGAAGCTGGTGGGTCGCTGCCGCCGTCCGTATCGCGGCAAACACACCGTTTTTATTCATGAGCCTGCCCTCCTGTCTGGCTTTCATAAAGTTGCCGGTACACCGGGACGGACGCCATCAGCTCCCCGTGAGTACCGACGGTGGTTTTGCCGTCCTCCATAAAGATCACACTGCGCATCTGCGGGAAGTGATACAGGCGGTGAGAGATCAGGAACACAACCTTATCCTTTGCGTATTCCTGCAAATTTGCAAACACGGTGTCCTCGGTATTTCTGTCCAGCGCGGAGAATGGGTCGTCCAGAACCAGAACCGGTCTGGGGTGGGCAAGGGTTCTTGCCAGCGCCAGCCGCTGCGCCTGACCGCCGGAAAGCCGCGTGCCGCTGCTGCCGATGACGGTATCCAGCCCCGCTTCCATGGCAAGCACTTCATGATCCAGCGCCGCCGCGGCAAGATACGGCTTCGCGTCCTGATTGCTTCCGCAGAGGACGTTATTCTGGATGGTGTCGGCGCTCAGCTCCGGGTCGTGCCCCAAATATCCCACGGTCGCCGCGATTTGACGGGGGGTGAGGGCGGAAAACTCGGTCTTCCCGAATTTCGCCGAGCCGCCGTAGGGCGCTTCGCAGAGGAACACCCGCCCGAAGGTGGACTTGCCGCAGGCCACCGGCCCGGTAACACCGATGATATCCCCCGGATGGGCCGTCAGGCTCAGTCCGGAGAAAACCGGCTGGTCGCCGTAGGCAAAGGAAAGATTCTCAAGGGTCACGTCCACCGCTGACGGAACGGCGAGAGGCTCCAGCGTCTCCGGGGACTTCATCAGCGGCTGAATGCGCTTCCATGAGACCTCCGCCTTCTGGACCGAGTTGAACAGCTTCGCCACCTTGGAGGATTTCACTGTCAGCTTGGTAAAGCAGGAAAGAAACGTAGTGAACGCCGCAATATCCCATGCGCGCCACCCGGAACCGAGGACGTTTTTCGCCCCGAACCACAGAATGAACAGCACCCCCGCCTCCGACACAGCCAGATACAGCGGCGGCAGGGCCGACTGCCACACGTTGCTGCAGACGGCGGTCTTCTCGTAGGTGTCCAGCGCATGCTCGTACTGCCCCTCCCGGGTGCTTTCACAGCCGTAAATGCGGTAGGTCACGGCGTTCTGCGCCCGATCCAGCGTGGCCGTGCTGAGTGCGCCC
>OHJC01001396.1_pt1 | contig 10403 bp, 9 predicted proteins | sample 1568461 | NCBI WGS metagenome assembly OHJC01 (sample SAMEA3879535, study PRJEB24766) | human gut metagenome | biome: human-associated habitat; feature: feces | place: USA | collected 1985/1987 | reverse complement strand
TGGGATCCATCTGGTGGTGTTTTGACTGTATTATTTCTAGCAATATTAAGCAAGTTTGTGTATTTCCTTGTGATGTTTGCAATCAGCCGATACGGGATGAGACACAGGGTTGATGTACATATGGGAGCACAGGGCTGGGTAATTCTTGTCATACCAGTGTGTGTGATAGTTGTTGTGTGTCTGCTCAATTACATGTGTTACTTTTCTGACATCAGCAAAATGCAGGAATCCATAATGTTGTATTGTTCAATAATCTGTCTGGTGATAATTATTATTTCATTTGTGATCTACGGATATTTGCAGAGAGTCTACAAGGAGAATCTGGATAAAACATTGCAGATCCAGAGAGAAAAATATGACATTGAGTATTATAAAAAAATTATCAGTCAGGACGAAGAGCAGAAAATAATGATACATGACATAAAAAAGCATATCAGCGGGATACATGATCTGCTCGAACATCATGATTACGATAAGGCAGTCGAATATATTGAAAGGATATATGAATCCAACGAGTTGAAAGAGACTATAAGGTTTTCGGATGATCATATGGTAAATGTTATTCTTAATAGATATGCCAGCAGGTTCATTGATGCGGGGATTCATTATGATTTTGATGTGAGAAGGGCACGTATGGATTACATGCAGGTAGATGACTTAACTGTCCTTCTGTGTAATATGCTGGACAATGCCAGTGAGGCAATGAGTGAAATAGGCAGTGCCAGTGTGGAACTTAGAATGAATTCACAGGGGAACGATGGTGGAACGATCATATCAATGACAAATGATTGTACGCACAGATATGATTCACGAAAGTCCGGTAAGCCGGATCAAAAATTCCATGGATTTGGAATAAAGAGTATGAAAAGGGTAGCGGAAAAGTATGGTGGAAGTGTTGATACATATTATTCAGAGGATGATCAAAGATTCCATACGGTCATATATCTGTCAAATGTTACCCGGTAAAGATGTTAGGTATTTCTGTAAAATAAAACGGAGGTGTACGATGGACAAGAAAAAAATAATATGTGCAGCACTTATTTCTGTTATGGCATTAAGTCTTGCTGCGTGTGGAAATAAAAAAGTTGATTATGGAATGAATGGGGGAAGTGATGATACAGGTAATGCAGGAGGTCTTGAGGGACAGCTGGATATACCAGATAACTGCGATGTTACTTTTGACATAGGAGAATCAAAACTCTCATCGATAACATTGAAGGATGATGATATAGAGGTTCCAGATGCTGATAGAGTATATAAAGTCGGGTTTGACATGGTAAATGCACCATGTTCAGATGATGAACTTAAAACTATAATATCCAGACTTTTTGACGAGACATCAGAAATAAGGTGGCAGGATGGCGATGCTGCTGAGTCAAAGGAAATCCTGGATAACACGATAGCTTCATATAAGGCGGACATAGAAAAGGCTTTGGCGAGTGATGATCCTGGTTATGCAGAGCTTTTAGAGGAAGGTATGAAAAGATGGGTAGACGAGAGAAATAGCATTGATGATGAGTTACCAATAGCTACAGAATATAAGATTAATGAGCATTATGTTGCGGAATCCGGTGGGGTACAGAGAATATTTATGGCGGCATCGGATAATGAAGATGGAGGTGGATATAACAATTACTATTTTACATATGGTATGACACCTGAGGGTGAGGATAAGGCTCTTGTATCAGAGGTTCCAGGAACTGAAAGTACGTATGAGATCAATGTTGTCGGTGAAGACATATATGATGGGGATGAGAAGAACCCAATCACAGAAGATGAAGGACTCAGTTCTGCAATGAAGTTACTAGACAATCTGGGGATAAGCGGATTTGCCTGCACAGGGACAGAAGAGGCGGTGAGAGCCTGGACAGGCGGTACTTATGGTGAAGATGTCATAAAAAAGCCTGATGGATACAGATTCCAGTTCGGACGGAAGATAGATGGGATAGATGTGGTATACTCAACAGATATCGACACCGTGGATAGTATTGATACCGATAACCTTACCTATAAAGGTGGAGTTGACAAGGCGGTAATAAGTGTTGATAAGTTTGGGGTTGTCTCATCTACAGTGTATGTATATGCCGACGAGGATACGTTTGATAAAGAGGAGGTCAAGCTTTTAAGCTGGGATGAGATGATTAAAGCTGCGGGCGAGAGTATAGCCAAATATTATAAGGATCACCCGACAAATTATGGAACGGTGGAATTTAATGATGTGGAACTTGCCTATGTACCATGTGCTGATGAGTCGGGAAATAAGTATTTTGTTCCGACATGGATATTTTCTCAGAATGAATATAATGAGGATTACCGATGTGACATGCCGATACAGAGGGTATATATAAATGCGATAGATGGAAACTACATAGATATAGTGGATAACATGAAGAAGATAGGAATGTATGAGGAGACAGGCAGGAAATAGTCATGAATAAGATACCAAAGTATGTTGTTATCATAGCCTGCATATTGGTAATGGTGGTGTTGCTACCATTAGGTTATGTTAGATATAAGACGCGTTACGAAGCTGAGCAGATAAGTGTGTCAACGTCTCCAGATGGTGATTATAAGCTTGTGATCTATTCTGTTGGTGACCCGGATTTTCCATTTGGAGCTGCCCATGGAAGACTGGTGCTGAATGGCAAGGAGAAGACGGTTGCATATAGGTCATTTGAAGTGGCAAATGATGGTGCAAGATTTGATGAAAGCGATCTAAAGACGACATGGTATATTGATCGTGTGGAGGTGGTAGTGTCTGGCTCTGAACAGCGTGACGAGCTTGTGACCATGCGTTTTAATGGGCAGACCAGCAGTAGACGTCTCACGACCAGATATAGAAGAGAAGATACGGATATAGAAAAAGACAGCGAACAAGACTCTGCGATAACGGAAAAAGCTTCGGGTGACAGCAGAGAGAATGCAGAGAGCTCCACTGATTCCTCTGTTGATCCTGATGTAAATGATCAGCCAGAAAATAAGGAAATTACAGTCGGGTATCAGGCGATCTTTGAGAAATATTCAGATGCCACAGCTGGAAAATTCGAAGTATATTACGGCGCCTCGGAGTCATCATCAAGATGTATATTGTCGGAAAGTGATAATTCCGTGGAATACATTGTATATGATGGCAAGTCAGAGAATGGGAAGTGTGGATTGTATGTAAGGTATCGTACTGAAAAAGGCGGTGGTGGAACATATGATTATGGTAGCGCCGAAATAAAAGATATCTATGCATATGTATTTTCCAGTGGAGAAGTGATAAGCAGTGGAAAGACAAACTGGGAAGATACTGGAACGGATGAGTTTAAGAGGGCAACGGAGTAAGCTGTTGTGAATAGTCCATGAACTGTGGTAAAATAAATATTGGACAGAGCAGGATATCATTAAATTATTAGGATAAAAAGTAACACAAATAAAGGCGACACAGCTGTCTGGTAGGATGCAAAGCATCACAGACTGTAGTGTCGCCTTTATTTGTGCTAAAAATAATCTATATATCTTTAACGTTCCAGCCCACCCAGATCATCATAAAATCCCGGATATGAGATGTTCACGCACTCGGCTCCGGTGATCTCTGTATCGCCATCAGCGTTAAGTCCTGCGATGGCAAAGCTCATGGCGATTCTGTGATCCAAGTGACTGTCGATCACTGCACCGTGAAGAGGCTTTCCGCCGCGTATGATCATTCCGTCATCGGTTGCAGTTATGTCTGCGCCCATGGATGAGAGAGCGTTTACCATGACATCTATTCTGTTTGATTCTTTGACCTTGAGCTCCTGGGCATCCCTGATGATGGTCTCACCGTCTGCAAAGCATGCGAGAACTGCTATGGCAGGGATCTCATCTATGAGCTTTGGTATGATGGAACCCTCAATGACACAACCCTTGAGACTTGATGTCCTGACTGTTATGTCAGCGGTTGGCTCACCGCATCCGCTCACTACATTGGAGTATTCCATATCGCCGCCCATTGCCTTGATTACTTCAAGTATTCCGTCTCTGGTCGGGTTGATTCCAACATTCTTGATGGTGATGCATGAGTTCGGAGTGATAAGTCCTGCAACAAGGAAGTAAGCAGCTGATGATATATCTCCAGGTACAAGTATCTTCTGTCCAACAAGCTTATCCACAGGCTTTACGGTAGCCGTAGTTCCCTCTGTTTTTATATTGCCGCCAAATGACTCAAGCATGAGTTCAGTGTGGTTTCTTGACACATATGGCTCGGTGACACTTGTCTCGCCGTCTGCATAGAGTCCGGCAAGGAGTACACATGACTTTACCTGTGCTGACGCGACAGGTGAGTTGTAGTGTATTCCATGGAGTTCCTTTCCGTTTATAAGGAGCGGTGCACAGTCATTTCCGAGTTCGGATGTGATGTCGGCACCCATCATGGAGAGAGGCGTCATGATTCTCTTCATAGGGCGCTTACATATAGAAGCATCACCTATAAGCCTGCTTGCAAATGGCTGAGCGGCAAGTATACCTGATATAAGTCTGGTGGTTGTTCCGCTGTTGCCGACATCGAGTGTGCCTTCAGGCTTTGACAGTCCATGCAGTCCTTTGCCGTGTACAGTAACGACACTGCCGTCGTAATCAATATCTATACCCATCTGCCTGAAACAGTTCATGGATGATATACAGTCTGCTCCATTTAAAAATCCGTGTACCTCGGTTATTCCATCTGCGATTGAGCCGAACATGATGGAGCGGTGGGAGATGGATTTGTCCCCCGGTATTGTTATCTCTCCGTTAAGTGATTTTACTCTGTTGATCTTCATAAATTCTCAGTATTCCTTTAATCTAGTGTAATATGTCTGGTTAAAATATTTTATTCTCCGGCTCTTAACGGTTATAAATTCTATAGCCTGCGGCCTTCAGCACATCCTGCGCATTCCGTCTTGCATCAGCATCGTAGAATGAGAGTCTGAGAACCCCTTCCTCATCCTCCCGGTTGTGGGAGACTCCGATGTTCTTGAGGCTTATCTTTGCCTCTGCGATAAAAGCTGTCACCTTTGCCAGCGCACCAGCCTCGTCAGGGATATCTACAAACAGTTCATGGTGCATTCTTATGACACCGCTGCTGTTGTTAGGAATGGAATCCCTGTAATCTCTGGCGGATGCAAAAAAAGCATTTATCCCAGCCGCATCGCGCTGTTTAATATGATAAATCATTTTGTCTATAAGCTCAACATATTCCTGAAGCCCGTGTACGATATTGTCAGGATTTGCCAGAAGAATGTGCTCCCATACCACTGGATTGGAGGATGCGATTCTGGTTATATCTTTGAAGCCTCCGGCTGCCAGTGATTTGAAAATATTGTCCGGGCTGTCTGCCGCTGCGACAAGGTTGACCAGTGAGGCGGCTATGACGTGGGGCACATGACTTATGTAAGAGGTTATACGGTCGTGCTCAACAGGTGAGTATGTGATCGGTATCGCTCCAAGATCTCCGATAAATGTGGAGAACTCCTCAGTCTTGCCCGGCAGAACTCCGTCTGCAGGTGTGATGAAGTAATAGGCATTCTCTATGAGCCTGTCGGTGGCCGCCTCGTAGCCAGATCTCTCAGAGCCGACCATAGGGTGTCCGCCGACAAAATACCTGGCAAGCCCAAGCTCCTGGACTGCTTCGTATATGTCGAGCTTTACGCTTCCGACATCAGTCAGTATGGTGCTGTCTGTAAGAAATGGCTTGAGCTGGCGCAGGTATTCTATATTATAGTGGACCGGTGCGCACAGAAAGATATAGTTGCATTCTGCTATGGTATGGATATCATCTGTATATTCAGTCAGTGTCCCATCGGAGACAGCTTCCTTGAGTGTAGATAGATTATTGTCAAAGCCGACTATTCTGTAATCAGGGAAAATGCGGTGGATGGATTTGGCAATAGATCCTCCGATAAGTCCCAGACCGATAAATCCTATTGAAAAATCATTCATTTTACGTTCTCCTTTAACAGTTTGACGCATAAAAGCGTTAAAGTATCTATTGGCGATTATACAGCCTTTTGAATGACAGGGCAAGAGAAGATTCACATTGCGATAAAAAAACTTGAATATCAGATGTGGATATTAAGCTAAAATAAGAAGTAAGGGAATTGTATAAGCTGAAGATTTGTACTAAAATCTTTGTGGAGAACGCAGACGATGCACATAAGAAAGTATACTGATGTGTGCGTTTGTCGACCGACCATTATAAGGAGGATAATTTATTATGATAGATACACTTTGCAGACTACTTGACGCCGGTGTCACACAGTTTCATGTAGTGAAGGAATGTGAAGCCATGCTGCAGGATCACGGTTACATGGAGCTTGATATGGGAGAACGCTGGGAGCTCACGGCCGGAGGAAGATATTATGTGAAGCCATACGCATCTATGATGGTGGCGTTTGCCGCAGGGGAGATGCCTGAGTATGGCAGGCTGAATATCGGCCTTGCACATACAGATTTTCCTATGCTCAAGATCAAGACTCAGCCGGATATGAACAGAAGCGGCTACCAGACACTGAATGTAGAGCCGTACGGCGGACTTATCAAGGAGACATGGTTTGACAGACCGCTTGGAATCGCGGGCAAGGTCATGGCGCAGACCACGGATCCGTTCAGGCCGAAGACGTATCTGTATGATTCAGAGCGTGCCATGTGCATAGTGCCAAGCCTTGCACCGCATCTGAGAAAGGATGCACCCGGGGAGAAAATGAATGTGCAGAAGGAGCTCATACCTGTATATGGTCTGGATGGTCAGAAGGTGAAGGACAAAGATATATTACAGTATGTGGCAGATGACCTTGGGCTTTTGAAGAACGATATTCTTGATTATGATCTATACCTGTATAACATGGATGGAATGGAGATAGTTGGGGCAGATAAGGATATGATAGCTTCTCCGAGACTTGACAATGTAACTTCCGTGTCAGCGCTTGTTGACACCATGTGCAGAGAGACAAATGGCAATAATACAAATGTTATAGCCTTGTTTGACAATGAGGAGATAGGCAGCAGATCAAAGCAGGGAGCAGATTCGGTGCTTCTGTCGGAGATAATAAAGCGTATCATGGCTGGATTGGACATTGAGGCTGGAGCAGGAAGACGCCTTATGAGAGATGCATTCATGCTGTCACTTGATGTGGCGCACGCAACCCATCCGAATTATTCAGAGAAGAGTGATCCGACAAATCAGATTGTCATGGGGCGCGGAGTGGCACTCAAATCAAGTGCAAGTCAGAGATACGTGTCAGACAGTGAGGCATCTGCGGTCATCATGGCTCTTTCAAGAAATCAGGATATAAAGATACAGCGTCAGGTGAACAGGTCGGGTATGGCAGGAGGACAGACTTTAGGTCCTATAGCTTCATCTTATCTGCCAGTCAGAGCTGTAGACATGGGAATACCGATACTGGCTATGCATTCAGCGGTGGAGCTTGGAAGTGCGGAGGATTATGCACAACTTGAGAAGATTTGCGGTGCAGTATTTGAAATGTAGTATGGTGAAATCAGGTATTTGAGCAATTTACTTGTGCAGTTATTACGATTGTGTTACAATAAGATGATGTATTTTTAACTTCAATAATCACTTACGGAGGATACTCATGAAGAAGAAACATTTAAAATATGCAGTGCTCTGCTTTGGACTTGCTTCCATGCTGGCATTTGCCGGATGCGGAAGCAAAGGTGACGATGCTACCACAGCCAATCCGACGGAGACAGAGGCGACCACAGAGGCAGTGACGGTGGCGACTACGGAAGCAACCACTGAGGCACAGCCGGAGAAGGACAAGGATGGCTTTACAATATGTAATGACAAAGTAAAGACTCTTGACTATGTGAATGTCAGAACGAGCCCATCAACTGATGGAGAGATATATCAGGAAGTTGCAAATGATGTTGAGCTGGACAGAATCGGTTATAACGATGAGTGGAGCAAGGTATCTATAGATGGTGGGGAATACTATATATTCTCAGAGCTCCTTGAGGTCGTAGGCGGAGGAGATAAGTCTGATGCATCGACTGAGGCGACAACAGAGAATTCATCGGATGCATCCACAGAACAGGGAACTACATCCAATGTTGGTGAGGGCAAGATTCAGCTCATATTCCTTTATTCCTGTTGATACACCTGTGTTGCCAACGGTGCCGATAGGCCCTGCTGCTACAGAGACAAAAGTAAAGGCAACCGTTGGCAACACAGGTGTATCAACAGGAATAAAGGAATATGAGCTGAATCTTCAGATCGCACAGAAGCTTGAGGCAGAGCTCACATCCAGAGGCTATACAGTTAAGATGATCAGAACATCGAATGATGTTGATATAAGTAATGCGACGAGAGCAGAATATGCGAACAACCTTAAGGCAGATGCAGTTATAAAGATCCATACAAATGGATCGACAGACGGTAATGCGACAGGTGTGATGACAGTATGTCAGACATCATCTAATCCATATAATTCAGCTATCTATGATCAGTGCAAGAGTCTTGCCACGGATGTTTTATCAGGACTTCTGGCTTCCACAGGAGCTAAGAGCGATGGAATATGGGAGACGGATACCATGAGCGGAATAAACTGGAGTACAGTTCCGGTAACCATAGTGGAAGTTGGCTATATGACTACAGCATCTGAGGAAGCACTTCTTGTAACAGACGATTATCAGAACAAGATCGCCAAGGGAATAGCAGATGGCCTTGATAAATATATTACAGAATAGAAGTCAGTAACATAAATAAAAATAGAGAACAGGATTTCCTGTTCTCTATTTTTATTGTGGCATATCGAACCGGAGAAGACTGACCTCTTCTTCCGAGAGACTTCTGTAGGCACCTGTTGGAAGCGATTCGTCTATCTTCAGCTCACCCATTGCAATTCTTCGCAGAAAAGTAACTTTCATGCCGACGGCCTCAAACATTCGCTTGACCTGGTGAAAACGTCCCTCTGTTATTATGAGTTCGATCTCCGATCTGGCAGCGGTGCTGTCGGAAGATAATATGCGCAGATCTGCGGGCAGTGTAGGTTTTTCATCTCCGATATCCACACCTGTGGCGAAAAGGTTTATGGTATCATCTGTTACATATCCGTCAATCTCTGCGTAATATGTCTTGGGAATGTGGTGTGCAGGAGACAGAAGATGGTGGGTCAGTGCTCCGTCATTTGTCAGAAGTAGAAGTCCTTCTGTGTCTATATCCAGCCGTCCCACGGGTGACAGGTCTTTTGTATTTTCTCCTTTTAGCAGATCGATAACGGTCTGATGCACGTTATCTTTGGTGGCGCTTACACACCCCGCAGGTTTGTTCAGGAGAAAATATCTGTATCTAGAATAATTCAGAATCCTGCCATTATATTTTATAGTATCGTTGTTCTCATCTATCTTTACATCTGAGGATTTAACCGGGGCACCATTGACGGTGACAGTGCCTTTTTTCACATACTGCTTTACCTGACTGCGGCTGCCGATCCCCATTTCAACTAGAAATTTATCAAGTCTCATAATGTACTCCTTTTGTTGACTGTATGATGTCATATGATACCACGAAAATGCGCTTTTTTCAGCAGAAAAGTTAAATGTTACAAAACACAACATGTCGTTACAAACAGTTGTGTAAAACCACTAGAAATTGGTATTTTTTTGTCAGAATCAGTTGACACATGCACATGTGTAGTGTATTATATTTAACAGAAATGTAACAAATGCGGTAACTTTGTAAAAATTAGATTACGAAATACTACATAGAAAATAGCTTGGATTAAGGGTAAAAGAGGAAAAATTAATGACTAGATCACGCAGTAAGTTTGGAAGATTTGTAGATCACATGAGAAGGAATGTTCTCAGTTATAAATATTTAAGACATAACATTTTGATGACAGCACTTGTGGTTGTAATGGCTCTTTGTGTATTTGCTGTCATAAGTTTTGGAGAGAAGGCTGACCCGCTTGCGGATGAATTATATGCGAATGATAGTGTGACTATCAACAAGAGTCAGGCAGTGATGATGGCAGACAGCAGTGTGCAGCTTGCCATCGACGCAGTGGTGCCTGCAGGAAGTTCAGTATCGGCCAACGATACGGCCAGAGTTGCCAGCAATGCATCAGGTAGTATACAGTCTGTGACTTCAGCGTCTACCGAGGCAGTGACAACAGAGGAAGCGACAACAGAAGAGACCCATTCAGAGGTGCTTCCGGGCGTAACAGCATCAGTGATATATGATGGTGTGTATGTCCATACAGAGCAGTCATCAGAATCAGATATCATAGCTACAGTGAACAGTGGAGAGATGTTCGACGTTGTATCACAGGATGAGAGCTGGATAGGAGTTCAGTTATACGATGGCTCGATCGGATATATTTCAACAGAATATGTAAGTGTGGATGCCTCACTTCAGTAGTAGTGTATATGAGTACCCCTCACCC
>OHJC01001395.1_pt1 | contig 10411 bp, 9 predicted proteins | sample 1568461 | NCBI WGS metagenome assembly OHJC01 (sample SAMEA3879535, study PRJEB24766) | human gut metagenome | biome: human-associated habitat; feature: feces | place: USA | collected 1985/1987 | reverse complement strand
CCGTCACCATCGGGTCGGGCGTAGCCATTTTCCAGTTGGGACAGATGTCGGTTGTGGCATCCAGGAATTTTGCTGCAATCTGGTTCAGCATTTGTCCTTTGAAGGGAATACCTTTCGGCAATACTACGTCGAAGGCTGAGATGCGGTCAGTAGCTACCATGACCAACTTTTCACCATTGATGTTGTACACATCACGAACTTTTCCGTGGTACACGCTTTTCTGTCCGGGAAAGTTAAATTCAGTTGCTGTTAATGCTTTCATCTTTGTAATATTTACGATTTGAGAATTTACTGTTTCTGTTCAATCTTGCTATCAGCTTGTTCGGCTTTGCGTCGTTCACGCTCCGCTTTCGCTTCCTTGTCGAACTTCTCGTAGGCCTCCACAATCTGAGTTACCAACTTGTGGCGTACGATGTCTTTCTTGTTCAGCTCCACAAAACTGATGCCTTTTACGCCTTTCAGAATCTTCAGTGCCTGCACCAGACCGGAAGTCTGGGAAGAAGGCAAGTCAATCTGCGTCATGTCCCCCGTGACAATCATCTTGGTGTTCATGCCCATGCGGGTGAGGAACATCTTGATTTGCTGGGTGGTCGTGTTCTGCGCTTCATCCAGAATGACAACGGCATCGTTCAGTGTACGTCCGCGCATAAAGGCGAGAGGGGCAATCTGGATGATGTTCAGCTCCATATACTCTTTCAGCTTGGCGGCAGGTATCATGTCCTGCAGGGCGTCATAGAGTGGTTGCAGATACGGGTCTATCTTGTCCTTCATGTCGCCGGGCAGGAAACCGAGCTTTTCTCCGGCTTCTACGGCGGGGCGGCTGAGGATGATTTTCTTTATCTCCTTATTCTTTAGTGCCCGCACGGCAAGCGCGATGGCGGTATAGGTTTTTCCTGAACCGGCAGGACCGATGGCAAACAGCATGTCATTCTTGGCAAATGCCTCTACCAGCTTCAGCTGGTTCTCGCTGCGCGGGATAATCGGCTTTCCGGTTACGCTGAATACAATGACATTGCCCGACTTTTCCGCTTGCGGGGCATTGCCTTTGATGATGTCTATAATGACCTCTTCTTTCAAAGAATTGTATTCGGCACAGTATTTCTCCAGTTTGGTGATGTTTTCCTCAAATGCACACATTTCCTCCTCATCACCCAATACTTTGATGACATTGCCGCGGGCAACGATGCGGAGCTTGGGATACAAGGCTTTTATCAGCTGCATGTTGGCGTTGTTTACGCCATAAAATATTACCGGGTCAATATCTTCAAGAACAATCAGTTTTTCTATCATTGATATATTTTAAGTTCAATTCGTTCTTTTAGTGAAACGTTCTGCAAATGTAGTGAAACGTTTGGATACTTAAACAGTTCCATTGGGTATTTTTTTTGCAGTGGCTTCGGGTAGATTGTCGGTAATTGTTGCACGACGATGCCGTTTCCTTTTTTTGAGCATCCGATACGTTGTCGGTTCAGCGTCTGTTCCTTCATGTTGAAGATGATATTGGGGTCGAAGTGCTGCCCGTTGACGCGTGTCTCGAAGTGCAGATGCTCAGTAGAGGCGCGTCCGGTGCGTCCGGTCAGTGCGATGGGCTGTCCGGCTTTGACTGTGTCGCCACAATGTACAAGGTTTTTGAAGTTGTGGCTGTATATCGTTTCCAGTCCGAAGTCATGGCGTACGACGACGACATTGCCGTAGGCGCTATAAGGCTTGGACATCCGTACTACGCCGTTGAAGGCACTCCGTATGGTGTCTTTGGCGCAGGTCTTGATGTCTATGCCGCTGTGGCGTCCCCGCCCCCGTCCGTAAGGGGAGATGACTTTTCCTCCAGGCAGGGGAAAGGAGTATTCCGTGTCCGGAATGTCCTCCAAAGGTAGCTCTATCAGTTCTCTTTGCGAAAACAGTCCCGGAGTGGCAACGCGAATATGGTTGGTTTCCATGGCGGAAAAGACCGTTTTCTTCCCTTGTGCCGTGGCACCAAGGGCTATGAGCAGGAGAGGGACAAGAATACGGATTTTCATTTATTCAAAATATTGTATACTCCCACCGGTAGAGGAAGCATATTTCTCCAACAGTTCCAATATCATTTCGGCTGCTTCTTTCAGACCTTCCTGCCCGTTGTAGCCGTTGACAATGGCAAGGATATGGCGGGTTTCAAGTTTCATCTTGGTGCGTTCGTGGTCGCTGGTCGGGGTACCGATACCGCCTATACGGTCGCGGTAGACGGGCAGCCCTTCTATGTTCAGCATGCCGCGGCCTATACCCTCGAACGATTCCTCGGCACGTCCTATGCCCAGCTCAAGGTCGCTTCCTTGTATCTCGTCGGCATCAAATCCGCCGATAGAGTGGCCCGTACGTAGGGAGACAAGGTTGATAAGGTCTACCAACGTATCTATCTGATAGAGTTCCAATCCGCGCAGCAGTCGCCGTCTCAGTGCTTCGGCCGAGGGACGGTAGCGGCTGGGATCCTTGCCGCAACGTTTGTAGGCTTCGCGGGTGGCGGCAATGACGGGTTGGTACTTGATGCTGTCCGTGGTTTCACGGGCTCTTAGCTCTTGGGTGAAAGTTGCGATTTCCTGCCACAACCCTTCGCAATATGGGGTATTTGTCACTTCGGCAAATACGGCTGCACCGCGGAATTCGGGGCAATTCTGCTTGATTTCTTTAGAAAGTGCGATATGATACATTAATGCAATCCGTTTGAATGGGTTAACATGATTCCCGACAATATCCTTCCGGATTTGATACCCATCCGGCGTGCCGAGAAGAACTCTTCATATTGGGTAAAAGTACATATATTGGCTGTCTCCACTTGTGCGGAAGGTACTCCGAAGTCCAGCAGTTGCAGTCGGTTGGCAGCCCATAGGTCGATATGGTATTTGTGGGTGGCGGGTTTCCATTCGGAGATGTAATCCATCTGGAAACCGTTCTTGCGGAATGCTTCATAGACTTCGTCGCCTACCTCGAAGGCGGAAAGGGAGATGCCGGGGCCGATGCAGGCTATCACTTCTTTGCCCTCTGTACCATAGCGGGCACGCATCTTGTCGAGTGTGTGGCCGAGGATGTAATTCACAGTGCCGCGCCATCCGGCATGAACAGCGGCTATCACGGCATTCTTCCGGTCGTAGAGCAGGATGGGAATGCAGTCTGCCGTAGAGATACAGATGCAGTAGCCCGGTTCACGGGTTATCAGTGCATCAATGCCCTGCAACATGGAGTGGCGTTCTTCTGCTGTTGCTTGCAGGTAAGTTCCGTCAATGACAAGTGCCTTTGTCCCGTGGGTCTGAAACGGGATGACCAGTTCTTGGGGGCGTTGGGGCAGGGAAGAACATACTATTTCCTGGTTGCGGCGTACAGCTTCGGCTTCGTCTCCCGTGTAAGGTGTACAGTTGAGGAAGGCATAGTTACCTTGGCTGCATCCACCGTGGCGGGTGGTTACAAAACAAGAAATGCCGGGATATGAGGCAAGCAGCTCATATCCCAACATTTTCCTATCTTCTGTAAGAGGAATCATTTTTTATCTTCCTCCCAATCTTCTTCGTATTCAAAGTCCTCGAGGTCCTCTATGTCCTCGTCGTCGTTGACGTATTCATAGCTGAGGTCCTCGTCCTCACCCTCTTCTTTCAATTCTTCCTGCAGGTGGCTGAGGTCTTTGGCGCGGTGGGCAATGCTGTCCACTTTGCCTTCTATCTTATTGCTTTCCTTGTTCAGCTCTTCCCAAAGGATGTCTTTCAGCGTGGAGATGCCCATGCCTGCCACGGCAGAGATAAAGATATGAGGAATACCTTCGGGCAGTGTCGGCTCTATCTCGTCCATCAGCTCCTGGTCCAGCATGTCACATTTGGTGATGGCAAGCACGCGTTGTTTGTCCAGCATTTCGGGGTTGAAGGTGCGGAGCTCGTTCAGGAGTATGTCGTACTCCTTGCGGATGTCGTCGCTGTCGGCAGGCACCATGAACAGCAACAGGGAGTTGCGCTCGATGTGTCGCAGGAAGCGCAATCCCAATCCTTTGCCCGCACTGGCTCCTTCGATGATTCCGGGAATGTCCGCCATCACAAACGATTTGCTGTCGCGATAGGACACGATGCCCAGATTGGGTTCCAGCGTTGTAAACGGATAATTGGCGATTTTGGGCTTCGCCGCAGAAACGGATGCCAGTAAAGTAGATTTTCCTGCATTGGGGAAACCTACCAGACCGACGTCTGCCAGCAGCTTCAGTTCCATGATTACCGTCAACTCCTGCATCGGTTCGCCCGGTTGTGCAAAGCGGGGAGCCTGGCGTGTGGCGGTTTTGAAGTGCCAGTTGCCCAGACCTCCGCGTCCGCCTTTCAGCAGGATGACTTCTTGTTCGTGCTCGGTGACGTCGCAGATATATTCACCCGTTTCGGCGTTGTACACCACCGTGCCGCAGGGCACTTCAATCACCTTGTCCGCTCCGTCTTTCCCGAAACTGCGGTTCTTGGAACCGGATTCTCCGTGACCTGCCAGGATGTGGCGATCGTACTTCAGATGGAGTAGCGTCCAGTAGTTGCGGTTACCCCGCAGGATGACATGGCCTCCTCGTCCTCCGTCACCTCCGTCGGGGCCTCCGTTGGGTATGTATTTCTCACGCCGCATATGCGTAGAACCTCGTCCGCCCTTTCCGGAGCGGCAATATATTTTTACGTAGTCAACAAAATTCGATTCAGCCATATTCTGTTTTATTGTTATTTCACTGCGTCAATAGCCTTGCAAACATCGGCAAAGATTTCTTCCAATACGCCGAAGCCCTGGATGTGTTGGTATTTGCCGTCCTGCTTGTACCAGTCAATCAGCGGAGCTGTCTGTGAGTGGTAAACCACCAGACGCTTCTTGATTGTCTCTTCATTGTCGTCTGCACGTCCTGATTCTTGTCCGCGCTTGATAAGGCGTTTCATCAGTTCTTCTTCGGGCACGTCGAGGTCGAGCATTACGCTGACTTCCTGTCCGCGTTCGGCGAGCATCTTCTTTAATGCTTCAGCCTGGGCGATTGTTCTGGGGAAGCCGTCGAAAATCACGCCTTTGCTATCCTTGAAGCTGTCGAATACGCTTGCCAGAATATCAATCATCAACTCATCGGGAATCAACTGGCCCTGGTCGATATAACCTTTAGCAGTCTTGCCCAGTTCTGTACCGTTTTTCATTTCAGCACGGAGCACGTCTCCGGTAGAGATGTGGTTGATGCCATACTTTTCTACAATCTTTTCACTTTGTGTTCCCTTACCTGAACCGGGAGCACCAAAAATTACAATGTTCAACATTTGCTTAGTTATTATTTAATGATTTACTATATTATGTCTGTATCAGTCTACTACAGTATAAATGTCGGGATAGTTGCGCCCGAAGCCGTCATAATCCAACCCGTAGCCCACGATGAAATCGTTCGGAATATTCATGGCCACATATTCTATGTTCAAATCAACTTTCAGCTTATCGGGTTTCACCAGTAGAGAGGCAATATGAATCTCCCTGGGACCGCGAGTGCCGAGGGTGTCCAGTAAGCGTTGCATGGTGAGTCCCGTATCTACGATATCCTCTACAATGACCACTGTACGGTCTGTGAGGTCTTCATTGATGCCTATTACTTCCTTGATTACCCCGGTAGAGGATACTCCTTGATAAGATGCCAATTTGACAAACGAAATTTCGCAGGGAATCGTGATTCGTTTCAGCAAATCGGAGGTAAACATGAACGAACCGTTCAGTACGCTGAGGAATAGAGGATTCTTTCCTGCCAGGTCGCGGTTGATTTCGTTCGCTACACGGGTTACTTCTTTCAGTATGTCCTGCTCCTTGATGGAGACTGTGAACATCTTGTCTTTTATTTGTATGGTATCCATAGATGGGATGTTTTTAGAAAGTTGCCGCAAAAATACGATTTTTATTCCACTCCATGCATCATCTTCTGTAATTTCTTTGAAAGCAGGAAGAGGATAAGCGATGCCGTGGCAGACATGACGACGAACACCATGAAGAAATCGTACATTGTCTCGATGCGATAACCCAGCAGCGTCTTTACCTTTCCGGCTTCGGGGTAGAGCCCGCTCAGCGTGCCTGCAAACTTATTGGCAGTGGCGGTGGAGAGGTACCATATCCCCATCATCAGCGAGGCGAAGCGGATGGGCGTGAGCTTGTTCACCATGGAGAGTCCGATGGGCGAGAGGCAGATTTCGCCCATGGTATGGATGAAGTAGAGCCCCGTCAGCCAAATGAGACTCACCTTGATGCCCGGCTGAACATCTTTCACCCCAAAGCAGATGACGAGATAGCCCAGTGAAAGCAGTAGCAGGCCGATGGCTTGCTTGGTGGGCGAGGCGGGCTCCATGCCCCGTTTGCCCAGGGCGCCCCATACGCCCGGCATGATGGCGGCAAGTATCACCACAAAGAAGGGGTTGAAGGACTGAATCCAGGAGGCGGGCATTTCCCACCCCAGGATGACGCGGTCGGTCTGCTCGGAGGCGAAAAGCGTGAGCGAGGCGCCTGCCTGCTCGTAGGCCGCCCAGAAGAAAATGACGAAGAAGGCGATGATGTAGATGACGAAGATGCGGTCGCGCTCCGTCTTGGTGAGTGAGCCTTCCAGCAGGATGCTGACGGGAAACACGATGCAGGCAGTGAAGATGCCGATGCTTATCCAATCGCTCCCGAAACACCAGTAGAAGAAACCGGCAAGCGCGATGGCAAGCAGGGCGAGCAGCAGGTAGTTGCGCATGGGCCGTCCGTTGGCGTGGGCACTCTTCCGGGCGGTGTTGTCTGCCTGGGGCCGCTCCTTGCGAGCGTCGGGGATAATGCCGAGGGGCTTGCCATCGGGGCCGATGAGGTACTTGTTTTTCTGGGTTTCGAAGAGGACGACCGTCAGCACGGTGACGATGGCGGCAATGAGGAAGCCCCATCGGAAGTCGTGAGGGTTGCCCGTCTCGCCAAAATAGCCGCAGACCAGCGGGGCGAGGAAGGAACCCACGTTGACACCCATATAGAAGATGGTGTAGGCGGAATCCAGCCGTTTGTCACCCGGCTCGTAGAGCTGCCCCACCAGGGAGGAGACGGTGGGCTTGAAGCAGCCGTTGCCCAATATAAGGAAAGTCAGTCCGCCGTACATCAGCCAATGCGAAAGCTCACGCGCCTCCAGCATCGAGGCACTGGCAAACATCAGGAATTGGCCGACTGCCATCATCATGGCCCCCCAGAAGACGGAACGGCGGATGCCCCAGTATTTGTCGGCGATGTAGCCGCCGATTAAGGGTGTCAGGTACACCAGTCCGGTGTAGCTGCCGTAGATGGAGGCGGCGTGCTCCTTGTCGAAAAGGAGTGCCTGGGTGAGGAACAGAATGAAGATGGCACGCATGCCGTAGTAGCTGAAACGCTCTGCCGTGCTGGTGGCGAAGATAAGGTAAAGACCTTTCGGGTGTCGGGATGTACTCATTGAATATGCTTTTATTGTTTTGGCTTTTATTATATGTTGAGGGTACAAAATTAGTCATTATTTTGCGTAAGTTAATGGGTATAATTAGAAACTTGCCGACAAGCCTGCGGGAACTTGCCGACAAGCTTGTGCAAACTTATCCGTAAGCCTACGCAAACTTAAAACAGAATTTCTGTTTCTGTAAATAAAGCTTTTGTTTATAGAAATAGAGCTTTTGTTTCTAAGAATAAAGGCTTTGTTCTAAGAATCCTTTGCATTGAAGACAACTTTTCCTTACGGAGCAGATATTTTTTCCCGGGGGGCAAAGCAACTTGATAAAAAACGTCTTCTCTTTGTACAGTTGAAATCAAAGCCCTATCTTTGCTCTACGATTTTAAGATAATCCTATTATGAAGATATTTCCTACTACAAGCATCAAGCAACTGGATGCAGATACCATAGAGAATGAACCGATTGCCTCCATCGACTTGATGGAACGTGCCTCACGCGCATTGGCCCGTGCCATTGCCGAGCGTTGGGAGCCGGACACGCCGCTCACCGTTTTTGCCGGACCGGGGAACAACGGTGGCGATGCGCTTGCCCTGGCGCGACTGCTGGCCGGGAAGGGCTACCGGCTCGAGGTGTATCTCTTCAATACGAAAGGGACGCTTTCGCCGGACTGCGAGACGAACAAGGAGCGGCTGGCCGACGTGCCGGGTGTGGACTTCCACGAAGTGACCACCCAGTTTGTACCTCCCGTGCTGACGGCAGACCATGTGGTGATAGACGGTCTCTTCGGCAGCGGTTTGAACAAGGCTCTGAGCGGCGGTTTTGCAGCCGTAGTGAAGTACATCAACGCTTCGCCCGCCACGGTGGTGTCCATCGATATCCCATCGGGACTGATGGGTGAGGACAATACCTACAACGTACATACGAATATCGTCCGTGCCCATCTGACGCTGAGCCTGCAATTGCCGAAACTGGCATTTCTCTTTGCCGAGAACGAGCCGTATGTGGGCGAATGGCAGTTACTGGACATCGGACTCAGCGAGGATGTCATCCATGACATGGAAACGGACTTCTGCCTGCTGGAGCATGAAGATGTGTCTGCCCTGCTGAAGCCGCGCAGCCGGTTTGCCCATAAGGGGAACTTCGGCCGTGCACTGCTGATAGCCGGTTCGCAGGGAATGGCGGGAGCTTCGGTGCTGGCTGCGCGTGCTTGTCTGCGTTCGGGGGTGGGGCTGCTGACGGTGCATGTGCCGTTCTGCAACAACTTCATTGTGCAGACTTCCGTGCCCGAAGCCATGACGGAGCTGGACATCAGCGACACCTGCTTTGCCGCCGCTACTGATACGGACGATTACCAGGCCGTGGCGATAGGTCCGGGACTGGGAAAGGCGGCAGAGACCGAGGCGGCTCTGCTGGAGCAGATAGAGATATGCCAGACTCCGATGGTGGTGGATGCTGATGCCCTGAACTTGCTGGGCGAGAAGCGTAACTATATAGGGCGTCTGCCCAAAGGGAGTATTCTGACTCCGCACCCCAAGGAACTGGAGCGTCTTGTAGGCAAATGCCAGAATTCGTACGAACGCCTGATGAAGGCTCGCGAGCTGGCGAAGAGCGCCGGAGTGCATATCATCTTGAAAGGCGCTTATTCTGCCATTGTCACTCCTGCCGGGAAATGTTTTTTCAACCCTACCGGCAATCCGGGTATGGCAACGGGAGGCAGCGGTGATGTGCTGACGGGAGTGGTGCTTGCCTTGCTTGCCCAAGGCTATGAGCCGGAGAAGGCTGCCTGCCTGGCCACGTATGTGCACGGACTGGCGGGAGATGTTGCCTGCAAGAAGCAGGGGGCAGTGGGGATGACGGTGGGGGATATAGTTGCCTGCCTGCCGCTAGCGTGGAAGATGCTGGAAGAATAAGGAGAGAAGTGTAATTTGGATGGCTTGTCATGTCAACAGAAATAAGATATTTTGAAAACAGAAAAGATTGGCGGAAGTGGCTGGCTGACAATTTTGATACTGCCGATGGAGTCTGGTTTGTGTTTCCTACTAAATCTTCAAGCGAGAAAAGTATTGTATATAATGACGCTGTTGAAGAGGCCCTTTGTTTCGGGTGGATTGACAGCACGATAAAGTCACTTGACAAAGAACATAAAATTCAGCGTTTCACGCCCAGGAATCCTAAAAGTACCTATTCGCAAGCCAACAAAGAAAGGTTGAAATGGTTGCTGGAGCATAAAATGATACATCTTGAATTTGAGGATAAAATACGAACTGTCTTGTCGGTTCCTTTTGTTTTTCCAAATGATATAATCGACAGATTGAAAGAGGATGAAAGAATATGGAAGAATTATCAGAGTTTCTCTGACCCCTATAAACGTATCCGAATCGCATACATTGAAGCGGCGAGGAAACGACCGGAAGAATTTGAAAGGCGATTAAATAACTTTATCTGTAAAACGAAAGAGAACAAAATAATAATAGGGTTTGGCGGGATTGAAAAATACTATTAACGCTAATTCTTTTCCGCTTATTTCTCTCTTGTCGTAATGTGGAAGCATCCTTGCTTCAACTCGTACTTGATGTAGCATTTATCGGCTTTCCGCAGGTCACGGAGCACTTCCGAAAGAACCAGTTTTAAGGTATCTGCGCTGACATCCTGCAAAGGACGTCCATCCTCGTCTTCTATTTTCTGAAAGCGCTTCCAACTGACATCGAATGTCGTTCCGTAAAAATGTGCCGAGTTTGGAGAAGCATTGCCGTTACGGCGGCGCAGGCGTTTTACGTCGTCTTGGGTGCGGAGTACGGAAGTCACAATTATCTTGTTTGGATTCAGCCCCTTGGCGGTCAGTGAATCAAGGAAGTTGTGTCCGATGGTGTCCAGCAGGCTGGCGGCGCCCGGAATGAGATAAGGGATGGAATGCGTCAGTGAATCCACGGCATAGAGCTCGTTTGTCGTGATAGGTTGCAGTTGCTCTCTCATCTTTTCTGCTTC
>OHJC01001392.1_pt1 | contig 10433 bp, 6 predicted proteins | sample 1568461 | NCBI WGS metagenome assembly OHJC01 (sample SAMEA3879535, study PRJEB24766) | human gut metagenome | biome: human-associated habitat; feature: feces | place: USA | collected 1985/1987 | reverse complement strand
GTGTTAGAATGATTTTTAGCTATCATTCTGACACACCTTCTTTTGCTATTAAAAGAGTCTCTTTGTTCTTATTAAGGCGGGGAATAGTCTGAGTTATTGTTTCTCCTTATATATAATTTTGCCTTGGCTTTCGCCGAAAAGGTTGTCGCCTAGCGTGGTAATCTTATTCCCCGTGGCAAGCACATAGCGCAGGTTGTCGCATCCCATAAATGCTCCGTACTCAATGGCGGTTACACTGGCAGGAAGCACCAGCGTGCCGCACAAACGGCCGCAGCCACTGAATGCACGCTGTCCGATGCTTCTAAGCTCTTGCGGGAGCCGTACGTTCAGCAGATACTTCTTTTGGGTGAAAGTATAGTCGGGAATTGCAGTGGCATTACTGTTGGTCATGTCGATGGAAACCAGATTGGGCATATAGTCGCGTATCAATGTGAAGTCGGCTTCGTCCATTTTTCCTTCAACGGTCAGAAAGTTAACGTCTTTGGGCTGAAATCCGGCTCTTAACAGTTCGCTGGCAAGGCTGCCCATTTTACCAATCTGCACATTTACTGTCAGTGGTTCTCCTTCAATGAATGCAAAGGTTTCCCATTTCTTTTTGGTACGATAGGAGTCACTGCATCCCAATGGAACAAATATGGCTGTAACGCTATCGGCCAATGCTTCGGACAACAGATTGGGAGCCGTTTTCTTCCGTATCTGGCATATCTTGAGATTTTTGCATCCCTTAAAGGCAGCATCTTCGATGTTCTTGGTCTTGTCGGAAAGGATAATCCTGGTCAGCGTCTCCTTACCTACAAATGTACTGTCGTCCATTTGCTTGCAGAAGGCATATGCCGGAATGCAATTGGCAGGATATACATAAAAACGGTTTGGATAAGTCCCGTTCTTGCCTGCATACATGCTGATGGAGGCATTGGAAATGTCCAGCAGTTGCAGGTTTTTGAATTCATCCCGTAGATGCCTGAAATCTACGGCATTCAGCTTGCCCTGCAGGGTCAGTTGGGTGATTTCATTGGCTTCCGCTTCTGTCATCAGTTCCACCAGGGTGCCGGGTTTGGCCACGTAGTATCTTTTGGATTTTTGTGCCGAGGCATTCAGCATTAACGCCAGTCCGGCAACGGCTAAAAGTATTTTTCTTAGTTTCATGTTTGTCGATTCCAGATTGATTTTTCAAATATAAGAAGAAACCGGCAGGAATACATGAAGTTTTTTCTTTTTATTATTATTTTTGTCGGATATTAATCAAAATGAGATACAAATGGAGACGGAAGAAACAGTGAAGGAAGAGTGTGTTGCTATGAGTAAAACAAAACGTATTTGGCTGGCATTCGTTGATATAGTACTGTTTACTGTACTTTTTATGATTTTTCTGTTTTTGTTTGCCATACCTTTTGCGATTGCTTTCCCTGAGTTGAAGACACAAGCTGGTGGGATGAGCGTCTATTCAATGATGTTGAATGAAGTCTTGATGTTGGCCAGTGGGCTTATTGCCGCTTGTATGGTGCTGGGCTTCAGGAAGCTTCCTTTTTCGGGCTTGGGCTTGTCTTTGAAGGGATGGGGCAGAAGCCTGCTGAACGGAGCTTTGCTTGTCGTGTTCTTGTATGCAGTTGGTTTTGGCTTGTCTTTATTGTTGGGGGCTGTGGAAGTGGCAGGGGTCTTGTTTTCTCCCATTTCGTTGTTGTCGAGTCTTTTGCTTTATTTTTTAGTGGCAGTTACGGAAGAAGTTATTGGACGCGGTTTCATTTTAGGGCGTATGCTGGATGGAGGCGTCAATAAGTTTGTGGCATTGTTTATCTCTGCGGTGTTATTTTCGTTGATGCATCTTTTCAATCCCAGCTTTGCCTTCGTCCCGTTTTTGAATATCATGCTGGCGGGTTGTTTCTTGGGAGCTTCCTATATATACACGCGCAACCTCTGTTTCCCCATTGCCTTGCATTGGTTCTGGAACTGGATTCAAGGTTCTGTTTTGGGATATAAAGTCAGTGGAAATGAATTTAGCAATGATTCTTCACTTTCCGGAAGAAAATCTGATAAATGGAGGAACTTTCGGGTTCGAAGGCTCTATTCTGTGTTCACTACTTTTAGTGCTTGGTACAGTAATTATCTTAAGACACTATTATAAGGGATTAGTGATTAGGGATTAATGATTAATACGGAAACCACTAATCATTAATCCCTAATCCCTAATCACTAATTCTGTTCCACTCCTTTCATTGTCAGCTGTATGCGTTTCCGGTCCATATCTATGCTGAGTACCTTTACGCGTATATGCTGGTGAATGGACACTACTTCATTAGGGTCTGATATGAATCTGTCGGCGAGTTGGGAGAGGTGTACCAGTCCGTTTTCCTTGATGCCTATGTCGACAAATGCGCCGAAGTTGGTGATGTTTCCTACGATGCCGGGCAATTCCATGCCTTCGCGCAGGTCGCTGATGGTGCGCACGTTCTTGTCAAATTCAAATATCTTTATCGGTCCGCGTGGGTCACGTCCGGGCTTGTCCAGCTCTTGCAGGATGTCTTTCAGTGTCGGCATGCCCACGGTGGGGGAGAGGTAGCGTTCGGGATTAATCTTCAGACGCAGCTCCCGGCTGGCTATCAGCTCGGCTACGCTGCAACCCAAGTCCTTTGCCATTTGTTCTACGATACAATAGCTTTCCGGGTGTACGGCAGTATTGTCCAGCGGATTCTTTGCCTGCGGAATGCGTAGGAAGCCGGCACATTGCTCAAACGCCTTGGCACCCATACGAGGTACTTTCATCAGTTCCTTGCGCGAGGTGAAGGCACCGTTTTCGGCACGATAGTTCACAATGTTCTGTGCCAGTTGCGGCCCCAATCCCGAGATGTAGGTCAGCAGATGGCTGCTTGCGGTGTTCAGGTTGACACCTACCAAGTTTACACAGTTTTCTACGGTCTGGTCCAATGATTTTTTCAGCTTGGTTTGGTCCACATCATGCTGGTATTGCCCCACACCAATAGATTTCGGGTCAATCTTTACCAACTCTGCCAGCGGGTCCATCAGTCGTCTGCCTATGGACACAGCACCGCGTACGGTGACGTCGTAGTCGGGAAACTCGTCCCGTGCAATTTTAGAGGCCGAATAGATGGAAGCTCCCTGCTCGCTGACGATGAATATCTGTATGTCGCGGTTGAAGCGCTGATGTTTCAAGAACTCCTCCGTTTCGCGGCTGGCAGTTCCGTTACCTATGGCTACGGCATCTATCTTATAAGACTCTATCATCATTTGCAGCTTGGCAAATGCCTCTTTCTGCTTGCTGACCGGAGGGTGGGGGTAGATGTTCTCATTGTGGAGCAGATTTCCTTGTGCATCGAGGCACACGACTTTACAACCCGTACGAAATCCGGGGTCTATACCCATCACACGCTTTTGCCCCAGTGGTGAAGCCAGCAACAACTGACGGAGGTTTTCGGCAAATACCTTGATGGCTTCCTCATCAGCACGCTCTTTGCTTTGCGTGGCAAATTCCGTCTCTATGGATGGCTTCAATAGGCGTTTGTAGGAATCCTGCACGGCTTCTGCCACTTGCTGTCCGCAGGCGTTGTTGCTTCGCACGAATTGGCGTCCGGGCTGATGCTGACTTTCAGCAGGCCTTCCGCTTCGGCACGCCGGATGGCGAGCAGGCGGTGGGAGCTGCATCGCTTCAACGATTCGGAGCAATCGAAGTAGTCACGGTATTTGGTCGCTTCCTCTTCTTTGCCTTTCACCACTTTGGCGGTCAGTATGCCTTGGCGGGCAAATGCGTTTCGCACGCTGTTTCGGGCACGTTCGTCTTCGCTAACATGCTCGGCTATGATGTCACGGGCACCTTTCAGTGCATCTTCCACGTTCTTCACGTCTCCTTTCACATAACCGGCGGCGCGTTCCTCCGGATGGGGCTCACGTTGCAGCATCAGCAGGGTGGCGAGGGGTTCCAGTCCTTTTTGGCGGGCTGCTTCGGCACGTGTTTTCCGTTTGGGTTTGTAGGGAAGGTAGATGTCCTCCAGTAGGGTGTTGTCCCAGGTCTCCTCGATACGCTTCTGAAGTTCGGCGGTCAGTTTGCCTTGTTCCTGTATGGTGTTGAGGATGGTTTCTTTACGTTTGGCTGTTTCGCTCAGCTTTTCGTAATGGGTCTTTATGGATTCAATCTGCACTTCGTCCAGTCCTCCCGTCACTTCCTTTCGGTAGCGGCTGATGAAAGGAATTGTCGCTCCATCTTCCAGCAGGCCGAGGGTCTGGCTTATTTGTCTTTCTGATATGCCGAGAGCGGCAGATATCATTTGATGAAAATCTTGTATCATTTTGTATCTCATTTTATAATAGGTGCCAAAAGTACAAAAAACAATTGTTGTTTTTTCTTTAGGTTCCAACTTTTATCTATATTTGTCAAAGCTATGGAGCAATTAAACGAATCAATCAATTGAAACACATATATCGTACAATATTACCATGCGTGGTAGCGCTTTTCTGCTGCCTTTTGCCTGCTTTCTCGATTACGGGAGAGCATCCGGTATTGATTATCAGTTCCTATAATCCGGATGCCGGTCGGACTTCCAGCAATATCTCTGACTTTATGGAGGAATTCCAACGTTTAGGAGGGACGAATACCGTTGCATTGGAAAACATGAATTGCAAAAGTTTTTCCGAAGCTCCTTTTTGGGAAAAGAGAATGGCAGGGCTATTATCCAAATACCAGAATGATAAAAGTCCGGCATTGATTGTTCTTATTGGGCAGGAAGCTTGGGCTGCCTACCTTTCTTTGGAAGACTCTGTACGCGGCAATACTCCGGTAGTGAGTGCGCTATCCAGCCGGAACGCCATATTGTTGCCGGGAGATACCATCGATTTGAAGACTTGGATGCCTGAATCCGTAGATTTTTTCACGGATTTTCCGGATTCGCCTATCAAGGCCGGCTTCGTTTATGAGTATGATGTGGAGGCGAATATCAACATGGTAAAGCAGATGTATCCTGACACCGAGAATATCGCTTTTATATCAGACAACAGTTATGGTGGTGTTGCTATGCAAGCTTATGTAGTGAAGGAAATGAAGAAATTTCCCGAATTGGATCTGATACTGCTTGACGGACGTGTCAATACAATATATACTATTTGTGATAGGTTGCATGAACTGCCGGAACATACGGCAGTATTAATGGGGACGTGGCGCGTGGATATGAATGATGGCTATTTTATGCGTAATGCTACTTATGCCATGATGGAAGCTGCTCCAGCCTTGCCCACATTCTCTTTGAGTTCTGCCGGTTTGGGATACTGGGCTGTGGCAGGCATCGTTCCTGCCTACCGTGCTTTGGGCAAGGAGATGGCAAGGCAATCTTATCGTCTGCTGACTGACCCGCAGGATGGGAATACTCATATGGAAGTCATTCCGAATGAGACCATACTGGACGGCAAGCTCGTGAAGGAAAAGAAACTGAATATCGCCGGCCTTCCGCAGCCGGTAAAGATGCTGAACGTAACCCCTTCTTTCTACGAACAGTACAAGTATCATATCTGGTCTGTCGGTGCTGTTCTGTTGGTGCTGTTGGGCGGTTTGTTCGTTTCCCTTTACTTTTATTATCATACAAAGAAGTTGAAGGATGAACTGGAGGTATCCGAGGGTGCCTTGCGCGAAGCAAAAGACCGTGCCGAAGAATCCAGCCGTCTGAAGAGTGCTTTCCTTGCCAATATGAGCCACGAAATCCGTACTCCATTGAATGCGATTGTGGGCTTCTCGGACGTGCTGTCTGCCGGAGGAGCCTCGGAAGAAGAACAGCGTGGCTATTTCGAGATTATTAGGACCAACTCTGATTTGCTGCTTCGGTTGATTAATGACATATTGGATGTGTCCCGTTTGGAGGCCGACCGCGTCATCCTTTCTTTGGAGAGCTGCAATGTAGTGCAGATATGCCAGCAGGTAGTAGCTTCCGTGGCCCAGGCACGCAGGTCGACCAATCAATTCTTATTTGAGTGTGAACGTGAGGTGGTGGAGATGCGGACGGATGTGCAGCGTTTACAGCAGGTTGTGATAAATCTGCTTTCCAATGCGGACAAGTTTACAAAGGAAGGTACGATAACCTTGAAGCTGGAGCCGGATACGGCGGGGAATGTTGCAGTATTCTCGGTGACTGACACCGGTTGCGGCATTCCATTGGACAAACAGAAACGGGTGTTCGAACGTTTCGAGAAGCTGAACGAATATGTGCAGGGAACCGGCTTGGGCTTGTCCATCTGTAAGCTGACCGTTGAGAAGTGGGGCGGCGAGATTTGGATAGATCCTGCCTATACGAATGGAGCGCGGTTTATGTTTACCCATCCTATGAACTTATAAGAACCGACAAGAAATAAGGAAATATAATGAAAAGATTTAGTTGTTTTTTTATCTGGATTTTTGTCCTGACAAGCATACTGCCTGCGCAGGAAAGAGAGGTGAAACTGAAAGTCGTACAGACCAGTGATATACACGGAAACTACTATCCCTACGACTTTATACGCCGCCGGGAGGCAACCGGTAGTCTGGCACGTGTGCATGCTTTGGTGCAAAAGGAACGTGAGGCTTATGGCAAAAATCTGATTCTCTTGGACAATGGTGACATTCTGCAGGGACAGCCCACAGCCTATTATTATAATTACATAGATACCGTTGCCCCTCATCTGGCAGCGGAGATGATGAATTTCATGGGGTATAATGCCGGTAATATGGGTAACCATGACGTAGAGACCGGCCGTGCTGTTTTCGACCGTTGGGCAGGTGACTGCCGTTTTCCGATATTGGGTGCCAATATTGTGGATACTGCTACCGGAGAAACCCATTTCAAACCCTATGAGGTGCTGGAACGTGACGGAGTGAAAATTGTGGTTCTCGGTATGATAACTCCTGCCATTCCTGTATGGCTTTCAGAGGATCTGTGGAAAGGGTTGCGTTTCGACGATATGGAGGAGACTGCCCGCAAATGGATGAAGATTATCCGTGAGCAGGAAAAGCCGGATTTGGTTATCGGTATGTTCCATGCCGGCCAGGATGCCCAGCTGATGGGAGGCAAGTATCGCGAAAACGCTTCCGTAGAAGTGGCGTGCAACGTGCCAGGATTCGATATTGTCTTGATGGGGCACGACCATGCGCGCGAATGCAAGAGGGTGTGCAACATAGTCGGTGACTCGGTACTGGTGATGGACCCTGCCAGCAACGGTGCCGTTGTGAGTAATGTGGATATAACCTTGAAATTGCGTGACGGCAAGGTTGTTGGCAAGAAGATAGACGGCATACTGTCCGATACGAAAGACTACGGCATCAGCGAAGAGTTCATGCAACGCTTTGCCCCCGAAAATGAAGCCGTGCAGAATTTTGTTTCCAAGAAAATAGGTTCTTTTACCGAGACTATCTCCACACGTCCTGCCTATTTCGGCTCTTCCGCTTTTATAGACCTTATCCATGAGTTGCAGTTGGCAATCAGCGGAGCGGATATTTCTTTTGCGGCTCCTTTGTCCTATGATACGGAAATCCGTAAAGGAGACATTTTTGTGAACGATATGTTCAATCTGTATAAGTACGAAAATATGCTTTACACCATGCGTCTGACGGGAAAGGAGATACGCGATGCCTTGGAGATGTCGTATGATTTGTGGACCAATCGGATGAAGTCTCCGAACGACCATATCCTGCTCTTCCGTGAGAAACGTCGCGAAGGTGCTACGGATAGGGCCTCATTCAAGAATTTCAGCTTCAACTTCGATTCTGCGGCGGGTATTATCTACACGGTGGATGTGACCAAGCCGGATGGTGAGAAAGTAACCATTCTCAGTATGGCAGACGGTACCCCGTTCGATATGGATAAAATGTATAAGGTAGCGGTGAATTCTTATCGCGGAAACGGTGGCGGCGAATTGCTGACAAAGGGTTCCGGCATCTCGCAGGATGAATTGAAGGAGCGCATCATCCACTCTACGGATAAGGACTTACGCTATTATCTGATGCAGTACATCGAGCGAAAGAAGGTGATTGAACCGCGTGCGCTGAATCAGTGGAAGTTCATTCCCGAAGAATGGGTGGCTCCGGCTTCCATGCGTGATTATGAGTTCTTGTTTGGCAAAGTTAAAGAATAATTCACTATCTTTGCGGCTCAAAAATCTATAATGTAAGTTTTTGGACGTGAAGCAGAAGAAAAAAATTATAGGCGCATTGAGCTTGCTGGTACTGTTTATCATGTACCAGGCAAGCATCACCGCGTTCACTCACGTCCATTATGTGAATGGGGTGCTGATGACGCACTCTCACCCTTTTCATGGCACACACTCTCACTCCCAGACTTCCCTGCTGGTCATCGGGCATCTGTCAGCATTCTGCTCTTCCGGGGCGGATGTGTATGAGGTCCAGCATCCGATGCGTCCTTTGCTGGCCGTGCTCAGCGTCAAACCGGCAACGCCTACTGTAAAGGGGGAAGTGATACGTACCCTTTCCCTTCGCGCTCCTCCCGCTCTTTTTTCATAGTCATTAGGTTGAAAAACGCCTGGATTTTTTGTATGTAGATACCAGGCATTTCGAATGTCCGGCATTTCAGTGAACGAAGTGCGGCATTTCAGATGATTATCTTTTTTCAGACTTGAATTATTTTTTAATTTAGAGCGCTAATTTGATGAAACAATACATTTTGGCGTTGGTACTTGCAGTGGTAAGTGCCAGCGTAGCTTTTGCCGTAAATCCTATAAAGGAAGGCAATATGATTTCCGGCCATGTGATAGTGAAAGGTACGGAGGAAAATATACCGTATGCTACGGTTTTGATTATCGGCAGCGGTCAGGGAACGGTTTCTAATGAAGAAGGACAATTTGAGTTCCGCAAGCTTCCGGCGGGAAAATACAAGCTCCGTGTGTCTGCCGTGGGCTATAAGACCCAAGAGAAGGAAGTGACGGTGAGCAAGGACTTTACTGCCGTCATACATTTCCCGATGGAAGAGGAGAGTTTCATGACCGATGAAGTGGTGGTATCTGCCAACCGCAACGAGGTAAGCCGCAAGGCAGCTCCGGTAGTCGTGAATGTGATGAGCACCAAATTGTTCGAGATGGTCAACTCCACCGACCTTGCCAAGACACTGAACTACCAGTCGGGCTTGCGTGTGGAGAATAACTGCCAGAACTGTGGTTTCCCCCAGGTGCGCATCAATGGCTTGGAAGGTCCGTATTCGCAGATATTGATAAACAGCCGTCCCGTCATCAGTGCATTGAGCGGTGTGTACGGACTGGAGCAAATCCCCGTGAACATGATTGAACGGGTAGAAGTGGTGCGTGGCGGAGGCTCTGCCTTGTTTGGAGCTAATGCTGTGGGAGGAACTATCAATATTATAACCAAAGACCCCATCAACAATTCCTTCCAGGTATCGAGCATGTTCTCCAATATGGACGGCAAGTCCTGGGAGCAATATATGGGTGGCAATGTGTCTCTGGTAGCCAAAGACAATTCTTACGGCATCGCCCTTTATGAGAGTTACCGCAACCGTAACCCATACGACCGCGACGGTGATGGCTTTTCCGAACTGGGCAAGCTGAACATGAACACCTTCGGTTTCCGCGCCTATTACCGTCCTACGCATCTCAGCCGCATCAATCTGGAATACCATACCACTAACGAACTTCGTCGTGGAGGCAACAAATTCGATTTGCAGCCGCACGAGACGGACATCACCGAGCAGACCAAGCATATCATCAATAGCGGAGGCGTGAGCTATGATTTGTTCTGGAAAGAGTACAAGCATAAGATTTCGGCTTACACCTCCATCCAGCACACCGACCGCAACAGCTACTATGGTGCCCAAAAGAACATGAATGCCTACGGCAAGACGAAAGACCTGACCTGGGTTGCCGGCGGCATGTACGTGGGCAATATGGACAACTGCTTCTTTGCCCCCGCCACCTTCACCGGCGGACTGGAATATCAGAACAACTCCCTGCACGACATCATGACCGGCTATCATCGTGACATGGAGCAGGATGTCCGCATTGCCAGCGCCTTCGTGCAGAATGAGTGGAAGATGAACGTACTGACCATGCTGGTCGGCGCCCGCCTGGATAAGCACAACCTGATAGACAAGCTTATTTTCAGCCCCCGCGTCAACCTGCTCTACAAGCCGACAGATGATTTTCAGGCACGCTTGACTTATTCTACCGGTTTCCGTGCTCCGCAGGCATACGATGAGGACTTGCACGTGACGGCAGTAGGCGGCAAGGGAGTCCAAATCAAACTCGCCGATAACCTGAGTGAAGAACGCTCCAACAGTTACAGCGGTTCGGTGGACTGGACTGCCCATCTGGGTCACTGGCAGGCAAACATCCTGGTGGAAGGTTTCTATACAGACCTGCGCCACGTCTTTGTGCTCGAAGATATCGGCAAGAACGAAGTAGGGGATGTCATCAAGGAGCGCCGCAACGGAAACGGTGCACGC
>OHJC01001387.1_pt1 | contig 10476 bp, 7 predicted proteins | sample 1568461 | NCBI WGS metagenome assembly OHJC01 (sample SAMEA3879535, study PRJEB24766) | human gut metagenome | biome: human-associated habitat; feature: feces | place: USA | collected 1985/1987 | reverse complement strand
CAAAGGCGTTCCTCAAATCCTTCGATTACGAATAACGGAGAATCAGGATGTTGAATCCATTTTCCAGAACCGAGCTGCTGGGCAGGGACGCCATGGAGCGGCTCGCATCGTCCCGGGTCGCGGATATCTACAAGACCCGGGTTGATCCTCCGGCGCGGGTCATGCGCCGGGAGCTGAAAAAGCGGGACATCCGGAAATGAAAGGCCGTCTATTCCGAGGGGCAGCCTCTTCGCCCTATTGAGGACATGGCCATCAGCTGTCGGGCGCACTGTATCTGTCCTCCCGGCACCAAACGCCACTGCACCGACCGCCGGGATATTCCAGGCAACACAGCCTTTGTCCCCTCCGTAGCCGGCCTGATTCTGGCTGGTGAGGTAGTGAAAGATCTGGCTGGAATAAGGTGAATTCCGCCGCAATGGACGGGGCGTATCAGACAGTTGGCAGGCACAGTGGGATAATGAACTGCACCTCTTGCCTCTCCCTATGGGAGAGGTGGCCGAAGAGGGGAAACAAGGGTGGAAAGCCCTCTCAGTCACCTTCGGTGACAGCTCTCCCAGCGGGAGAGCCAAGGGGTGTACGTATTTTGGATTGAGAAATGGAGTGTATCGGTACCGATACGCTCCATTCACTGTTTTACGACTATCCATCAAAGAACGCCGCCGCACGATTCCCCTTACTGGAACGTGTGGCGGCGTTGTACGATTTAGGATGGACGCTTTTACTCACACTCTTGCCTGCGCCAGACAAATGCTTTTCAGTTCCCGCGCGGCTGCGGCGGCGGGATGCTGTGTGGATTCTACCATGCAGACTTTGCGCAGCGGAACGGTTTCCGTCAGGTCGATGCGGTATATGGAATGTCCCCAGTCTTCCTCCGACGGAAAGGACGCCGGGACGAAGCCGATTCCTAAATTTGCCTTCACCATGGGGAGAATCTGATCTGCCGTGGCCGCTTCGATGTCCGGCTCAAAGGGGACGTGATTCTCCGCGAAAAACTGCCGGTAGAGCCGGTAGGCGCTGCCATCCGCCCCCAAAGAGATCATGGGATACTCCGCCAGCGCTTCCAGCGCGACCGGGGAACCCGTCAGACTGCGGTAAGCGCTGCCGCATACGGCAATCTCCTGCACATCGGTCAGGGGCGTGCTTCGCAGCTTGTCCGTCATGTCGATGGGCGACGTGACGAAGGCAAGGTCTGCAAGGCCGTTTTTCAGCTCGTCGATGGCGGCAGGGGTAGAGCCGTTGAACAGCCTGATGTGGACGCCGGGGTAGCGCCCCCGGAACCGGGACAGCACCGGAAGCAGGAAGACGTGCAGCGCGATTTCCGTCGCCGCAATCCGCAGAATGCCGCCGTCCAGCCCGCCGCCCCGGAGCAGCGCTTCCTCCCCCGCCTGAAGCTGCTCAAAGGCCGCGCTGACGTGGCGGTACAGGGTTTCTCCTTCGGCGGTCAGCTCCACATGGCGGTTGTTCCGAAGAAACAATGTGCAGCCCAGCTCCCGCTCCAGATTCTTGATGATCCGGGTGATGTTGGGCTGGCTGTTTCCCAGCGCGTTTGCTGCCTGCGTAAAGCTTCGGGTTTTGGCGGTATAGTAGAAAACGCGATAGGCTTCGTAGCTGATATTCATAGATTTCTCCATATCAATTTGATATTACGCCATAATAAATATATATTTTACATATCGTTCCATTTGGATTATAATGTGCCTTTGGTTAGAAGTCAATCAGAAATTGGAGGTTTATCGTGGAATTGCGGATGATGCTGAGCATGTGTACCGCTCATGGCAATGCCGTCTGGTTCCACGGGAAGGAAGGTCATCATGAATAAGGATCTAACAGTTGGGAATCCGTCAACGGTTCTCTGGAAATTCTGCCTGCCCCTGTTCGGCAGCATTGTGTTCCAGCAGCTTTACAACATCGCCGACAGCTGGGTCGCGGGTAAATTTATCGGCCAGAACGCCCTCGCCGCCGTGGGCAACAGCTATGAGATCACCCTGATCTTCATTGCCTTCGCCTTCGGCTGCAACATCGGGTGCTCCGTGCTGGTGTCCCAGCTTTTCGGTGCGAGGGAATACGGCGACGTAAAGACCGCCGTATCCACCGCCGCGCTGTCCAGCGGTCTGGTGTGCCTGCTGCTGATGCTGGTGGGCATCCTCGGCTGCGACGGTCTGCTGACGCTGATCAACACCCCTGAGGAGGTGTTCGCCGACTCGGCGCTGTATCTGGACATTTACGTCTGGGGTCTGCCCTTCGTATTCTTCTATAACATTGCCACGGGCGTTTTCTCCGCCCTTGGCGACAGCAAGACGCCCTTTATCTTTCTGGCGGCGTCTTCCTTGAGCAACATTGCCGTGGATATTCTGTTCGTTACGGCCTTCAAGATGGGCGTGGCGGGCGTGGCGTGGGCAACGTTCCTGTGTCAGGGTATCAGCTGCGTGCTGGCGGTGGCCGTGGTCATTCGCCGCTTGAAGCAGCTTCCCAGCCAGGGGAAGCCTGTGCTGTTTTCCGGCGATCTGCTGGGACGGTTCGTGGTCATCGCCATCCCCAGCGTTTTGCAGCAGAGCTTCATCTCCGTGGGCAATATCCTGATTCAGAGCGTCATCAACGGCTTCGGAACTGACGTGATGGCGGGCTACTCCGCGGCGGTGAAGCTGAACAATCTGGTCATCACTTCGTTTACCACCATCGGTAACGGCATTTCCAATTATGCCGCCCAGAATCTGGGTGCTGGCAAGCTGACACGAATTCAGGAAGGCTTCCGGGCGGCGCTGAAAATGGTGTGGCTGATCTGCCTGCCGCTGGTGGCGCTGTACTGCACCTGCGGCCGGGCGCTGATGAACTTCTTTATGGAAGACGCCACGGAGGCCGCGCTGGGCAGCGGAATGCGGTTCCTGTGGATTTTGTCCCCCTTCTACTTTGTGGTCTCCGCCAAGCTGGTGGCGGACGGTATCCTTCGTGGCACGGGGAAAATGCGCCAGTTCATGACTGCGACCTTTACCGACCTGATCGTGCGGGTGGTGCTGGCCTTCGTCCTGTCGGGGACGGCGCTGGCCTCCACAGGCATCTGGTGCGCATGGCCCATCGGCTGGACGGTGGCGACGGTCATTTCCATTCTGTTCTACAGGAAAGGCGAGTGGAATACCGTGCCGGAGGAGGTCCGCGAGGCGCTGGCAGCGGAGAGCGCTTCCGTGTAACGGCAATATCCGAAAAGAATTTGCAAGGTATTTGACAATTCGTTCCCGATGGGGTACAATGTTTTCACGACCGGGTCGGACAGCCGCGGACGCATGCCGAAAGGCAGCGGATGAGGAAAGTCCGGGCTCCACAGGGCAAGGATAACGGGTAACGCCCGCCGAGAGTGATCTCAGGACAAGTGCAACAGAGAGATACCGCGTTCCGCGTCCTCAGGGTGCAGAACGTAAGGGTGAAAAGGTGGGGTAAGAGCCCACCCGGCCTGTGGAAACACAGGTTTTACGATGTAAACTCTATCCGGAGCAACGCCGTGGAGGAACACATGGTCTGCCCGACCGTTCCGAGGAGGCGGCTTGATCCCGGGAGCAACCCCGGGACTAGATAGATGGCTGTCAAGACAGAACCCGGCTTATAGACCCGCGTCGCCAAAACCGGCTCAGCTGCTAAGCAGCTGGGCCGGTTTTTTGTCATTTTTCCGTTTTGTCCGCGTCGGTGTCCTTCTTCTTGGGAAGGGTGTCCCAGTTGGCGCGGCCGGTGCGCTTTGCCATTGCCAGAAGCTCCTGCGCCAGAGCGTCGGTAAGCTGCCCCGGCAGCAGGCGCCAGCGCCAGTTGAAGCCGACGGTGCCGGGCTGGTTCATCCGGGCTTCGTTGCCCAGTCCCAGATGATCCTGAATGGGGACGATGCAGTCCTTCGCCACCGCAGTCATGGCCAGATTGATGAGAACCTTGTACATCCGGTCATCCGGGGTGTAGTAATCGCTCAGGTAGTTCCGAACCTGCGTCTTTGCTTCGATGCTGAGGCCCGCGTACCAACCGGCCAGCGTCTCGTTGTCGTGGGTGCCGGTGTAGACCACACAGTTGGAATTGTAATTGTGGGGCCAGTAGTCGTTCGCGCCGCCTACATCCGCCGGGTCAACGGCAAATTGCAGCACCTTCATATTGGGATAACCGCTGTCCCGCACCAGAGCGCGGACGCCGTCGGTCATAAGCCCCAGATCTTCGGCGATAACGCTGACGTTCCCCAAGTGACGGCGGATGGAGTTGAACAGCTCCATGCCGGGACCCTTCTCCCAATGCCCGCCTCTGGCAGTCTTGGCGTCCGCGGGGATGGAGAAATATTCGTCAAAGCCCCGGAAGTGGTCAATGCGCACCACGTCGTAGAGCTTGAAGCTGTACCACATCCGGCTGACCCACCATGCGTAGTCCGTGGCGCGGTGGAAATTCCAGTTGTACAGGGGATTCCCCCAGGCCTGACCGTCCTTGGCAAAGGCGTCCGGCGGGCAGCCCGCAATGGCGGTGGGGGCGTTGTGCTCGTCCAGCTGGAACAGCTCCGGGTGTGCCCAGACGTCCGCGCCGTCGGGGGAAACGTAGATGGGAATGTCCCCCACGATCTGGATATGCTTGCCGTTGGCGTAGGCCTTCAGGCGGCTCCACTGCTGGTTGAATTTGAACTGCATGTACTTCTGGAACTCTATGTCGAAGTACAGCTCCCGGTTGTAATGCTCCAACGCAAAGCCCCAGTGCATCCGGATGTCCTCCGGCCATGCGCGGAAGGGCTGGTCGTGGAAGAAGGTTTTCAGCGCCATGAACAGAGCGTAGTCGTTCAGCCACCAGCCATTGTCCCGGATGAAGTTCTGATAGTCCGGGTTTGCGCTGATGCCGCTGCGCTCATAGGCCTTGTGCAGCAGGGCAAAGCGGTGCTCGTGGAGCTTGTCAAAGTCCACCTTGGCGGGATTGTCGCCGAAGCTCACGCCGTCGCATTCCTCCCGGGTCAGCACCCCCTCCTCCACCAGCGCGTCCAGGCTGATGAGATAAGGGTTTCCCGCAAAGGCGGAATACGCCTGATAAGGAGAATCGTCGGAGCTGCCATAGCTGGTAGCCCCCAGCGGCAGAATCTGCCAGTAGCGCTGACCGGCCTTTTGCAGCCAGTCCACGAAATCATAGGCCGCCTGGTCAAAACAGCCGATGCCGTATTTGGACGGCAAGCTGGTAACGGGCAGCAGTACACCTGCGTATCTTTTCATTTCCTTTGGCTCCTTGCTTCAATATGTCCCTGAAAACCCGCCGACCCTTCGGAGGAAGCCCCGGAAAATCAACGTTTTCGCTGAAATTATAATCCCTGTCCTGTGGAAAATCAACAATTTTTTGCAGGAAATTTTCTTTTTTCAAAAGGCGGCGGGAAGCATTGCATTCATCCCCAGGATGTGCTACAATGGCTCCGCTTTTCCCCCCAAAAAAACGGTTTGGGGAAACACTGTGATGAACGCCTGGCCCAAAAGGAGAATTCCATGAAATCCAAAATCGCCCCTAGCACGTCGGAGCGGCTTCCCTGGCAGATTCTGCTGTTCAGTCTGCCGCTGATGGCCTCCAACGTGCTTCAGGTTCTGTTTAATATGGCGGATATTGCCGTCATCGGCCGGTTTGCCGGCTCGCTGTCCATGGCGGCCGTCGGCTCCACCGCCACCGCCGTAACGCTGTTTACCGGTATTCTCATCGGTGTCGGCGGCGGCATCAACGCCCTCGTCGCCCGGTATTACGGCGCCAGAGATCGACAGGAGCTGCAAAGGACTGTCCATTCCTCGGCCATCATCTGTCTGATCTGCGGCATTCTGCTGCTGATTTTCGGCTTCTTCGGCTCCCGGCCGCTGCTGCGGCTGCTGAACACCAAGCCGGAGCTACTGGACAAGGCCACGCTTTACATGCAGATCTACTTCTGCGGTATGCCCGCCCTCGCCCTGTATAACTTCGGAAACGCCGTGTACAGCGCCATCGGCAACACCAAAAAGCCGCTGTACTACCTTCTGTTTTCCGGCATCGTCAATGTGGTGCTGAATCTGGTGTTTGTCATTGTGTGCGATCTGGACGTGGCCGGCGTGGCCCTCGCCAGCATTATATCCCAGTACCTCTCCGCCATTTTCCTCACGGCCGCGCTGTTGCGGAGCCGGGAAGCCTACGGTCTTTCCCCAAAGCTATTACGCCTGCACCGGAAAAATTGCCGGGAGATTCTGACGCTGGGCATTCCCGCGGGCCTGCAAAACGCCATCAACAGCTTTGACACCGTTATGGTGGCAGGCAATTCCGCCGCCGCCAATGCCGACGGCCTGGTTTACGACGTCATGGCAGCCTTCTACACCGCGTGCAGCAGCTTCATCGGCCTGAACTACGGCGCCGGACGGCGCCGGGAGATTCGGCGCAGCTACCTAATCTGCCTGGGGTATTCCTTCGGCGTGGGCGCCATTCTGGGCTTCTCTCTGGTGGCCTTCGGCCCCGCGTTCCTGACGCTGTTCACCACCGACGCCGCCGTCATCGAGGCGGGCATGAAGCGGCTGACCATTATGGGCTTTTCCTACTGCGTCTCCGCTTTTATGGACAACGCCATCGCCGCCTGCCGGGGGCTGGGAAAGAGCCTTGTGCCCATGATTATCGTCATTTCCGGTTCCTGTATTTTCCGGATCATCTGGGTTCTGACCGTGTTCGCATGGTTCAAGACCATTCCGTCGCTGTATCTCGTTTACATTTTCTCCTGGTCGATCACCGCCGCCTTTGAAAACTGGTACTTTTTCCGCTGCTACCGGAAGCTGCCGGCCTAGCACTGGGGAGACGTAAAAAGATTTTCCATCCAATCATGTACACAAGAAGCCGGGAACAGGGTTTTGCCCTGTTCCCGGCCACTTTTTTATTTCAGCAATTTCTCAACCGACGAAACCAGTTCCGCCGCGGTCTCCCGCTTGACGGTGACGGTGGACACGCCGTCCAGTGTCACCAGACAGGAGGTGGAATTGTAGGCGTAGAAGCACAGGGTCACCTCGGAGAAATTCTCCCGGTCTCTCAGGATACGGAAGGTGATCTCCGGTTCTCCCTCCGGGGTGATGCCGGTGGCATAGCCGCTGGAGGTCATGCCCGACAGGCTGTTCAGAACGGGAGCGAACTTCACTTCCTGCCCATCCAGCTTCCAGACCGTTTCCTCCGTGACGGTGCCTTCATCATCCGTCTTCTCTTCGGTGGTTCTCGTCAGCACGGATTCCTCACCGTCCACCGTGACGGCGACGCTCTGCACCGTATCCCAGTCCATCAGGATCACGTCGTCTGGCTGCAGATCGGCGTAGGTGGTATAGCGCAGGGTATCGCTGAGGGCGGCGTCCCGCTGGTAGATCATCTTGGAATCGCTCAGGCGCACGTAGCACTCGCCGCCCTCCGAGGCGCTGATCTCCAGCGTATAAGCTGCCTTGCCCCCGTCCAGAACCGTCGCCGTCACCGCCGGGGCGTCCAGACCGTACAGGGACAGGTCGGATGCGTTGTAGTCCACGCACTCGCTCAGGTTCAGGTTCGTCACCATATCGAGAAGCGTCTGGGTCAGGTCGTTATCCAGCGCCTTGCCGTCCATGAACCAGACGTAATCGTCGGAATAGGCAAGACCGCTGTTCTCCTGACGGGTAATTTCATAACCGCCGTCCGGAAGCTCCACTTTTATGCCGGTAAGCTGGGCGACTTCCGGCAGGGTCTGGTGCTTCAGGACATCATACAGGCCATATTGGAAATTTTCGATAATGTCTTTGTCCACCAGATAGACGTTTCCATCGCCGTTGGAGAAGTACCGCTGGCCGCCCACGGCGGTTTCCAGCCCAATGGAAAGTGTGTGGCTCTGGCCATCCTCCACCGTGATGACGCACACAGGGATCTCCAGACCGTACTGGTCTAAATTCTCCGGGTTTTCAATGGTTTTGGTGGATTCCACATCCGTGAGGACTTCCAACATCTTGTCAAGACAGGTTTCGTCCACAGGGAACGCCCCGTCCTGATCGCACACCCAGCCGTCTTCCCCGGCGGTGAAGGAGACCTTTTCGCTGTAGTCCCAGCCGAGGTTCGTCACGTTTTCCGGGTCGAGAGAAAACACTGTCTGCGTTTCGTCCTCCTGATCGGCGGCATTTTTGCTGATGGTTCCCACTATTGCGGTCGCGCCCACCAGCACCGCCAGAACCAGCAGCAGGAGCAGCAGCTTTTTTCCGTTTTTCATCTGCGCTTCCTCCTTATCCAGATGACAATGCCCAGCGTGATGACTGCTGCAGGAATCACACCCACCACCGCTATGGTGAGCGCCGATACCGTGGCGCTGTCCATGGTCAGCGTGTCACTGCTCAGGGATTTTGCGTGGATGGACAGACTGCTCTGCTCCGCCTGACACAGGTATCCCAGCGCATTCAGGAAGAAGTCCTGATTGCCGCCGGAGACCTGCGTGTTGGTCTGGTCGTCCACCAGCGCCGCGGAGGATACCCACACAATGTCGCTGGTAATGCCGTCGTCCACGGTATCGCTGATGGCGACCGCCAGAGCGAAGGGGCCGTTCACGTCCCCCTCCTCCTTCTCGTAGGTGGTCAGGTCATACCCCGCCGCCTTGGCAAAGGCAGAAGAGGACGTGGTCAGCAGTTTGGTGACGGACAGCGTGTCCCGCAGGTCATCCGCCACCGTCAGGCCCTGAGAAATGGGCAGCAGCACACGGTAGCCGCCGTCGGTCAGGGGCGTGGTGATGGCGTGGGACGCAATGTCCGGCAGCAGGAAATAGGGCGTGCCCCAGACATAATGGCTCTGGTCGCTCTCCACCACGATGCCGTCCACAGTGCTGACACCGTAATCGGCCATCAGTGCTTCCAGATTGGAAAGCTTTTCGTTTTTCGGCGGGTCGGTGATGAGAAACAGATTGCCGCCGTTGCCCAGATATTCCCGCAGCTTGCTCTGCTCGTCTAAGGAAATGTCGCTCTGGGGGGCGTTGATGAGAATGCAGTCCGTATCGGCGGGGACGGATTCCAGCGTCAGCAGGGACAGCTCTGCCGTCTCAATATTCTGCTGCTTCACGGCCGAGGTAAAGCTGTCGCTCAGGCTGCTCTCCCCGTGGCCGGTGAGCAGGTACACCTTCGGGAGGTTCTCGCTCACCACGTAGTCGATGGCGCTGGTCAGCTCGCTTTCTCCGCAGAAGCTCCATTTTTCCGTACCGTAGTAGTAATAGCTGGTGTAGTCCATCACGAAAATGTCGTTATAGTCCACGTACCGGTACCGCTCCCCGGCCTCCACGATCAGGCTGTTTTCCGTGAAGCTGTCGGTATACTGCTGGGTGAAGGTGGGGAACACGTCCGGGTCCTTCTTCACCACGCGGATCTTGTCGCTGAGGGACTGGTAGCGGCTCAGCAGGGATTCCAGGTAGCTTTCCTCCTGCCCGCTGCGGACGATCCAGTAAACCGTCACCTCGTCCGTCAGGCTGCCCACCAGCTTCTCCGTCTGCTCCGACAGGGTGAACAGCTGATTGGCCGTGGTGTCGAATTTTGTCACACTTGCCGGGAGGGCGGCGGCGAACACATTGACCATCACGGCGATGGCCAGCACAATGGCCGCCGCGGCCACGCTGTAGCCGCCGGCCCGGAACGACCGGGTGGAGAAGGAATCCGCCACCCGCTTCCAGCTGAAATTGGGCTTTTTCATTCACTCCACCTCCGCTTCTCCAGAGACTGCACGCTCAAAAACAGGAAAAATCCCGTCACCGACAGGTAATACACAATGGCGGTCACGTCGAACACGCCGTTGACGATGGTATAGAACCGGGCAAACAGGCTCAGCTGGGAAATGATCTGAGGAAACAGCCCCTCAAACCGGCTGGAATCCCAGAGATACGCCCCGATGAGTCCCGCTTCCAGCCCCGCCGCCAGAAGCAGGGACACGAAGCCGTTTTTCGTCATCAGGTACACAATGCCGCAGACGATCAGCGCCGTCAGCGCCAGTGCCGCGAGGGACGAATAGGCCATGGAGGACGCGAACCCCGCCAGATCGGACAGGAAATAGTTGACCAGCATCACCACGAAGCACAGCCCCGCCGCCACGGCCTGACTTTCCGTCACGGAGGAAATATACATGCCGATGGCCAGCAGCGCCATTCCTAAAAAGAAGAATCCCACAATAGCGCCGTAGGCCGCGGGCAGATACACATTGCCGTAGGCGGACAGCACCACCGGATACAGGCAGATGACCGCCATAGGTACGGCAAGCACCACCAGCATGGCGGCGAATTTGCCCAGCACCACCTGCGTCATGGTCAGGGGCAGGGAATAGAGCAGCTGGTCGGTTTTCTGCCGCCGCTCCTCCGCCAGCACCCGCATGGTCAGGATGGGAACAATGATCAGGAACACGAAGCTCATGCTCCCAAGCACGTATTCAAAATGCACGGAGGCGGACTGCAAATTGTAGACCATGGTATAAATGCCCGTGAACAGCAGCAGAAACGCGCTGAACACGTACCCCGTCACCCCC
>OHJC01001386.1_pt1 | contig 10477 bp, 7 predicted proteins | sample 1568461 | NCBI WGS metagenome assembly OHJC01 (sample SAMEA3879535, study PRJEB24766) | human gut metagenome | biome: human-associated habitat; feature: feces | place: USA | collected 1985/1987 | reverse complement strand
CATGCCCCAGAAGAAGAACCCCGACATGGCGGAGCTTGTCCGTGGCAAGACCGGCCGGGTCTACGGCGACCTGATGGGGCTGCTCACTACCCTGAAAGGGCTGCCTCTGGCCTACAACAAGGATATGCAGGAGGACAAGGAAGCGGTTTTCGATGCTGTGGATACGGTAAAGATGTGCCTGAAGGTCTTCGCGCCCATGCTTTCCACCATGACCGTAAAGCCGGAGACCATGAAAAAGGCCGCGCAGGGCGGCTTCATCAACGCTACCGACCTTGCGGACTACCTCGTGAAAAAGGGAATGCCTTTCCGGAGTGCCTACAAAATTTCCGGTCAGATCGTGGCGCGGTGCATTGCGGACGGCTGCGTGCTGGAGACGCTGCCGCTGGAAACCTACCGCTCTTACAGCGAATTGTTTGACAATGATCTCTACCATGATATCGACCTGACGGTCTGCGTGGAGAAGCGCATCTCCGAGGGCGGCACCTCCGCTTCCTCCGTGGATGCCCAGATCGCCTATGTAAAGCAGCAGCTCGGGGGAGGGAACGTATGAATCTGAAAGGCAGAAGCTTTCTCAAATTGCTGGACTTCACCCCGGCGGAGATCACTTACCTGTTAGGTTTGGCGGCGGAGCTGAAAGCGAAGAAAAAAGCGGGCATTCCCCACCGCATCCACGAGGGGAAGAACATCGCGCTGCTGTTTGAAAAGGATTCCACCCGCACCCGCTGCGCCTTTGAGGTGGCGGGGCATGACTTGGGCATGGGCGTGACATATCTCGGCCCCACCGGCTCCCAGATGGGCAAAAAAGAATCCATCGCCGACACCGCCCGGGTGTTGGGCCGGATGTACGACGGCATCGAATACCGGGGCTACGCCCAGACCATCGTAGAGCAGCTTGCCAAGTTTTCCGGCGTGCCGGTCTGGAACGGGCTGACCAACGAATTCCACCCCACCCAGATACTTGCGGATTTCCTCACCATTCAGGAGCATTTCGGCGGTTTGCAGAGGAAAAAGCTCGTATACATGGGCGACGCCCGGTACAACATGGGGGATTCCCTGATGGTGGGCTGCGCCAAAATGGGGATGCACTTCGTGGCCTGCGCCCCGGAGAAGTATTTCCCCGATCCCGCGCTGATCGAAACGTGCCAGACCGTCGCCGCCGAAACAGGCGCGGTGCTGGAATTTATCAGCGACCCAGACAAAGCCGTCCCCGGCGCGGACGTGATCTACACCGACGTGTGGGTCTCCATGGGCGAGCCGGACAGCGTCTGGCAGGAGCGGATCGAAGACCTGACTCCCTATCGGGTGACAAAGGAATTGATGGAAAAGGCCGGAAGCCAGTGCCGGTTCCTCCACTGTCTCCCCGCCTTCCACGACCTGAACACCGCCATTGGCCGTCAGATTTACGACAAGTTCGGCATCGATTGCATGGAGGTGACCGACGAGGTCTTCGAGGGGCCTCAGTCCATCGTCTTCGACGAGGCGGAAAACCGGATGCACACCATAAAAGCCGCCGGGATTTTCCGCCATTGACATTTCCATAAAAAACCGATAAACTGGAAATAATCTGAATTTGCGAGGGAAATGCCGTGAAAAAACGCATCTATTCCATTGACGTACTGAAGCTGGTATTCGCGTATATCATCGCCTTTTTCCATTTCGGCACCACCATTGCCCCCGGCCCGACGGTGGCGGTGCAGGTGTTTTTCATCATCTCCGGGTTCTTTCTGGGAAAGAAATTCTACGCCCGCTCCTTTGCCGACGGCGGGAAGTCCTACAGCGCATGGGACTATACGCTGGATCATGTGACCTCCATTTATCCCCACTATCTGTTTTCTCTGGCGGCGTTCTTCCTGTACACATTGGCAAGGAGTCTGGTGCATCTGGCGATGTCTCCCAGCTGGGACAAGGTCAGCGCTATCGCTCTGGACTTTTACAACCAGATTCCCGACCTTCTGCTCCTGCAAAGCGCTTACCGCTTCCACGAAAGTCTCAACTATCCCCTGTGGCAGCTGTCCGCGCTGGTGATCGCGGGGTTCTTCGTCTACGGCCTTCTGTGCCGCAATGAGCGGGTCAGCCGCACGCTGCTATTCCCCGCTGCCATTCTGATGATCCAGTCCCTGCTGTATTCCGGGGTGGATCTGTGGGAAAACTACGGCTTTTTCTATCTGCCCCTTCTGCGGGCGTTTTCGCCATTGTGCATCGGCGTACTGACGTTTTATTTCACCACCACGCCCTATTATGAGCGGCTGAAAGCAAAAAAGGTGCTTTTCAATCTCGCGGTCATTTTGTCAGCGGTGACCATTTTCGCCTACGCCGACCTTGCCAATATCTTCCTGATTACTACGCCCATTCTGATCCTGGGCTGCTATGACGGTGCATCCTGGGTCAACGCGGTGCTGAACCGGCGGATTTTCCGGAATTTCGGCAAATTCTCCTATGCCGTCTACTTAAATCACGCCCTCGTCGCCCGGTTCGTGCAGGCACGGCTGATTCCGGGTGCGCAGGCACGGGGTATCGGGCTGACCCAATGGCAGAGTGGCGGAATCTTCTTCGTTCTGCTGACTGCCTATTCCGTACTGACGCTGTTTCTGGTGGAGACATGGAAGAATAAGCGCCGGAACAAGGCCGCTGTGCAGTAAAAACAAATTGGCAGGAAACGCAGAATGCGTTTCCTGCCGCTTTTGGTTTTGAAGAAAAGAACGCAGGGAGAAAAATATGCCGCAGCAATTATGCCTTGACATCCTGCTTGGCAAGAACCACATCGGCAGTCAGGAGAAATATCGCTAGAAAAATAATGCAGCTCAGGAAAAAGCCGGGGAGCTGACCGGTCATGACATCCTCCGTGCGGTTGGAATTCATGCCCATGAGCATGAGAGAATACGGCCAGAAAAGTCCGGCGTTTGACGTGGTGGCCATCAGGCCCAGAATGCTTCCGCCCAGCGCCATCAGCACCGGCAGGGCGAAGTTCCGGATGACCATGGACAGCATATGGCCTCCTTGTGCTGGGCTTAAATTTACCTTAATTTGTGGGCATTACACTGGAAAATGGGCGTGGCTGCCGATATAATGGGCGAAAAGGGGGCGTGCGCCGGTTCGGTGGCAAGCATATAGCCGGTGGGAATCCGGCCTGGTAAGGCTTGGCAAGCCACCAGTGTCGAGTCCTTGGAGCGTCAAAGGCCAACAATGACGTTTAAGCGTAGGACAGAGAGCAGGGAGGCCGTAATGCGAAAGCGTGAAGTGATAGAGCTCCGTCATAGAATCGATTGTGTGGGATGGCCATGTGCCTCCGCGGTCATCAACAAGGAACGGTCGCTAACTGCAAGACCGGGAAAACACACCGGAGTCCAAGAGCACGGCACACCTGACATTGTTATGTTTGTCATACCCGGAAGGCCTGAGTGGCTCCGCGGGGAAAAAACTGCGGTAGGAAGTATCGGCCAATGCAATGGTGAGTACAAACGATGGCCACTGAGGAGTCGGATCCGCTCATAGTACCAAAGAAGGTAGTAATGACACCGGAGGAAAGGAGCGGACAATAGCCGCCGTCCACGCCGAACCAGAGCGTGTCGCCGGGGAACAGGTACTTGCCGTCCACAAGGTAGACCATGTGTCCCCATGTGTGGCCGGAGACGAGGAAGCACTGGATCTTGATATCGCCGATGTGGAGGGGTGTCGCCGTCCTTCAGAAGCTGCTTGGGGTTGTTGATCGTCACCTGAGGGAGCCTGTAGAGATGGTAGATCACCTTCCGGCGCACCTTGCCGGTCAGGTAGCGGTTCTCGATCTCGCCCACATACAGCTTCGCGTTCCGGAACAGCCCCGGGCTGTCGGACTCCACCGCGCCGACGTGGTCGGTGTCCTGATGGGTGATGAGGATGTGGCGGATGGACTTGGGGTCGATGCCCAGCCAGCCCATCTTTTCTTCCAGCCGGTCATAGTTGTATCCCGCGTCGATCATGATGGTGGTATCGCCCTTGCGGTAGAAGAAGATATTTGCCACCCATTCCCGGACACAGGCGACGTGTTCGTCGATCCAGCCGGTGTTCAATGGCTTGAAGATCTCCTTGCCCCGGTACATTTTACTCATTTCTTTTTTCTGAAATTCCGTTGTTTTTTTGACATCAAAGTCCCTCCCAAACGTGCGCTGCCCTGCTGCCTGTCACTTTTTTAATGCAGTTAGCTAACGCTAACTGCGGAGACATTGTAGCACACGGCGGCGCGGTTTTCAATAGGAAATCCGCATTTTTCGCCCCGAAAGGTGCCTGCTTCGGAAGACGCAAAGCTTTCCGGAGAAATTTCCGCGCCGGGGTCGATCTTTGCCGGATTTTAGGGAGAAAAATCCCTTGACTTATGAGTGGATAAAGACCATAATAGTAGAGTGTCTGGAAGCTTGGGAGGAAAGAAAGATGTATCAAAAAGAAAAAAAGCTGAATCCGGTGCTTCTCATCGTGCTTGCGGTCGTGCTGCTGGCGGTGGGGATCGCCGTTTGGTTTCTGCTGACCCATGTGCGGGTGGCGGGGACGTTTTATTCCCGGAGCGCCGAGGTGCTGGATCTTCGCTTTGCCGACATTACGACGGCGGATTATGAGAAGCTGCGGAAAAAAGCGCCGAACAGCGAAATTCTCTGGCGGATTCCGTTTCAGGGGAAGACCTATGACCAGAACACCGACGTGCTGTACGTGACCTCCCTCACGGACGAGGACGTGGCTACGCTGGACTATTTCACCCAGCTGAAAAGCGTGGAAGCACAGGAATGCACAGACTATGCCCAGCTGGCCGCGCTGGCTGCCCGCCGCCCGGCGGTTGCGGTGGATTATGCGGTGACCATCGACGGCAGAAAATACGATCAGGACACCGCCGTGGTGAGCGTTTCCGACATCACCGAGGAAGAGATTGGTCTGCTTACATACCTGCCGGATCTGACGGCGGTGACGGCAGTGGGCTGCGAGACGCCGGAGCAGATGGAAAAGCTGCGGGATTTCTGTCAGGAGAAGGGGATTTCCTTCGCCCTGCGCTTCGGCACGAAAACTTATCCCGACACGGTGCAGGAGCTGGATGTCACCGGCATCACCGACGCGGAACTGGAGCTTCTCCAGCTTCTGCCGGAACTGAAAACGCTGCACCTTGTAAACCCGGAAGCCGACCCGGCGACGGTTCTGCAGCTGCGCAGTACCTATCCCAAGGTGAGCATCAACTGGGAAGTGGAGATGGCGGGGATCTCCTTCCCGGACGATACGAAGGAGGTCGATCTTTCCGCCGCGCTGGAGATCACCACCACTGACAAGACTACGACCCAGACTGCGGCCACTACGAAGGTCACGACCGGCACCGTGACCGGCACCCAGACTACGGAGGAACCGAAGCCTGCCGTCACGCTGGACCTGCAGGATCTGGAAAAGAAGATGTCCTATCTGCCGGACGCCGAGCAGGTGTTCCTTGGCAAATGCGGTCTTGACAACGAGGAGCTGGCCGCCCTCCGGGAGAGAGAACGGGAAAATTACAAGGTCGTCTGGACGGTGCAGCTGGGCAAGAAGCTCACCGCGCGGACGGATGACACCACCTTCATGCCCGTCCGGGAGCATGTCTATTACTTCCTGGACGACGATGCCTACAACCTGCGCTACTGCGAGGAAATGCTCTGCGTGGACGTGGGACACATGGGTCTGACCAACATCGATTTCGTGTCGGGGATGCCCCATCTGCAATTCCTGATCCTCGCCCACAACGGGCAGCTGCAGGACATTTCCCCCATCAGCAGCTGCAAGGAGCTGATTTTCCTTGAACTGGACTGGAGCGCCGTGAAGGACTTTTCCCCACTGGTGGGCTGCACCTCTCTGGAAGACCTGAACATCGGCCTGACCTATCCCAGCGTGGAGCCGCTCATGCAGATGCCGTGGCTGAAAAACCTGTGGATGGTAGAGCGGGGCGGCGGATACCAGCTGTCTCAGGCGCTGCCGGACACCAAGATCGTGGCCACGGCCAACGCCACCGTAGGCGCGGGCTGGCGGAATCTGCCAAACTACTACAAAATGCGGGATATGCTGGGCATGGAGTACATGAAGGGCTAATAGCCGATTCCTGGAAAAAGTTGCAGATACAAACATATTATGGAAATATTTGACGCTTTTGGAAATAATTATGTGGGAAAATACGCAAAAGCCCCGGCTGAGGCCGCCTTGCGCGCGAACCCCTTAATTAAATCTTAATGGATTCTTTAGAATATCCTTACAAACCCCGCCGCCCCGGAATCTTGACAGGGGGGCGGGGCTGAACTATAATGGCAAAAGGAGGTATTGAGCATGAAAAAAGCGCTTTATGTTATTGTGATCATGATTCTGATCATCGCTTTCTGCGTCAGCGCGTTTCTGGTTGCCAGATACGTACTGGAAGGCAAAAAGCAGGCAGATCGTTACGAAGACCTTGCGAACATCAAAAATCAGGCGCAGACCAGCGTCCCCACACAGGCGACGAAGCCCTCGACCGCGACAGAACCCTCAAAGCCCGGATTTGAGGTCATCAGCGACCCCACCGTGGAGGGCGGCATCCTTCTGGATTATGCTGAGCTGCACGACATGAACCCGGATCTCGCCGGCTGGATCAAGATCGAAGGCACCAAGGTGGATTACCCCGTGATGCAGACGTCCACAAACAACAAGGACTACTACCTGAAGCGGGACTTCGACAAGCAGGACAGCGTCCGGGGCTGCATCTACGCCCGTGAGGAGTGCGACCTGGACAAGCCCAGCGACAACATCACCATCTACGGCCACAACATGGCCGACGGCAGCATGTTCCACAGCCTGATGTCCTACACCGAGAAGAGCGCGTGGGACTACAACAGCCTGATTTTCTTCGACACCCTGAAGGAACGTCACATCTACAAGATCTTCGCGGTGTTCAAGACCAGCGCCAACGCGGGCAAGGGCTTCTCTTACCACCAGTTCGTGGACGCCCAGAACGAGACGGAGTTCAACGACTTTGTCACCAACTGCAAGAATCTGTCCTTCTACGACACCGGCATTACGCCCAAATACGGCGACAAGATCATCTGCCTGTCCACCTGTGAGTACACCCTGAACAACGGCCGTCTGGTCGTGGCTGCGGTGCGCATCAGCTGATAATAATCCTCAGACGTTCCGCGTCTGAGGATTTTTTGCCGCGGGGCTTTTCTTCCGGAAAGTTTATGCTATAATGATACGAGAGATATCCAGACCGTTTCTATCCGCAAAATCGAAAGAAAAAGAGGGGGCTTTTGCCATGCAGAGTTTATGCAATCGATGGGAGTTTGTTTCCGACTGGTATGACGGATTTGCCGTCGGAGAAGGGGAGGGAGAGTGCGTCCGCCTGCCCCATACCGTGAAGGAAATCCCGCAGCACTACGCCGACAGCCAGTCCTATCAGATGGTCTGCGGCTACCGGAAAAAGCTGACGCTGGATCCCACGCTGGCGGGGAAGCGCCTGTTCGTGCAGTTCGACGGCGCGGCGCATATTGCCACAGTGTACTTAAACGGTAAGGAGCTGGCAACCCACCGGTGCGGCTATACCGCCTTCCGGGTGGACATCACCGACGCGGCGGTTCTGGACGGCGAAAACTGGCTGGCGGTGAAGCTGGACACCACGGAGAACGGCGAGGTGCCGCCCTTCGGATTTGTCATCGACTATCTGACCTACGGCGGGCTTTACCGGGAGGCCTGGCTGGACGTCCGGGAAAAGAGCTATATTGAAGATCTGTACATAACGACCCCGGACCTGACCACCCTGAAAATCAAGCCCACTTTGCAGGACGCCGAAGGGTGCATTCTTCTGGTGGAGCTGCAGAAGGGCGAGCGGGTGCTGGTGAAGAAGGCATTCACCGCCGGGGGTGTCATTACCATCAGCTGTCCCGGCGTCAAGAGCTGGGACACGGAGCATCCCATTCTCTACACCTGCCGGGTGTCCCTGCTGAAAATCGGCCGGGTGATGGATACGCGGGAGGTCAAGGTGGGCTTCCGTACCGCCGAATTCAAGGCGGACGGCTTCTACCTGAACGGGAAGAAAACTTTCCTGCGGGGATTGAACCGGCACCAGTGCTGGCCGTATGTGGGCTACGCCGTTCCGGAGCGGCTCCAGCGGGAGGACGCGCGGATTCTGAAGCAGGAGCTTGCCTGCGTGGCGGTGCGCACTTCCCACTATCCCCAGAGCCAGTATTTTATCGACGAATGCGACCGACTGGGACTGCTGGTGTTCACGGAAATTCCCGGCTGGCAGCACATAGGCGGAGAAAACTGGAAAGATCAGGCGGTGGAAAACACCCGGGAGATGGTGCTGCAATACCGCAACCATCCCAGCATCGTCCTCTGGGGCGTGCGCATCAACGAAAGCCAGGACGACGACGAGCTGTACCGCCGCACCAACGCCGCTGCCCATGAGCTTGACCCCAGCCGGGCGACCTCCGGCGTGCGGTTCCTGGAAAAGAGCCACCTGCTGGAGGACGTCTACGCCTACAACGACTTCTCCCACACCGGAGACAATCCCGGCTGCAAGCCCAGGCGTACCGTTATGCAAAGCCGGAAAAAGGCGCTGCTGATCTCCGAGCATACCGGTCACATGTACCCTACCAAATCCTATGACACCTGGAGCCACCGGCAGGCGCAGGCACTGCGCCACGCAAGGGTGCAGAGCGACGCCGCGGCCGACGGCGGCCATGTGGGCTGCTTCGGCTGGTGCATGTTCGACTACCCCACCCACAAGGATTTCGGCTCCGGCGACCGGGTATGCTACCATGGCGTCATGGACGCCTTCCGCAACCCCAAGCCCGCGGCGGCGCTGTACGCCAGTCAGGGAGAGGGGACGACGGTGCTGACGGCCTGTACGCCCATGGACATCGGCGACTATCCCGGCGGACAGATCGGGGATTCGGCGGTGCTGACCAATGCCGACTCCGTCCGGCTGTTCAAGAACGGGAATTATGTCACGACCCTCCGCACCGGGGACTACCCCGGACTGCCCCATCCGCCTATGATTCTGGACGACATCATCGGCGAGCTTCTGGAGACCCAGGAGGGCTTTGACGAAAAGAAGGCCGACCTTCTGCGTGCCTGCCTGCTGGCAGTGCGCAAGCACGGCCTTGCCCATCTGCCCCCGGCGGATCTCGCCCGGATGGGTGTCGCCATGACAAAATACGGCCTGACCTTTGCCGATGCGCAGAAACTCTACGGAAAGTACGTGGGCAACTGGGGAGGGGAGTCCACCGTGTGGCGGCTGGACGCATTGAAGGGCGGGAAGGTGGTTTTCTCCGTGACCCTGTGCCCCAGCACGAAGCTGCATCTGGAGGTCACGCCCAGCCACACGGAGCTGACGGAAAGGGACACCTACGATATGGCGGCGGTGCGTGTCCGGATTCTGGACGAGTACGGCAATCCGGCACCTTATGCCCAGCTTCCAGTGACGTTCCGGTTAGAGGGCGCGGCGCAGCTGGTGGGACCGGAGGTGACAACCGCCGAGGGCGGCATGACGGGTACCTACGTCAAAACCACCGGGGAGACCGGCACGGCGGTGCTGACGGTGACTACCTCCCAGACGGAGGCGGTGCGCATTGCGTTTACGGTCGGCCGGAAGCCGGAGCGGTGAACGTCCTCAAGGCGGCTGTAAAATTCTGATAAAAATCTCAGGAATGTGGCCGACAGATATTGACATTTCCGCCGGGAAGTGGTATTCTTATTTCGGTACTTAAGTACCGAATAGAATGTGTGCAGTGAGCCATTGCAACGGCAGCTGCATAAATCCTGTATGGGCCGATCCACACAAAACGGTAGGCACCAACAAACTACAAGGAGTGTATTAACAATGGGATTCAAATCTGACATCGAAATCGCACAGGAGACCCCGATGCTGCACATTCGCGAGATCGCAAAGACCGCGGGCGTGGATGAGAAGTATCTGGAGCAGTATGGCAACTACAAGGCCAAGGTTGACTACAACATCCTGAAGGACATGGCGGACAAGCCCAACGGCAAGCTGGTTCTGGTCACCGCTATCAACCCCACCCCCGCCGGTGAGGGCAAGACCACCACGACCGTCGGTCTGGCTGACGCCATGCGTCGTATCGGCAAGAACGTCATGGTTGCTCTGCGTGAGCCTTCCCTCGGCCCCGTGTTCGGCGTCAAGGGCGGCGCTGCCGGCGGCGGCTACGCACAGGTCGTCCCCATGGAGGACATCAACCTGCACTTCACCGGTGACTTCCACGCCATCGGCGCTGCCAACAACCTGCTGGCTGCGATGCTCGATAACCATATCTATCAGGGCAATGCTCTGGGCATTGACCCCCGCCAGATCACCTGGCGCCGCTGCGTCGATATGAACGACCGTCAGCTGCGGTTCGTCGTTGACGGCCTGGGCGGCAAGGTCAACGGTACCCCCCGTGAGGACGGCTACGACATCACCGTGGCTTCCGAGATCATGGCGGTTCTGTGCCTGGCCTCCGACATCAACGACCTGAAG
>OHJC01001384.1_pt1 | contig 10494 bp, 6 predicted proteins | sample 1568461 | NCBI WGS metagenome assembly OHJC01 (sample SAMEA3879535, study PRJEB24766) | human gut metagenome | biome: human-associated habitat; feature: feces | place: USA | collected 1985/1987 | reverse complement strand
GCGACGGTGGCATTCTTGTTGGAATTCTCCTCCATGACATCCTTATTCCTGTTCTGGATAAGACTGAGGATAGAATCATCAGTCGTATTTGCCTTTCTGATGAGCTCGCGGCTGTATCTGTATATAATGTAGGTCTTGGCAAGGACAAACTTGCCGTCGGCCATAAGCCCCTGCTCGATGATATCCTGGATATCTTCAACGAGCATTCTCTTTCTGTTCTTGGCTTCGATGCTTCCGACGATCTCCTCAATCTTCTCGTCAGAGATCTTCTCACAAGGCTCAACCTCCGAGTTAGCCTTCTGGATAGCCAATATGATCTTGCTTCGGTCGTAAGTAACAGCACGACCGTCTCTCTTGATAACTTGCATTTCCCATTCTCCCTGTGTGTGATGTGAATGGGCGTTAAAAAAGTACGCCCCCTAAATATTGTATACTACCATACAGGAGACATCAATATATGGTATGCCGACTGAAAAAGCCGCAAAAAAATTAGCGACAAATAAGGTGCCTCGTCGCAAATCTCACACTGATGTCTCAACATGGTCGATTATATCATTCCCCATTTTGTTTGTCTACAGGAGATTTGCAAAAAATACAAAATATAGAAAAATAAAAAATATGTGGACACAACATATTGTGGATTTGTCTTTGATTAATGTGGGACAGATAAAATACATCACAAAAACAGATGTAAAACTGCCTGTTATAGGAATGTGAAATCATTTGTGAGAATTCTATGAATTATTTCAAATTGCTTTATTTTTACAGGAAAATATGGTATAAGTTTACTCGTTGAAGTTTATCATGAAGATGGTTACACTTCTAATAAAAAGTAAAAGAGGTATGATTATGCGAAAATTTAATAAGGGATGTGCAGTTGTTCTTGCACTCGCTCTGTCCATGTCATTTATGACAGGCTGTGGCGACAGTAATGGTACGAGTGGAAAGCTGGATAATACAGCGAGTAAGGCAACATCTTCTGATGCTACAGAGAGTGCTGACAATTCATCAGAAGAATTTGCTTCTATAGAGGATATGGTGGATCAGTATGCGGCAGATGTCACACTCGGTGAATACAAGGGCATGGAGTATGAGGAGAAGGGCACTGATGTCACGGATGATGAGGTTCAGGCCAAGGTTGATTCATTTGTGAACGGACTTGCTACATTTGATAAGGACACAACCAGCGAGGCGAAGAACGGAGATACAGTAAATATTGACTTTGTCGGAACTGTAGATGGTGAGGAGTTCGATGGAGGCAATACCAATGGCAGCGGATATGATCTCGTCCTTGGTTCTGGTTCATTCATAGATAACTTTGAGGATCAGATAGTTGGACATAAGCCGGGAGAGACATTTACCGTGAATGTAACCTTTCCTGAGAATTATGGCAAGGATGAGTTAAATGGCAAGGCGGCCAAGTTCGAGACGACACTTAACTATATAAAGATAGATAAACCGGCTACATACAATGATGAGCTGGTTGCAAACAATACTTCATATAAGACAACTGCTGAGTATGAGGCATCTGTACGTGAGCAGCTCAAGCAGGACAAGGAGGATTCAGCTCTTGCAAGTGCTCAGAATGAGGTCATGGTTGCCGTTATAAACAACAGTACAATAGAGAACATATCAGCAGATGATGTTCAGGCGAATGCTGACAAGATCATAACATCCATAAAGACTCAGGCAGAGACAAACGGAATAGAGTATGACACATATATCTACTATTACTATGGATATGATGACAGCGCTGCATTTGAACAGTATGTACAGCAGGTTTGTGAGGAATCACAGAAGGAGAGAATGGTCGTATGTGCCATTGCCAAGAAGGAGAATATCAGTGTCACAGATGACGAGGCTGATAAGTATATAGCTGATTATGCAACGAAGAACAGTGTTGATGAGTCTACGCTCAGACAGAATCTTACAGACGTTGAGATAAAGTATAACGCTCTGGCAGAGAAGGTCATGAACTTCCTTATGGACAATGCAAAGGCGACAACTGGAGCAACAACTGAGGCTGCAGAGACCACAGAGTCAACAGAGGCGGCTGACGCAGAGCAGGCTGAAGAGTAAGTAAAGGGGTACGGAGAAAGATATGAGAGCAAAGAAGATATTTGCAGCAGGAATGGTGGCAGTCATGTGCGCAGGCCTGATGACAGGCTGTGGCAGCAATGACACAAAGAGCCAGTTTAAGAAGTTTTCAAAGTGTGCGACCATAGACAAGGCGGCATACACTGATATCGAATATGTTCCGGCATCGAGAGAGGTGTCCGAGGACGATGTAAACAGTGCGATAAGCAGTTTTTGCAGTGACAATTCTGAGACTACAGAGGATAAGACCAGCACAGTGGCAGATGGCGACAAGATCAATGTGGACTATGTTGAGACTGTCTCAGGAACAGAGAAGGACAGCAAGACAGATTACACACTGACCATGGGAAATAACACTCTTGGTGATGGCAGTGACGATCAGCTCATAGGAAGCAAGCCGGGTGATGTCAAGACGATCACAGTGACATATCCTGATGATTACAGCGACACAACAGTTGCCGGACTTACAGCAGAGTACAAGGTTACGATCAATTATATATCAGTTACCACGGTGCCTGAGTACACAGACGCACTGGTCAAGAAGGCTACTGATGGTGAGTACACAACAACCGATGACTACACAGCACATCTGAAGGAAGATGTTCAGAAGAACAAGGACGATTCCGCGGACGAGACAGACAGAGCTTCTGTTCTCAAGGCTGTTGAGGAGAAGGTTACATTTGACAAGTATCCTGAGGATGAGGTAGCTTCCTACATTCAGTCCATGGTGTCAAATGTGAGAAGTGCCGCAGACAACTACGGAATCGACTTCGAGGCATATATGAAGTATTTCTATGGATATGAGGACGAGGCATCATTCCTTGAGTACCTTCACACCACAGTTGAGAACGTCATGAAGGAGAAGATCGTTGTGTCATGCATAGCAATGGACAATGACCTCATCGCCGATAACGCAGACATAAAGGCGTACAGACAGAAGGTTATGGACAAGAACAATCTGGAGAATGACTCAGACGTGGACAAGTATTACTCAGAGTCAGACCTGATGTTCTATGCCACAGAGGAGAACGTGCTTGACTATCTCATGAACAGATCAGTTCAGGTGGAGGCAACTGCAACAGATGCATCTGAGGCAGCCACAGAGGAGTAAGCTGCACGCGATATATTTGAATATGGATAAGCTGATAGAGACCGAGGTTTTATGCCCGGTCTCTATTGTCGTCTATAGACAAATGAATCTGTGGTTTATCCACATTGACTAAGGGGCTCCGGGAATTTAAAATAAAAGAGAACATGTCTTTATTTTAAAGATAGAAAAGGAAAGGGGATATTATGAGAAAGAACATTGCGAGAAAATGTCTGTGCATTGCTCTGGCTTCAGCCATGATGCTCGGTGAGGCGGGCACGGCTATGGCAGCCAGTGTGGAAAATGCGGCAGACGGAAGAACTGCTGCCACAGTGGCGGCGGAGGAACAGGCTGATGTGGCGGCAGCCAATGTCAGTATATGGTATGCGGGAGCTTATAAGAACTCAAGGACCATAACGATCAATGCAAGCGGCCAGGCTTACAGAGTTGAGGTCTGGGTCAATGGAGTAAAGTGCGGGGAACAGTACAACGGAGAGGACAAGCAGTCCTTTAGTATTAACTGTGAGATCCCGGCGCTGCTTGATTCCACCTACAACGCAGAGGTCAGAGCCTACGATTCAAATGGAGAGGTGACTGTACAGAAGGTTTCACCGGTCAAAACTGACAAGGTGAGCTTTGACGGTGATCCTAGTGTTAGTGTAGGATATACAGTCGGAAGCACTGGCTATGCAAAACCAGGATATGTGTCTGTCAGCGTATATCTTGATAGCAGGCATTCAGATGAGGTCAAGTATGAGGTTCAGAGAGCGACCAAGTCAGGTGGGCCATTTACCACGATCGCAACGGGAAGTGAATCTTACACGTCAAGACTTGCATATCTTGACAGCACTGCGAAGACCGGAACTACATATTATTACAGATTCAGGATCGTGAGCGGTTCAGATCAGTATGTGAAGACGAGCAAGGTCATAGCTACAAGTAAGACAGCTTCAGTAAAGGTGGGCATTCCAGAGGTGGATCAGCTCTATGCTTCAAGCATGAATGTATCAGAAAAGATAAGTAAGCCGGGAGTATTCCTGTGGATGACCAGCAATTTTGCAAATCAGTACGATGTGTACCGCTCAACAAACAAGAGCAAGGGCTACAGAAAGATAAAGACTATATATTCTGCTGATTTCACGGACACAGCGGTCAAGAGTGGAACGGTATACTACTACAAGGTAGTGCCAAAGTATTACGACTCACAGACACGAAAGATAACAACAGGAAAGACATCTGGTGTTGTCGGCGTAAAGTTTATCATGAATGCAGCAGGTGCACCTAGCCTTATACAGACAGGCAACAGATCACTGAAGTGTACATGGGCTGCGGACAATACCGCAGACGTATCATACGAGGTATGGGCAAAGAGAACCGATATAACCGGTGATGCATACAAGCGTATGGTGGTCACCAAGAAAAACTCATGCACCCTTACAAAGCTTGATCCGAACGGAACATACAAGGTGATGATAAGGACAGTCAAGAAATCAGGAGCTGCCGTGAGATATGAGACGACAGATACATCTGAGAGGACCATGGGTTACACCAAGAGAGTCCAGGATCTGACTGCGGGAGCTGTATCTTCATCACTGAACGGCAAGAAGGATGTCCTGTCTGTAAGATATTCTCTCACATGGTACAGAGACTGGGGCGCATCAGGATATGTTATATCAGGCCTCAACAGCAGTACAGGCAAGATAGAGACCATCAAGAAGATAACATCGGGAAAAAAGACATCATATACATTTACAAACACAAGTGCCAAGGGCAAGGAGCGCAAATACTCTCAGATATATGTGAGACCATATAAGGGAAAGGCAAGAGGCGAGGATAACACTCTGTGGAATTCAGAGATGCCAAGTGCAAAGCGTGTTAAGGCTGTAAAGAAGAGCACAACATCGACCAAGATAACATGGTCTGCTGTAAGCGGGGCAAAGGAATACTATGTATACAGAACTACAGAGCTCGGTGTACGCCAGTACATAGGATCAACAAAGGCAACTAACTTCACGGATGTGAACGTGACAGACGGAATGAAGTATACATACTCTGTTGTTGTAGGCACAGACTTTGGATTCAGCAGCGGATATGATTTGTATAGCAGTGACTATACACATAAGCTTGCATCACCGGCCATAACAAAGGTTGTAAACGGTTCCAAGGGTACAGCGACTGTAACATGGAAGAAGGTTACAAATGCAACCAGATACTATGTATATCGTTCAACCAGCAAGAATGGAACATACAAGCTGGTCGGCAAGACTGGAGCTACAAAGCTTTCATACATGAACAAGAAGCTCAAGAAGGGAACGACCTATTACTACAAGGTTGTGGCTTCAACAGTTAATGATGGAGGAAAGACAGTCAAGTCAGTTGCATCACATGCAAAGGGAATAAAGATCCGCAAATAGATGAAAAGGGGTAAACTATGAAGAATAGATTGATAAAGAAAGCTTTATGCGTGGCGCTTGCTTCAACCATGGTGTTTGGTGAGGCATTGCCTGCACTGGCAGCAGACGGCAGTGCAGATGTACAGTCCGCTCAGGCTGAGGTGGCATTTGCTGAAGAAGCATCCATAACATATTTTAGTGTAGGAGGTCAGGATACCGTAAGCAGCGGTTCTGTACATATAAGTGCCGCGGGATATGGAACAGAGGCTGTTCTCTATGTAAATGGAGCATGGTATGACTCGTGGACAGGCAGTGACTATGACGGAAGCTGGCATGTGGATACGGAATTCAGAGGAGTTGCCGGTGCGACATATCAGTTTAAGCTGGTAGTCAGTGATGACAATGGACAGACGGTGTCGCAGGAGTCGGGAAAGATATATTTTGAAGCACCTAAGTTCAGCCGCAGCAGGAAGCCTTCAGAATACGTATCATATTCTACGGGAGATACCGGATATAGAGAATTAGGTGGAGTATCTGTGTCGTTCCCATTTGACAGCTACGTACAGAATGATATCTGGTATGAGGTGTACAGATCCACAAAGCCATCAGGAGGCTTTACGAAGATTTTGTCAGGCGTCGGTTACATGTATGGAGCTTCTGAAGTGAGGTATTATGATAATAATGTAAAAGTAGGAAATACCTATTACTATATGGCGAAGATAGTAACCGGAACTGACTCATACAATAAGACATCCAGGGTTGTAGAGACATCAGCCGTTGCAAAGGTGGACTGCAGGCTTGGGACAGCGGAGCTTTCAGTCGATAGAGGCGCAAAGGGTGCTGATATAACGGTAAGCGATTACGGCGCTGCTAACCAGTTCGATCTGTACCGTTCAACTTCAAAGACAAAGGGCTTTAAGAAGATAAAGACGATATACACACCGGAGTATACAGATACAACAGTTAAGGCTGGAAAGACATACTACTACAAGGTAGTTCCAAAGTATTATGATGCCTCTACCAGAGCGGTTTCAAAGGGAACTGCAAGTGAGGTCCGCGGCGTAAAGATACTCATGGGTACCACGGAGCTCACAGCGGTTCAGAACACAAAGAGCTCAGTAAAGCTCACATGGGATAAGGCAGCCGGAGCAAATATGTATGAAGTCTGGTATATGAGATCCGATATATCGGGAGACAGATATAAGAGAGCTGTTGCGACAAAGGGAACATCATGCACCATCAAGGGACTTGCATCTGGCGCTGAGTATTCATTCAAGCTTAAGAGCCAGAGTGTTTCAGGCGGAAAGGTCATTTGTGAGAACGTGACATACAAATGGCTCCAGACCGGATACACAGAGAGCGTGAGAGAGCTTGAGGCTGTCTCATCCACGGTATCTGCAAGCAAAGACAAGAAAAACCTGACGATATACACCAATCTCAAGTGGAACAGAGTCTGGGGAGCTTCAGGCTACAAGATATTTGCGAGAAATAACTACACAAATAAGCTTGAGCAGGTTGCAGTGATCAAATCTGCAGCCAGAAATACATACAAGTTCAAGAATACAGGAAGCAGCAGTAAGGGTATTAAGTATTACTCTGCATACGTAGTGCCATACAAGGGTAAGAAGCAGGGCGAGATGACATCCGTCAGCGTCAACTATATCCCTCTTGCTAAGAATGTAAAGGCTGTGAGAAAGTCCACATCCGAGGTCAGAGTTACATGGTCAGCGGTGCCTGGTGCAGATTCTTACACAGTATACAGAATGAACCCTGTTCTCGGCACAACCCAGTGGCTGGGACAGACAACGTCAACAAACTTCAGTGACCGCAAGCTCACGACCAAGCTTGAGTATACATATTTTATACAGCCATCGACAATTGTCAGCGGGGTTAACTGCAGCATTGACTATGAAGCTGCAAAGCAGTATAAGGCAGTGTATACACATGCTGTAGGTACACCAAAGATGTCAGGTGCATCTAACACCGGAGCCAAGAAGATCACAGTAAAGTGGAGTAGCGTTACAGGAGCGAAGAACTACGTAGTATATCGCGCAACAAAGAAGAATGGTAAGTACTCTAAGATCGGTACAACATCATCATGCAGCTTTACAGACAAGAAGGCTGCAAAGGGCAAGACATACTATTACAAGGTCGCTGCAGTGGCAGTTAACGACGGTGGATGTGCTGCTCAGTCAGCATACTCCAAGACCGCCAGTGCCAAGAGCAAAAAGTAATGGCATATGTTAGGTAATAACAAGCAGTAGATATATTTGCGGGAAAACATATATACATGCATGGAAATGTGGTATATATGTTTTTCCTTTTTTATGGGAAAATGCTTGCGGAAATGCAAAAAAAGTGGTTGACATACCAAGGCAAACAGTATATTATATTAACGTTCGTTGTGAACATGCGGAAGTGGCGGAATTGGCAGACGCGCAGGCTTCAGGTGCCTGTGGTAGCAATACCGTGTGGGTTCAAGTCCCATCTTCCGCATTTTTTTATACCATAGTATGCGGAAATGCTGAGCTGTGGAGTCAATAATTTATGATATTTAGGAGGTATGTGCGGCAATGGCAGAGAAGAAGAATGTGGTTACTTATTCAGGTCTCAAGAAGATAGAGGAAGAGCTTCAGAATCTGAAGGTTAATAAACGTAGAGAGATCGCAGCTAAGATCAAAGAGGCCAGAGAACAGGGAGATCTGTCAGAGAATGCAGAGTACGATGCAGCCAAGGACGAGCAGAGAGACATCGAGGCAAGAATCGTAGACCTTGAGAAACTGTTGAAAAACGCAGAGGTTGTTGTTGAGGATGAGATCGATCTGGATAAGATCAGCATCGGATGCCAGGTAAAGGTACTGGTATATGACTACGAGTTCGATGAGAAGATCGAGTACGATATCGTTGGTTCATCACAGGCGGATATCATGAACAACAAGATCTCAGATGAGTCACCTGTTGGAATGGCACTCAAGGGTGCAAAGGTTGGCGAAGAGGTTCTGGTGGAGGCACCGGACGGAGAGTTTAAGTACAGGGTACTTGATATTAAGAGACAGGAGCTGTAAGAGAAGATGGCAGAGCAGAATAACAAGGGAAAAGATCAGGATCTTAATAAGCTGCAGATGGTGCGCCGCGAGAAGCTGGCAGACCTTCAGGCGGCAGGCAAGGATCCATTTGTCATAACAAAGTATGATGTGCAGCAGCACAGTGCAGATGTGAAGGAGATGTACACAGCACATGAGGCAGAGCTTCTGGCTGGTAGACAGACACCTTCAGTTGAGGACCTTGAAGAGGCAGAGAAGAGAGAAGTTTTAAACAACGATTACAATGAGAGAAGAGCCATCATGGATGCTTCACCTATCAATGTGAGCATCGCAGGACGTATGATGTTCAAGCGTGTCATGGGTAAGGCTTCTTTCTGTAACATTCAGGATCTTAAGGGCAACATTCAGGTGTATGTTGCAAGAGATCAGATCGGTGAGGAGTCATACGCTGACTTCAAGAAGTCAGATATCGGTGATATATATGGAGTTAAGGGATATGCATTCAGAACAAAGACTGGTGAGATATCAATACATGCAGAGGAGATCACACTTCTCTCTAAGTCACTCCAGATCCTTCCTGAGAAGTTCCACGGACTGACAGATACAGATATGAGATATCGTCAGAGATATGTGGATCTCATCATGAACCAGGACAGCAAGGAAGTATTTATCAAGAGATCACAGATATTAAAGGAGATCCGTAACTTCCTGGCAGGACGTGACTTCATGGAGGTTGAGACACCTATGCTGGTCAGCAATGCCGGTGGTGCCGCAGCCAGACCATTTGAGACACATTACAATGCACTCAATGAGGATGTAAAGCTCCGTATATCACTTGAGCTCTACCTGAAGAGACTTATCGTCGGCGGTCTTGAGAGAGTATACGAGATCGGACGAGTATTCCGTAACGAGGGTGTTGACACACGTCACAACCCTGAGTTCACTCTGATGGAGCTGTACCAGGCATACACAGATTACTATGGTATGATGGAGCTCACAGAGTCAATGTTCCGTTACCTCGCAGAGAAGGTATGTGGAAGCACCAAGATCTCATACAACGGAATCGAGATCGACTTTGGCAAGCCATTTGAGCGTCTGACTATGGTTGACGCTATCAAGAAATATACAGGTGTTGATTTTGACCAGGTTGCTGATGACGCTGAGGCGAAGAAGATCGCTGACGAGCATCACGTAGAGTACGAGGAGCGCCACAAGAAGGGCGACATCGTGAACCTGTTCTTCGAGGAGTTCTGTGAGGAGAAGCTGATCCAGCCTACATTCATCATGGATCATCCGATCGAGATCTCACCACTTACGAAGAAGAAGCCTTCAGACCCTACAAAGGTTGAGCGTTTCGAGCTCTTCATCAACACATGGGAGATGTGTAACGCTTACTCAGAGCTGAACGATCCTATCGATCAGCGTGAGAGATTTGCCGCTCAGGATGCGAATGCCGCAGCCGGAGATGACGAGGCTGAGCACACAGATGAGGATTTCCTCAATGCGCTTGAGATCGGTATGCCTCCAACAGGCGGTATCGGTTATGGTATAGACAGACTGGTTATGCTCCTTACAGATTCACAGGCGATCAGAGATGTTCTTCTGTTCCCTACTATGAAGAGTGAGGGTGGTTCAGATTCTGATTCAGTATCTGAGACAGCCGATGACAACAACGGATTCTTCACACCAAACGAGAAGATCGATTTCTCCAAGGTAGATATAGAGCCACTTTTTGCTGATGAGGTTGATTTCGAGACATTTTCAAGATCAGACTTCAGAGCGGTAAAGGTTAAGGAATGTTCAGCAGTGCCAAAGAGCAAGAAGCTCCTTCAGTTCACACTGGATGACGGCACAGGCACAGACAGAACCATCC
>OHJC01001382.1_pt1 | contig 10499 bp, 8 predicted proteins | sample 1568461 | NCBI WGS metagenome assembly OHJC01 (sample SAMEA3879535, study PRJEB24766) | human gut metagenome | biome: human-associated habitat; feature: feces | place: USA | collected 1985/1987 | reverse complement strand
TGAGCGTAACCAACGCATGCAGGAGGCTGGTCCTTCTACACCTGCCCTGATATTGGGCTTGAACGGTGCACCTGCTGCTGGCGACACGTTCCACGTAATCGAAACGGAGCAGGAAGCACGCGAGATTGCCAACAAACGCGAACAGTTGCAGCGTGAACAAGGTCTGCGTACGCAGAAGATGCTGACGCTCGACGAAGTGGGCCGCCGTCTGGCGCTGGGTGACTTCCATGAGCTGAACGTGATTGTGAAGGGTGACGTGGACGGTTCTGTGGAAGCGTTGAGCGACTCTTTAATCAAGCTGTCTACGGAGCAGGTGCAGGTAAACGTAATCCACAAGGGTGTCGGTCAGATTTCCGAATCGGATGTCTCGCTGGCTGCCGCTTCGGATGCGATTATCGTCGGTTTCCAGGTACGTCCTTCGGGTGCTGCCGCCAAGATGGCAGAGCAGGAGGGTGTGGATATCCGCAAGTACTCCGTCATCTACGATGCCATCGAAGAGGTGAAGGCTGCCATGGAAGGTATGCTGGCACCGACATTGAAGGAGCAGATAACGGCAACCATCGAGGTGCGCGAAGTGTTCAACATCACGAAGGTGGGACTGGTGGCAGGTGCCATGGTCAAGACCGGAAAGGTGAAACGCAGCGACAAGGCCCGCTTGATACGCGACGGTATCGTAATCTTTACGGGTGCCATCAATGCCCTGAAGCGCTTCAAGGACGACGTGAAGGAGGTAGGTACCAATTTCGAGTGCGGTATCAGCCTGACAAACTGCAACGACATCAAGGTGGGCGATATTATCGAATCTTACGAAGAAATAGAAGTGAAGCAAACATTATAATTGAATAATGTGCAAATATGCTAATGTGCCAATTGGCTGCGCGTACAGAAAATGCCGCAGGGCAATTGGCACATTTTGCATATTAGTTATTTGCTCATTGACCCATTAGCATATTGGCACATTAGCATATTGTCACATTGGTACATTAATTTTATGGCAATTATAGATATCATCATATTGGCTGCTTTCGGCTTGGGCGCAATCATCGGCTTCATGAAAGGTTTTGTGAAGCAATTGGCCTCTCTGCTGGGGCTGATTGTCGGTCTGCTGGCGGCAAAGGCTTTGTATGCCTCGTTGGCGGTGAAGCTGTGCCCCACGTTGACAGACTCTATGACAGTGGCGCAAGTACTGGCATTTGTCTTCATCTGGCTGGCTGTTCCTTTGCTCTTCTCCCTGGTGGCTTCTCTGCTGACCCGGGCAATGGAGGCCGTCTCGCTGGGCTGGCTCAATCATTGGTTGGGGGCTGGTCTAGGGGCTTTGAAGTACCTCCTGCTGACGAGCCTGCTGATTGGTGTCATCGAATTTATAGACGGAGACAATACGCTGATTAGCAAAACAAAAAAGAAAGAATCAGTGTTATATTATCCTATGGAAGAGTTTGCCGGGATATTCTTTCCCGCGGCAAAGGCGGTTACGGAGCAGATTGTAAACGGAGACTTTGACTGATACCGTGAACCGTGATTTTGTAATTCATAATTTGTAATTATAGAAGTGATGCAACAAGAAGAACCCAATAAATATGTAAAGGAACTCACTCAGGAGAAGTATAAGTACGGTTTCACGACCGACGTGCATACAGACATCATTGAGCGCGGGCTGAATGAAGATGTAGTGCGGCTTATCTCTGAGAAGAAGGGAGAGCCGGAATGGTTGCTGGAGTTCCGCCTGAAGGCATATCGCCACTGGCTGACATTGGAGATGCCTACATGGGCACATCTCCGCATTCCCGAAATAGATTATCAGGCCATATCCTACTATGCCGACCCTACGAAGAAGAAGGAAGGACCGAAGAGTATGGATGAGGTGGACCCTGAGTTGATAAAGACTTTCAATAAGCTGGGCATTCCGCTGGAAGAGCAGATGGCGTTAAGCGGTATGGCTGTGGATGCCGTTATGGACTCGGTGTCTGTAAAGACTACCTTCAAGGAGACGCTGATGGAGAAAGGAATCATCTTCTGCTCATTCAGCGAGGCTGTACGCGAGCATCCCGACTTGGTACAGAAATATCTCGGTTCGGTGGTGCCTTATCGTGACAACTTCTTTGCGGCACTGAACTCGGCGGTGTTCTCCGACGGTTCTTTTGTCTATATCCCGAAGGGGGTACGCTGTCCGATGGAGTTGTCCACCTATTTCCGCATCAATGCCCGCAATACGGGGCAGTTCGAAAGAACCTTGATTGTGGCGGATGATGATTCGTACGTTTCTTATCTGGAAGGGTGTACGGCTCCGATGCGTGACGAGAACCAGTTGCACGCGGCCATTGTGGAAATTGTGGTGCACGACCGTGCAGAAGTGAAATACAGCACCGTGCAGAACTGGTATCCCGGTGATGCCGAGGGCCGGGGTGGTGTCTATAACTTTGTGACGAAGCGTGGCCATTGTAAAGGGGTGGACAGTAAACTGTCTTGGACACAAGTGGAAACAGGTTCGGCCATTACCTGGAAGTATCCGTCTTGCATCCTTTCCGGCGACAATTCGACAGCGGAGTTCTATAGTGTGGCAGTAACCAATAACCATCAGCAGGCAGACACGGGAACAAAGATGATTCATTTGGGCAAGAATACCCGGAGCACCATTGTGAGCAAAGGCATTTCTGCCGGAAAGAGCGAAAACTCTTACCGCGGCTTGGTGCGCGTGGCACAGAAAGCGGACAATGCTCGTAATTACAGCCAGTGCGACTCCTTGCTACTTGGTGACAAATGCGGCGCGCATACTTTCCCCTACATGGATATTCACAATGAAACGGCCATCGTGGAGCATGAGGCCACTACCAGCAAAATCAGTGAGGACCAGATATTCTACTGCAATCAGCGCGGTATTTCTACGGAAGATGCCGTGGGGCTGATTGTGAACGGTTATGCCAAAGAAGTTTTGAATAAACTTCCGATGGAGTTTGCCGTAGAAGCGCAGAAATTGCTTGCCATTTCGCTGGAAGGAAGCGTGGGGTGATTTATAAATAGTAAATTGTAAATAGTCAAATAGTAAATATAAAGATGTTAGAGATAAAAGACCTGCATGCCAGCATCAATGGCAAAGAAATATTGAAAGGCATCAACTTGACCATACGTGATGGAGAAGTACATGCACTGATGGGACAGAACGGTGCTGGTAAAAGTACGTTGAGTAATGTGTTGGTTGGCCATCCTGCTTACGAAGTGACGCGCGGCTCAATTACCTTTAATGGCAAGGACTTGCTTGCCATGAGTCCTGAGGACCGTGCACATGAAGGAATCTTTCTTTCTTTCCAGGCTCCGGTAGAGATTCCGGGCGTGTCGATGGTGAACTTCATGCGTGCGGCTGTGAATGAGCAACGCAAGTACCGCCATCTGCCTGCTTTGTCGGCCAGTGAGTTCCTGAAGCTGATGCGCGAGAAGCGTGCCATTGTGGAACTGGATAACAAGCTTGCCAACCGCAGCGTGAACGAAGGTTTCAGCGGCGGTGAAAAGAAGCGTAACGAGATATTCCAGATGGCGATGTTGGAACCGACTTTTGCTATTTTGGACGAGACGGATTCCGGATTGGATGTGGATGCTTTGCGTATTGTGGCCGACGGTTTCAACAAACTCAAGACTGCGGAAACCTGTGCTATGGTCATTACCCACTACCAGCGGTTGTTGGACTATATCAAACCCGATACGGTACATGTACTGCTGGGTGGACGTATCGTAAAGACCGGTGGACCGGAATTGGCGAAGGAGATTGAAACACGTGGCTTCGATTGGATAAGGAAAGAAGCAGGTGAATTATAAACTCATAATTTGAAAACATGAGTGTAGAGCAACAATACATAGACCTTTTCTCCCAAACGGAGGCGATGATATGCCGGCATAGTGCCGAGGTGCTGAATGCGCCGCGTGCGGCAGCTTTTGCTGACTTTGAGCGCTTGGGCTTTCCCACCCGTAAGGAGGAGAAATACAGATATACGGATATCAGCAAGTTCTTTGAGCCGGATTATGGCTTGAACTTGAACCGGTTGGAAATTCCGGTGAATCCTTATGAAGTGTTCAAGTGCGATGTTCCCAATATGAGCACTGCTCTTTATTTTGTGGTGAACGATGCTTTTTATGGCAGGGCTTTGCCCAAGTCCCATCTGCCTGAAGGGGTTATCTTCGGCAGCCTGAAGGAGGTGGCCGAGAAACATCCCGATTTGGTGAAGAAATATTATGGCAAGTTGGCTGATACGGCAGAGGATGGGGTGACGGCGTTCAACACCGCTTTTGCACAAGACGGTGTTCTGTTTTATGTTCCTAAGAACGTGGTGGTAGAGAAACCTGTTCAGCTGGTGAATATCCTGCGTGGTGACGTCAATTTTATGGTGAACCGCCGTGTGATGATTATTCTGGAGGAGGGCGCACAAGCCCGCTTGTTGGTGTGTGACCATGCGATGGACGGCGTGAACTTCCTGGCAACGCAGGTGATAGAAATCTTTGCCGGTGAGAATGCCATTTTCGATTTTTATGAACTCGAAGAGACACACACCAGTACGGTACGTATCAGCAATATGTATGTAAGGCAGGAAGCCAATAGCAATGTATTGCTGAATGGTATGACCTTGCACAACGGAACTACACGGAATACAACCCGTGTGACGCTTGCCGGTGAACATGCGGAGCTGAATCTGTGCGGTATGGCCATTGCAGACAAGAATCAGCATGTGGACAATCATACGACGATCGACCATGCCGTGCCCAACTGTACCAGCAATGAGCTTTATAAGTATGTCCTTGACGAGCAGGCTGTAGGTGCCTTTGCCGGTCTGGTTTTAGTGCGCCCTGACGCACAGCACACCAGTTCGCAACAGACCAACCGCAATCTTTGTGCCACCCGAGATGCACATATGTACACCCAGCCTCAGCTGGAGATTTATGCAGATGACGTGAAGTGCAGTCACGGCGCTACGGTGGGGCAGCTCGATGAAAGCGCTCTCTTCTATATGCGGCAGCGTGGTATTCCGGTGCGCGAGGCGCGCCTGCTGCTGATGTTCGCTTTTGTCAACGAAGTTATCGACACCATCCGTTTGGATGCTTTGAAAGACCGTCTGCATCTGCTGGTAGAGAAGCGTTTCCGGGGGGAACTGAACAAATGCCAGGGGTGCGCCATCTGCAAGTGATAGCTTATAATTTCGATTCATTATGAACAACGATATAAATAAGAGGACAACGGCGCGACTACGCAGAAACCTCGCCAGGTAGTAAATGCCATTACGGACGAATATTATTCGGTGAATGCCAATGTGCATCGCGGAGTGCACTTCCTGTCGCAGCAGGCTACAGAGCTGCACGAGGCCTCGCGTGAGACGGTGAGACGTTTCATCAATGCTCGCAGCACGAATGAGATTGTCTTCACCCGTGGTACGACGGAGAGTATCAACCTGCTTGTCTCCAGCTTCGGTGAGGAATTTATGCAGGAGGGGGATGAGGTGATTCTTTCTGTGATGGAACACCATAGCAACATTGTTCCCTGGCAGCTGCTTGCCGCCAAGCGTGGAATTACCATCAAGGTGATTCCGATGAATGACAAGGGCGAACTCTTATTGGACGAATATAGGCAGTTGTTCTCCGAACGTACCAGGATTGTCAGTGTGGCGCATGTTTCCAATGTGCTGGGTACGGTCAATCCCGTCAAGGAGATGATTGCTTTTGCCCATGAGCAGGGTGTTCCGGTGCTTGTGGACGGTGCCCAGTCCATTCCCCACATGCCGGTAGATGTGCAGGATCTGGATGCCGATTTCTTCGTTTTCTCTGCGCACAAGGTGTATGGTCCTACGGGGGTAGGGGTGCTTTATGGTAAAGAGGAGTGGCTGGATAGGATACCTCCCTATCAGGGCGGTGGAGAGATGATTCAGCATGTATCTTTTGAAAAGACTACCTTCAATGAATTGCCCTTCAAGTTTGAAGCCGGTACGCCGGATTATATCGGTACTACCGGACTTGCCAAAGCTTTGGACTACGTTTCGCAGGTTGGGATGGACAAGATTGCCGCCTATGAACACGAATTGACCCAGTATGCCATGCAACGGCTGAAAGAGATTCCCGGTATGCGTATCTTCGGCGAGGCAGAAGACAAGGGTAGTGTCATATCGTTTCTGGTAGGTGATATCCATCATTTTGATATGGGTACATTGCTCGACCGTCTTGGCATTGCCGTACGCACGGGACATCACTGTGCCCAACCATTGATGCAGCGTCTTGGCATCGAAGGAACAGTGCGTGCATCTTTCGGGCTTTACAATACCCGGGAGGAGATAGATGTGCTGGTGGCAGGTATAGTTCGTGTCAGCCGGATGTTCTGACCAAAGCAAAGCATTGCAACCTTTCTTTCATTCCTTGCGTCTAATATGTCAACAACTAAAAAAATGAATTATGTTAGTAACAACAACCCCGACTATTGAGGGTGGACGTATCACCCGCTATTATGGCATCGTTTCCGGTGAAACGATTATCGGTGCCAATGTATTCCGCGATTTCTTTGCCAGCATCCGCGACGTGGTGGGTGGGCGAAGTGGCTCTTATGAAGAAGTGCTGCGCGAAGCTAAAGATATAGCCTTGCGCGAGATGCAAGAACATGCCCGTGCTATGGGTGCCAATGCCGTGATTGGTGTAGACTTGGACTATGAAACGGTAGGAGGCAGTGGCAGCATGTTGATGGTTACGGCATGCGGTACGGCTGTAACGGTGGAATAAGTTCGCTCTACTATATTACAACATAGGAAGATATAAGAAATGGCAACCCTGTGAATGGTTGCCATTTTCTTTATAAGGAGTATCTTTTATCGGTTATTTGTACCAATCCTTATAATCTGTTCCATTGGAATTGACCCAATCCATAAAATGTTCAAAGCTCTTGTCTATCGGGTGGGTTTCAGGAGTATTGAAGTTTGTGGCTCCACTTAGATGAATGGCAAAAGGATAGTTGCCATTGGCTACATAATAGCTTGTCGGTACAGAGGACAAATCCTCTTCGGTATGGAATAGAGCCATGTCTGCCTTTTCAGTAGGAGGATAGTTGACCAAATGCACTTCGATGCGTGATTCTTTCAATTCGTCATGTACCATGATGAATGGATTATAAGGGGGAATTCCAAGCGTTTCGTGTGATAGTGGAGTCTTGAAGGTGTTCTTTATCTTATATGTAGCGGTTTTTGTATTTCTCTCTGTTACATCGAGCGCACTTAGAAATACATTGACGGTAGCTTTGGAAAGGTCTGTATCCAGTCCTTGTCCGTTGAAACTTGTGGGGGCTTCCAATATTTCAGATGACATATTGCTGCGTTCTGTATTCAGTTGGTAAGCGAAACCATTTTTGAAAGTGGCACCGGACCAAAGCAACTCATAGGTGTCTTCTGTAGAAAGGACCTGATTGGCATCATTGAAGTTCAATACGGACTGGTATTTTACAATAACATCATTCAAGTCATAGTCACCCTTTCTGGGCCAATTATCTTCGAAAGCGATGATTCCTTTGTATTCCAGACTGTATTTCTTATCCTCGTTGCCACCGTCAGGTTTGATATCAGGAATATCCGGATTGATGATGGCTTCAATGGGGTTGGACCATACGTTGAATTGTATATCATTATAGTCTTGGTCTGTCCAATCTTCAAAGGACAATACGACAAAATCATCGATGCGGAATGCAGCTGTATGTGTACGGCCGTCCCCATTCAGCTTTGTAGTAGAGTAGAAAGGCTTATTGTTTCCGCCATAGAAGCTGTCATTCAATAGGAACCATCCGATTTTTACTCCATTGGGAAATACGGTGCCTTGGTCCACTCCGTCGGGGTCTATGTAATGAAGCTTTACACTTTCACCGCCTTGTAGTCCGGAAGCCTTTTTATTATAATAATTATCCATCAGAGTGTTTGGAAAAACAATGCATTTGGGGGCTTTTTTAATTTCACTTAAAGATGCGTCTGCTCTATAGCAATAATAGCCAAAGGCGCTCGCTGCACCGCTGGTTCCTCCAATTATCCGGATGGATACTTCCGCATTGCGCCCTTCCGGATCATTGATTTCAAAATCTATGGCTTGTCGGTATTGCTTAGGGCATGTGCCTCCTTCCTTCAAGGTCGTATTGATGATTGTCAATACATCACCGGGAATTGTGATTTTGTTGTCTGTGTCTAAATAATGAGGATATCCTTTGGAGCTCCATGTTCCTAATACATGGTATCCTTTGGGTGCCTGCCATCCCTCCGCCCGTGTTTGCGGATTATCATCGGTGGAATCCCATTTGATGTCGGCAGTAATGGCATCTCCTGCAATAACTGTTTTGAAGAGGGTGGGGACCCCTATATAAGAAGTATAGATATATGCTTCGTCCCCATGGTCCGAATTGATGATTTCCTTGCCGCTATATGCACCGTTACCGTCTGTCATGCGTCTGATGACCGGTTCCAGGTCTGTGCGTTTTATAATCTGGCCATCTTTGTCAATCGTGAACGGGTCTTCAAGATAGATTTCAAAAAGTACTTTATAGCCTTCGGGGACATCATACTTTACGTTTACTTGGATGGAAGATGTCGTAGAAAAATCAAAAGAGTTGGGAGTCTTCTCATCGTCTTTTCCATTATCGGGATTGTAGACGTCATGTTCGCATCCTATGGATAGGAATGCCAGCATAATGCTGCATAATGTCAAAGCCAGCATCTTGCATGTCAGGTTAGAATAGATTGGTTTCATAATGCCTTTGTTTTTAGCTTGTTTACTTGTTGCAAAGGTACTATAAAAGTTGTAATATATATCTATATGTGCTCTATTCTTCTCATTAAATACAAAAAATAGGTAAAAAAGGGTACTGCTTGTTGTTTTATTCGCCAGTATAAATACATGCTTGCTTGGATTTCTTTTCTTTTTCATTTGCTTATTTCGTTTCAAATCAATATTTTTAGGCTTTCGTTCAACCTTTTAATACGAATAAATGCTATGGACCAAATCCTATTCTGGCTGGTTCCAGCCGCTTCTATTATGGCACTTTGTTTTGCCTGGTATTTCCATCGTCAGATGATGAAAGAGAGTGAGGGTACGCCTCAGATGATTAAGATTGCCGCTGCTGTGCGCAAAGGTGCTATGTCTTACCTTCGCCAACAATACAAGATTGTGGGCTGGGTATTTCTGGGGCTGGTTATCCTTTTCTCCATTATGGCATACGGCACGCACATCGCTGAATGCCGGACTACGCGTGGCTTTCCGTAGCGGTGCGGTGATGGGACTGGTAGTGGTTGGCCTTGGCTTGCTTGATATATCTTTCTGGTATCTGTTGCTGAATGCTGTAATTCCGGAAGATGTAATGACTCCCACCCATAAACTCTGCATCATTACCACTACCATGCTGACTTTCGGTATGGGCGCTTCCACACAGGCATTGTTTGCACGCGTAGGTGGCGGTATCTATACAAAGGCTGCCGACGTTGGAGCGGATCTCGTAGGTAAAGTAGAAGCAGGTATTCCCGAAGACGACCCGCGTAATCCTGCCACGATTGCGGATAATGTAGGCGACAATGTAGGCGACGTGGCAGGTATGGGGGCTGATTTGTACGAAAGTTATTGCGGTTCTATCCTTGCTACGGCTGCCCTCGGTGCTGCGGCTTTTATCCACTCGGGTGATACGCTGATGCAGTTCAAGGCCGTAATCGCTCCGATGCTGATTGCAGCCGTCGGAATATTGCTTTCCATTATCGGTATCTTCTCCGTGCGTACCAAAGAGAATGCGAAGATGAAGGACTTGCTGAACTCACTGGCTTTCGGTACTAATCTCAGCTCTATTTTGATAGTTGTCGCCACTTTCTTTATCCTGTGGTTGCTGAAGTTGGACAACTGGCTGTGGATTTCCTGCTCCGTGATAGTGGGTTTGATAGTAGGTATCATCATCGGGCGGTCTACGGAGTACTATACTTCCCAATCCTACCGTCCTACCCAAAAGCTGAGTGAAAGCGGAAAGACCGGTCCGGCGACAGTCATAATTTCCGGTATAGGCTTGGGAATGCTTTCTACGGCTATTCCGGTGATTGCCGTGGTGATAGGTATCATTGCTTCTTATCTCTTTGCTTCGGGCTTCGACTTCTCTAATGTGGGTCTGGGGCTCTATGGTATTGGCATTGCCGCAGTAGGTATGCTTTCTACATTGGGCATCACGCTTGCTACAGATGCTTACGGACCGATAGCTGACAACGCGGGTGGCAATGCGGAAATGTCCGGTCTGGGTGAAGAGGTGCGTAAGCGTACCGATGCGCTTGACTCCTTGGGCAATACTACAGCCGCTACGGGCAAAGGCTTTGCCATCGGTTCCGCCGCTTTGACGGGATTGGCTTTGCTGGCCTCTTATGTCGAGGAAATCCGTATCGGGCTGACCCGCCTCGGGACTACCGAACTGTCGCTTCCTCATGGCGATGCCGTGGCTCTTCAAGATGCCACTTTCTTCGACTTTATGCATCACTACGATG
>OHJC01001381.1_pt1 | contig 10503 bp, 5 predicted proteins | sample 1568461 | NCBI WGS metagenome assembly OHJC01 (sample SAMEA3879535, study PRJEB24766) | human gut metagenome | biome: human-associated habitat; feature: feces | place: USA | collected 1985/1987 | reverse complement strand
TATGCCGGAGAACTGCAATCTCTCGGAGGTGGAGCATATCAAGAGCTTCACCACCAAGCCCGTGGTCTGCGCCGGTAAGATGAACCCGGAGAAGGCGGCGGAGGAGATCGCCGCCGGTCGGCTGGACGCCGTGGGCATCGCCCGCCAGAACCTGGTGGACCCCGAGTGGGTCAACAAGATCATCGAGGATCGGGTGGAGGACATCAAGCCCTGCATCAACTGCCACAATGCCTGCTTCAGCTTCAACAAGTCCAGGAGCACGCCCAATATGCAGCCCATGGACGACTCCCTCCATCTGGCGCGCTGCGCCCTGACCCCCTCCACCATGCAGCACAATAAATATAAGATCGTTCCCACCCGCAAGCCCAAGAGGGTGGCGATCATCGGCGGCGGCATCGGCGGTATGGAGTGCGCGCTGGTGTTGAAAAAGCGCGGTCACACCCCCGTCATCTTCGAAAAGACCGGCGCGCTGGGCGGCCTGTATATCACCGCCTCCGCCATGAGCTTCAAGGAAGCGGACAAGGCTCTCCTCCGCTGGTACGAGCGGGAGTTGATGAAGAACGACATCGAGGTGCGCTTCCACATGGAGATCAACGATCCCGCCACCCTCCGCCGGGAGTTCGACGAGATCCTCGTCTGTACCGGCTCCGCCCCCAAGACGCTGCCGGTGAAGGGCTTCAACAAGACCATCAACTTCACCCAGCTCCTTCTCGATCAGGTGGACGCCGGTGACCGCATCGTGTTCTTCGGCGGCGGCCAGTCCTCCTGCGAGGCGGCCTACGAGATGGTGCTCCGGGGCAAGCACCCCATCATCGTGGAGTACGCCGACGACCTCATCGCCACTCCCGGCACCTGCCTTGCCAACGCCTCCTTCCTCCGGGAGATGCTGGCGTTCAAGAAGGTGCCCGTCTATCTGAACGCCACCATCACCGAGATCGGCGACGGCTTTGTGCAGGTCAAGCAGAAGGACGGCACCGAGCTTCGCCTCGAGTGCGACAGCGTGGTCAACGGCATCGGCTTCGTGCCCGCCCCCATCGCGCCGGACGACAAAAAAGTACACCGGGTGGGCACCTGCGAAAAGTGGGGCAACCTGCGGAACGTCATCTGGGGCGCGTGGGATGTCTGTATGCACATCTAAACGAAATATCACGAAAAAACAGAACCGTGCCGGAAGGCACGGTTCTGTTTTTGTCTCCGCTGCGGGGGAGACGGGAAATGAGGCGAAAAATACCCGTAGTACAACTTGAATATCAACCCTTTGTACAATACAATGTTCTACTGGACACGGCGCAAGGTACATATACAAAATCGCAGTTTTTTCCGTATCCTACTTCCAAAATCCGCCGCGATACGCTATACTGAAGGGTAAGAAGAATCACAGGAGGTGACGCTGTGGAACTGCATATTATCACAGGCCGCGCCGGTGCGGGCAAGAGCCGTAAGGTGCTGGAAACCGTTGCGGCACAACGCTTTCAGCGTCCGCAGGTGCTCCTCGTTCCCGAGCACGCCACCCACGAGGCGGAGCTGGATCTCTGCCGCGCACTGGGGGATACCGCCAGCCGCGACGCGGAGGTGCTCAGCTTCCAGAGCCTTGCCACCCGTGTTTTGTCACTAACGGGCGGAATCGCCGATATTACGTTAGATAATGGTGGAAAAATACTGACAATGCGCCGCGCTTTGCAGGATGTTTCGTCATTTTTGACGGTGTTTGCCCGCCCCTCCCAGCGTCCCGCCTTCCTCCGAGAGCTGGTGGCTCTGGCGGACGAGCTTTACGCCTACCGAATCCCGCCAGCCCTTCTGCTGCAACAGGTTCGGGACATTCCGGGTGCCGCCGGAGACAAGCTGCGCTCCACCGCGCTGCTGTTCTCCGCCTACGATGCGCGCCTGCACAGCGGCGATTTTGACGCCCGCTCAAAAGTGCAGAAACTATGCGATTCTCTGCCGGATTCCGGATATTTGGCGGGAAAAGATCTGTATATTGACGGATTCTCCTATTTCAACCGCACGGAGGAGGACATTCTCGCCGCCGCCTTGAAGCAGGCGCACAGCGTCACCGTCACCCTCCTGGGCGACGACAGCGACCCCCAGCTGTTCAGCAACGGCGTCCGCCAGTGCCACCGCCTGCGAAAGCTGGCGAAGGAGTGCGGCTGTAAGTGTGAAGTGAATAACCTTGTCAGTAATTGCGGCACAGCGTTTTCACACCTTGAGAAATACTTCCTCGGCGCGGACGAAACGTGGCAGGGGGACGCGCCGCCCATCGCTTTGTACCAAGCGAATACCGCCTATTCCGAGGTGGAATACGTCTCCGCCCAGCTGCGAAAGCTGGCGCAAAACGGCGTTCGCTGGCGTGATATGGCGGTGGCGACCCGCAGCATGGAGGTTTACGGCCCGCTGCTGGAGGCGGTGTTCCGCCGTGACGAGATCCCCGCCTACATCAGCCGCCGCAGCGACATTTTGGAGCAGCCTGTTCTGACGCTTCTTCTCTCCGCTGTGGACGCCGTGACGGGCGGTTTTGAGTATGAGGACGTGTTCCGCTGCCTCAAGACCGGCATGACCCAGATGACGGCGGACGAGTGCGATTTGTTGGAAAACTACGTGATTCGGTGGGAAATTCGCGGGAATATGTGGCTCCGCGATACCGATTGGACGGCAGACCCCGACGGGTACAGCGGGGAGATGACCGCCTATCGCCGGGAGCAGCTGGCGGAGATCAACCGGCTGCGCCGGAAAGTCCGCACCCTGTTTTTGCCCCTCAGCGACGGCATGAAAGGGTGCAAAACCGTGCGGGGTAAGGCGGAAGTGCTTTACAGGTTTGCGGAGGACGCCGGCACGCCGGAGCTGCTGCGCCAGCGGCAGGATGCCCTGCGAACACACGGACAAATGCAGGCGGCGGAGGAGTACGCCCAGATCTGGCATATTTTCTGCGACGTGCTGGATCAGTTCGTGGAGCTGCTGGGCGACACGGAGGTGGACGGCGAGGAGTTTGCCCGTCTGCTCCGGTTGACCTTGAGCCAGTACGCAGTGGCGACGATCCCTGCTGCGCTGGACGAGGTAAAGGTAAATCCCTTGACACGAAATGACCGCCATACGGTGAAGCATCTCTTCCTGCTGGGTGCCAACGACCACGTGCTGCCCACGGTGGAAAAAAGCAGCGGCATATTGGACGAGCAGGAGCGTGAGCTGCTGCAGCAGCAGGGGATATTGCTCTCGGACGCCACCTTCGACCCGCTGAGCAACGAGCTGCAAAATATCTACGCCGCGCTGGTGCAGGCGACGGAGTCGCTGACCATCTCGTGGTGCGCCGGTGACGAGGCGGGCGCGAAGCTGCTGCCGTCCTTCGTGGTGGAGCGCGTCCGGAAGCTGTTTCCGCAGGCGGCGGTGCAGCGGGAGGACGGCGCGTACCGGCGTGAGCTGCCCGCACCGGCACTGGCACTGGCGGGACAGAAGCCCCACGGCGCGCTGTGGCGGTATTTTGAGGAGAACGGTGAAAGCCTTGTGCTGCAACGGATGGCGGCTGCCGCCGCCATGGGGCGCGGGCGGCTGTCGCCCCAGGCGGTACGCAGCCTCTACGGCAGCACCATCGCCATGTCCGCCTCCCGGCTGGACAGGGTGAAAAGCTGCCACTTCGGGTACTTTATGGAGTACGGTCTGCGCGCCAAGGAGCGGACGCGGGCGGATTTTCAGGCTCCGGAGGTGGGCACATTTATCCACTATCTGCTGGAAAATATCCTCAGAGACGTAGAGCGGCTGGGGCAGCGTCCGCCGCGGCGGGAACTGTCCGCCATGGTGCGGAGGTATACCGAGGAGTACGCCGCCACGGTCATCGACGGCTACGGCGAGAAGTCGGCGCGGTTCCGCTATCTGTTCTCCCGGCTGCGGGAGACGGCTCTTGCCATCGTGGAAAACGTGCTGGATGAGTTGGACAACTCGGATTTCCGCCCCCTTGCCTTTGAGCTGGGCTTCGGCGGCCGGGCGGGCGCGCTGCCCGCCATCACCGTGACGGCGGGGGACACCACTCTGTCCGTCACCGGCAAGGTGGATCGCGTGGACGGCTGGCTGAAGAACGGAAAGCTATATCTGCGGGTGGTGGACTATAAAACCGGCAAAAAAGCCTTTGATCTGGCGGATGTGCGGTACGGTCTGGGGATACAGATGCTGCTGTATTTGTTTGCTTTGCGGCGGTACGGCGGCGCGTATTTCGGCGCGGAGGTGGAGCCGGCGGGCGTGCTGTATCTGCCGGCGCGGGACGTGATAAAGAAAGCGGACAGGGCCATCTCGCCGGAGAAGCTGCACACGCTGCTGCAAAACGAGCTGCGGCGGACGGGCATGGTGCTCTCTGACCCAGAGGTGCTGACCGCCATGGAGCACAGCGCGCTGGAGTCGCCCTGCTATCTGCCGGTGGCGGTGCGGAAGGACGGCACGGTCAGCGGTCTTGCCGCCGGCGTGCTGGCGGACACGGCGCAGATGGGGAAGATGGGGCGGTACGTGGACAGCCTGCTGCGCCGGGTGGCGCAGGAGCTGGGCAGCGGCAACATCGACGCCGATCCCTGCCGCCGGGGACCCCAGGAGAGCGTGTGCGACTGGTGCCCCTTTGCCTCGGCGTGCTGGTTCGACGAGAAGCGGGACAAGCCGAAATATCTGCAAAAGACGACGGCGGAGGAGTTCTGGACTTTGGTGGACAAGGAGGTGGAGGACCGTGGGTGACATTCAGCTGACGCCCCAACAGCTGGGCGCGGTGGAGGATCGCGGCGGCAGCCTGCTGGTGTCTGCCGCCGCCGGGTCCGGCAAGACGAAGGTGCTGGTGGAGCGTGTGTTCGCCTATTTGCGGGAGGAGCACTGCCACATTGACGATTTCCTCATTATCACCTTCACCCGCGCAGCTGCCGCGGAGCTGCGGAGCAAGCTGGCAGCGGAGCTGGCGCGGAGAGTGGCGGCGGAGCCGGAAAACGGTCATCTGCGGCAGCAGATGTTCCGGGTGTATCAGGCGGACATCAAGACGGTGGACGGCTTCTGCGCGTCGCTGCTGCGGGAGCACGTGCACCTGCTGGAGCCGGTGGACGGGCGGAGCCTTACGCCGGATTTCCGGATATTGGACGAGTCCGAGTGCACGCTGCTGAAGGAGCGGGCGTTGGAGCAGGCGTTGGAGCACTTCTACCTGCGGATCGAGCAGGGGGACGAGGGATGCAGGCTGCTGGCGGAGACGCTGGGCTTCGGACGGGACGACAGGGGGCTGGCGTTGCTGGTGCCGGAGGTACACGCCAAATTGCAGAGCCATCCGTACCCAGAGAAGTGGCTGGCGCAGGCGGCGGAGGGTTGGCGGGAGCTGCCCCAGCGGCTGGCGGACAGCGTATACGGCAGAACCATCATGGACGACACCGTGCGCCGCGCCCTGTACTGGGCGGGGCGGCTGGAGCGCGCCGCCAGAGATATGGAGGGCTGTCAGCCGGTGTTCGACGCCTACGCGGATCGGTTTTTGGAGGCGGCGGCGCAGCTGCGGGAATACGAGGCGGCGGCGCAAAAGGGCTGGGACGAGATGTCCCGCGTGGACGTGACGTTCCGGAAGCTGGGCGCGGTACGCGGCGAGGAGAACGGCGACAGCAAGGCCGCTGCCAAGGCGGTTTGGGACAAGTGCAAGGCGGCGGTAAAGAAGCTGTCCGCGCCCTACCAGCCGGCGGAGAGCGAGCTGCTGGACGACCTGCGGGCGATCGCCCCGGCTATGGAGGCGTTGCTGGAGCTGACGGCGGACTTTGACCGGCGGTTCCAAGCGGAGAAGGTACGGCGCAACGCCATGGATTTCTCCGATCAGGAGCACTATGCCGTGCGTCTGCTGGCGGGGGAGGACGGAACGCCCACGGAGCTGGGCGAGCAAGTGTCCCACCGCTACCGGGAGATCATGGTGGACGAGTATCAGGACACCAACGAGGTACAGAACTGCATTTTCCGCGCCGTTTCGCGGCAGGGGGAGAACATCTTCGCCGTGGGCGACGTGAAGCAGAGCATCTACCGGTTCCGGCTGGCGGAGCCGGGGATATTTCTGGAGAAGTACCGTACCTATCTCGACGCGGAGGATGCCGCACCGGGACAGCCGCGGCGGCGGGTGCTCAGCCGGAATTTCCGCTCACGGCGGGAGGTGCTGGATGCTGCGAACTTCGTGTTCGCCGCCATTATGTCCCGGGAAATGGGGGAGCTGGACTACACGGAGGAGCAGTATCTCCACTTCGGCGCGGCGTATTATCCCGATGCGCCGGAGCGGGAGACGGAGTTCCACTATCTCAGCGTGGAGGACACGCCGGAGCAGCGGTTTGACAGAGCCGAGGCGGAGGCGCGTTTCACGGCGCGGCGGATCCGGCAGCTGCTGGACGGGGGATTCCCCGTCCGGGGCGGGGACGGGGAGCTGCGTCCCGTGGAGCCGGAGGACATCGTGATCCTCATGCGCTCGCCCAGCGCGCGTCTGGCGGTGTTCACCGCTGCGCTGGAGCGGGAGGGCATCCCCTGCGACGGCGGGGAGAGCGAGGACTTTTTCTCCGCCATGGAGATCGCGGTGGTGCTGTCGCTGCTGGAGATCGTGGATAACCCGCGGCAGGACGTGCCGCTCATCGCGGTGCTGCGCTCGCCGCTGGTGGGCATGAGTGCCGACCGTCTGGCGGAGATACGGGCGTTGCAGCCGGAGGGGGATTACTACGAGGCGTTATGCCGGGACGAAGGCGAGGACGCGCAGGCGTTTCTGTCGCTGCTGCGGGAGCTGCGGCACGCCAGCCGGGAGATGGCGGCGGACAAGCTGCTGTGGTATTGCTATGACCGGTGCCGGGTGGAGGCGATCTTCGGTGCCATGGAGGACGGTACAGCCCGCCAGGCGCGTCTGAGGGCACTGTATGACTATATACGGCGGCTTGTGCAGGGCGGCAGAACGAGCCTGTTCGACTGTGTGCGGCAGGTACGGCAGCTGCTGGAAAGCGGCGATGCGCCGGCCATTACCGCTGCAGGTGCGGCGGGCGGTGTGCGCTTGATGAGCGTGCATAAGTCCAAAGGCCTGGAGTTTCCGGTGGTGTTTCTGGCTGACTTGAACAGGAGCTTCAACCGACAGGACCTGGATCGACCGGTGCTGGTCCATCCCCAGCTGGGCGTTGGTGCGGAGCGCGTGGAGACAGAGCGGCGGATTCGGTACGACACCGTGTCCAAGTCTGCCCTGGCACTGACGCTGGAGCGGGAGGCGAAGGCGGAGGAGCTGCGGATACTGTACGTCGCCATGACCCGCGCACAGGAGAAGCTGATCATGGTGTGCTCCCGGAAGAATCCGGAGAAACACCTGCGGGAGCTGGCGGCGTTGACGGAGCTGCCGGTGCCGCCGGAGGCGGTGTCCGGAGCCAACTGCCCCGGCGACTGGCTGCTGCTGACGCTGCTGAATACGTTTCAGGCGTCGGAGCTGCACGGCTTCGCCGGTGTGCGCCCCTCGGAGCTGACGGAAGCCCCCGCCGGAGTGACGGTGTACCTGCACCGCATCGGCGGGGAGGAGACGGAGGGGGCGGCGTCTCCGGCGGAGGAGGACACAGGGGAATCTCCCGACACGACGCCGGACACGGCGTCGCTGGGGTTCGTGTACGGACACAGAGCCGCCACGGTGACGCCCTCCAAGGTGACTGCCACCCAGCTGAAGGGACGCGCCATCGACGAGGAGATCGCCGAGGGGACGCTGCCACGCCGGAGGGAGAGTGCGCCGGAGCGTCCGCGGTTCTTGCAGGAAAAGCGGGGGCTGACGGGCGCGGAGCGGGGCACCGCCATGCACCTTGTAATGCAGTTCCTGCCGCTGGACACGGCGGCGGAGCCGTGGACGGTGGCGGAGGTCATCGACGGTCTGCGGCGGCGGAGGCTGCTGACGCCGGAGCAGGCGGCGGCACTGGATGTGCCGGCACTGGTGCGGTTTTTGGCGTCGCCGCTGGCGGAGAGGATACGAAATGCGCCGCGGCTGTGGCGGGAGTATCGCTTCGCGCTGCTGACGGACGCGGCGATCTACGACGGCGACGCGGCGGGAGAGGAGATGCTCCTGCAGGGCGTAGCGGACTGCGTATTCGAGACGGAGAGCGGTCTGGCGGTGGTGGATTTCAAGACCGACCGGGTGCAGACGGCGGAGGTGCAGCGGCGGGCGGAGGTCTATCGGGCACAGCTGGATGCCTACGCCGGGGCGTTGTCCCGCATACTGGAAAGACCGGTGACGGAGAGGATACTGTACTTCTTTGCCTGCGGTGAGGAAATTTCTTTGTAAAAATAGCGAAAAATGCTTGCAATCGCGGGAAGAGTGTGCTATTATCACAGTTGCGTTTGCGGCGACGCCGCGGCGACGAGTGAACCAGAAAGGGGTGAACAAGAGCAATGAAGGAAGGAATCCATCCCAATTATCAGCAGACTACTATTAAATGCGCCTGCGGTAATGTGATTGAGACAGGTTCTACGAAGAAGGATATTCGCGTGGAAGTCTGCTCTAAGTGTCACCCCTTCTTCACCGGCAAGCAGAAGCTGGTGGATACCGGCGGACGTGTTGCCAAGTTCAACAAGCGTTTCGGTCTGGACAAGTAAGGACACATCACGTGCGAAGCCTGCACCGTTGGGTGCGGGCTTCGTTTTTTTGTTTTACTTTTGGGGCGGAAGCGTTTATAATGGGGAAAAACATGACCGAGAGGGCTGTCTATGGAACGAAAAACCATTGAAGAAAATAAGAACGGCGTGCGGGACTACGCGGTGCTGGTGGGGCTGCGCTCCCCGGTGCTGGGCGCGGACAGCGCGGACGGGGAGAGCCTTGCGGAGCTGAGCGCGCTGGTGGAGACGGCGGGCGCGGAGTCCGTGGGGACGATATTGCAGAACCGGGAGAAGCCCGACCCCCACAGCTTCATCGGCGAGGGCAAGGTGGAGGAGGTCAAGCGCATGGTGGAGAACAGCGACGCCACCATGGTGATCTTCGACAACGACCTGTCGCCCTCCCAGATACGGGTGCTGACGGAGCTGTGCGGCGTGCAGGTGCTGGATCGCAGTGGACTGATTCTGGACATCTTCGCCCAGCGGGCGAGGACGAAGGAGGGCTGCTTGCAGGTGGAGCTGGCGCAGTACCAGTATCTGCTGCCGCGGCTGATCGGTATGTGGTCGCACTTGGAGCGGCAGGGCGGGCCCCGGCGAGACGCAGCTGGAGACGGACCGGCGGCACATCCGGCGGAAGATCGACAAGCTGAAGGAGGAGCTGGAGGAGGTGCGGCGCGTCCGCGCCACCCAGCGGCAGCGGCGGCAGAAGAACGAGATACCGGTGGTGGCGATCGTGGGCTATACCAACGCGGGAAAATCCACACTGCTCAACGCCATTACCGGCGCGGGGATCCCCGCCAACAACCGGCTTTTTGACACGCTGGATACCACCACGCGGCTGCTGACCGTCAGCGACACGCTGGACGTGGTCATCTCCGACACGGTGGGCTTTATCCGCAAGCTGCCCCATCAGCTGGTGGAGGCGTTCAAGGCGACGCTGGAGGAGCTGGAATACGCCGACCTGCTGCTGCACGTTATCGACCTGAGCAACCCGGAGTGGCAGGAGCAGGCGCGGATCGTGGACGCGCTGATCAAGGAATTGGGCGCGGACGCCATACCCTGCATCCGGGTATACAACAAGTGCGACTTGGCGTTTGCCTCCGGACGGGAGAAGGAGGACGACGCGGTGTATGTGTCCGCCAAGACCGGCGAGGGGCTGGATGCGCTGCTGTCCGCCATCGACGGAAAGCTGGACAAGGGCACAAAACGCGTGACGCTGCACCTGCCCTATGACAAGGCGGGGGCGTTGGACAGCCTGTACCGGGAGGCGAAGGTGGAGTCCGTGGAGTACGGCGAGACGGTGGACGTGGTGGCGGTGTGTACGCCCCGCGTGATCGGACAGCTGAAGGACTACATCGAGGGCTGGACGGAGCCGAAGGAGGAGTGGGAATGAGCGATTTCCGCGTACCCTTCGGCGCGGCAGAGACGGAGTTCACCGAGAAGCGTTCCCGGTTCATCGGGCACCTGCTGCCGGTGGACAGCGAGGAGCAGGCGCGGGAGTTCATCGCCCAGATAAAGAAGAAATACTACGATGCGCGGCACAACTGCTGGTGCTATCTCATCGGCAGCGATACACTGCGCTACGGTGACGACGGCGAGCCGCAGGGAACGGCTGGCGTTCCTGTCCTGAATGTTCTGCAAAAACAGAATCTCACCGATGTCTGTTGTGTGGTCACCCGTTATTTTGGCGGCATTCTGCTGGGCGGCGGCGGTTTGGTACGGGCGTATTCCCACAGTGCTGCACTGGCAGTGGAAGCAGCACAGATTCAGACAAAAATTTCCTGTCATCCAGTGACCTTAAAAATGGCATACGCTCTCTATGGAAAGGTATCCTATCGACTGCCACAGCTGCCCATTTTGCAGCAGAATGCGGATTTCGGCGATACGGTAACCTTGTCGTTGCTTGTACCGGCTGGCTTAACAGCGTCGTTCCAA
>OHJC01001377.1_pt1 | contig 10576 bp, 15 predicted proteins | sample 1568461 | NCBI WGS metagenome assembly OHJC01 (sample SAMEA3879535, study PRJEB24766) | human gut metagenome | biome: human-associated habitat; feature: feces | place: USA | collected 1985/1987 | reverse complement strand
TTATTCCATAATATTGGAAGACTTCAAGCAAAAGCTTTCGTTTCCAATCCCTCGGAAAAGGAGGTTGAAAGATATTTAGTTTTTATGCATCAGACATTGGAAATGCGGCTCATATAATCAAACATCGGTACAAGAGTAAACATAAACATAAGAACAATCAATAAACCCATCGGAAGCATTACAAGCAATGTAATCTTCGTAGAGGTAGGCTCAATCATGTTGTTAAGTAAACGCTCATAATACTTGCAGTCATGCTCTAAAGCAAGAGTGATATGATTAGATTTTTCACCTGCGTTAATGCTGGCAAGCAGCATATTATCGAAAACAGGTGTATCACCATGGTTATAATGCTGCATACTATCCGAAAGAGTATTACCTTTGATGATATCCTCACGTACTTTGCCAACAGCATTGGAAACAATGCTGTTGTCTACAACCTTGCCAGCCTGCGAAAGGCTGTCAGTCAAAGTAAGACCACTTGAAAGCATCAGATTCAGTACAGATGCCAGCTGATGTTGTACAAAGAAGAAATGCAGCTTATTGTAAATAGGAAGGCGCAACTTCCAGCTATCAACAATGCCAACATTATTAGAACTGAACCATTCCCAGGCTTTATAAAGACAACAGAGAACAGGTAAAGTAATAAACCAGTAATCAACAACACCGTTTACACAACCGCTAACAAAGCTGACAATCCAAGGGAGAGGAATGCCGGTCTCTTTATAAAGCTTTACATATTCGGGAATTGCAATCTTGATATAAGCAATGGTCATAATTGCCATGAGCACTGCAGCAATCTTAGGGATAAAAAGAGCATTTTTTACCTTGCTATAAAGATTATGCTGCAACCACATCAATTCAGAAAGCCTGAGAAATGTATCAGATAAGCGACCGGCACGATCGCCAGATTCAATAGTAGGAGCAACAAGCCTGGGGAAAACGCCTTCCTTCTTGAAAGCTGCACCAGTGGCTACGCCAGCAGATAAATTACGGCTGATATTTCTAAGAGCCTGACCTAATTTGGCATTAGTCTGTACATGTGCAATCTCATTGATAGCCTGCTGCAAGGTACTGCCAGATTTCAAAAGCATGTAAAGCTGATCAAAACAAGCGTAAAAATCAGCTAATTTAGGCTTATCTGCACCAATAAAAGCATTGATTTTTTCCACGAAGCTCATTATTTACGCCTCCTTGAAAAATAACCTTCTTTAGCGTTATTGACTTGATTTTCGAAATCTGCTGCCTGACTGATAAGCTCTTCATCGGGTTCGATGCAGCTAAGAAGTTCTTCTAAAGATATTTCCCCTTTAATGACATGAGCAAAACCCTTATCCCAAAGGCTTTTAAAACCAATGTTTTTTCGAAGGAACAGCTCAATATCTACAAGGCCATGCTTTTCGGCAAAATAATCACGAAGATAGTTATTGAAAGGAATAATCTCAATGATAGGAATACGTCCGGCAACACCTGTAGAATTACATTCACTGCAGCCGTCAGAAACATAAGTGACATAATCACCATTCATATCCCTGGTCAAAGCTTTCTTGTCTTCAGCACGTAATTTATCAAGAATTTCCTGCGGCACCTTAATCTGATGCTTACAATGAGGACATAATGTAGATAAAAGCCTTTGACTTGCAATACCTACAATCTGTTCGGCAAAACCACTGACATTTACGCCCATATCCTGCAGACGACGAAACACTGAAACAGAATTACGTACATGCAGTGTAGTAAAAATTAAGTGACCTGTCTGAGATGCCTGCACAGCAGTAAGAGCTGTTTCAGCATCACGAGTCTCACCGACAAGCATGATATCAGGATCCTGACGAAGAGAGCTGCGCAGACCACGCTGGAAAGTATAATTAGTACGCTCATCCTCAGCGTAGCGCACCTGGCTTTGGGCAATACCATCAATATAACGTTCGATAGGATCTTCAAACGTTACAATTACATACTTGCCGGTCTGATTCAGCTCATTAAGAAGAGAGTAGAGAGTAGTAGTCTTACCTTCACCAGTCGGACCGCAGATAAGGATAATGCCGTTAGGCTTATAAATCAAAGAACGAAGCATATGTTCTTCATCAGAATTAAAGCCAAGGTCTGTAATTGTAGGAATAACATCAGAAGTAGAGAGAATACGGAGAACAACCTTGTTACGTTCGCCGTCACCACCGTAGGGCATAGTAGAAAGACGAATGTTTTTACCTACAAAAGTAAAACGGCCATCCTGCGGAATAAGATTATTGACGTTAATATTGGCATTAGTCTTATAGATACGGGTAATCATAATCTCATCTTCAACAGATAATGTCATGCCGCTATCAACCAAAACACCATCACGACGATAAATTACGTTCGCACCATTTCGCATAGGAGTGATATGGATATCACTGGCATTTAAAGCAATACCTTTCTGAAGGATTTCTTCGCTTTTTCTGGTCTGTTCACTAGTAACAGCCTCATTACGCTTTTCTTTAACAGCCTGCAAAGCTGCAGGCTGAAACTGCTGCTTATAATGAGCATTAAAGCCGGCAGTAAAATTATTATAATCACAAGAAAGAAAATCTATTTTTTCTACATCAGGATAATTCTTACGGACAAGAGCAAGTACAATTTGCATATCCATAAAATTATCTTCAAAATGGCTGGTAACTACTGTAAGAATATGGTTATCCTTATCATAAGAAAGAGGCATCATAAAACGCTTTTCCATGATATCCTTGTCAAGCATAGCTAAAACATCAGGAGATATAAATTCATTGACTAGATTACCGGAATACTTATTGTTCATGTCTGCCACCTTCATCCATACTGTCAATAACAGCACGCATCATAGCAGTAGATTTCTTAAGTTCACGGCGGAGCTTATCATTTTCTGCATTTTTAGCCTTAAGCTCAGCTTCACGAGCTTTTAAGGTGTCCTCACGTTCCTTAAAAGAAGCCGTAAGCTTATCTTTATCGACCTCCGCTGCAGCTGCTTTTGCTTTAGCTTTATCAAGCTCAGCCTTTGCATCAGCATCAGTTCTTGAATTAGGAGCATAACCTTCACGCTCTGCACGCAGCTCGTTCAACTTATCACGTAATCCTTTAGTAGAAGTCTGCGTCTCAACTTTTGGTCTGCCATTCTCGTCATAAACAATAGTAGGGGTAATGGCAATCACAATCTCAGTATCTTTTTTCTCAATACTACGGGATTTAAAGATTTCACCAAGAATAGGGATTTTAGAAAGGAAAGGAATCTGCTTGATAGATTTGATTTCCTCGTTCTTAAGCAGACCGCCCAAAAGAATAGTTTCACCATTCTTTACACGCACAGTAGTTTCGGCACTACGTTCGCTAATTTGCGGAGCTTTATTATTACCACTTTCAACCCACTGAGAAATAGTGGAAACACTAGGCTTAATAACAAGTGTAATGGTTTCCTTATCCAGTTCATTGATTCTAGGCAATACTTCAAGTTTTACACCGACTTCTTTGTATTCAACGGAAAGTGAAGTATCACTGTCAGTATCATTGGAATCGCTGGTAGAAGTAAATACAGGAACCTTATCACCCATAAGGATAGAAGCTTTTCTGCCATCAAATACAGTCACATTAGGACGGGCGAGAACCTTGCCTTTAGAAAGAGTTTCCTCGTGATTAGCAGTTATACCGAATTTAAAGCCATTATACCCGCCAACAGACGTATCTTTAGTCCAAGAATCGCTAGAATAAGACAAACCCATTGAACGGTCCTTTCCTTTGGAAAGCTCGACAACAGTAGCTAAAATATTGACCTGCTGCTGCGCTTTATCAATATTACGCAGCTCGCTACGAACTCTGTCAATAGTTGATGTACTGCCGCTTACAGTAAGAGAATGAGTTTCATTATTGACAACTACCTTGGCATCATCAAGCACGGAAAGCTGCTTTGCAGCAGCATCAGGCTCAATATGTTTCAGTTTAATTGTTTCTATACCAGACATGGACTTATTAGGAGCAATAAGCACAGTATCCATATTATCAAGGTACTCGTAACTGAAATTATTGGAGAGAGCAAGCGCACGCAATGCTGTATCAAAATTAGTATCATCCATGTGCATGGATACACTGCCTTTTAAATCACCATTTATTACAATATTACGGCCACTCTTATAACCAAGTGCACGCAGAGCATCTACAAGCGGAGTACCAGGAGCGAAATCAATAGGGAAAGCAAATCCCGTGTTAGTAATAAGCATCATAGCTGCAAGAACAGCCGAAGTAAATTTTGCTGGTTTCATTTAATTATCCATCCTTCCGTCAACGTTGCGCTATGAAAGCGCCGTTGACATAAGCACCTTTCATAGTTACCGTACCAATAGTTCCAAATTCTGTATCCTGTCCAGTACGCGCGGTAATTGATTTACCTCCACGGCTGATTATTACAACATCAGGAGGAAGCACACCTAAAACAACCAATTCACCACCTGAACTGCCAGGCAATCCGCCGGGCATAGAAGGAACATCAGGAGGAGTAGGAGCAGCAATTCCAGACGGCATATTCATATTACCTGTAGGAAGTGCAGATGCATCAACCAAAAATCCAAAAGGACTACTGGAAGAAGCATGAGCAACACTGCCGGTAGAAATACCAAGTGAAGCAAGATTGATTACAGGAATCTCATTCATCTGAATTTCTTGCGGAATAGAAACGTAATTCCAGGCTGCAAATGTACCAAAACCCATAAGCATACTAACAGTATAAGCGGCCAACTGAGCAGTTATTGATATTTTTTTCATAGCACTTTTGACCTCCTTAGTTTAGTTATAATAGATATTATAATCAAGTTTAACTTTAATTAATCCCTGTGCACCTGTTTTGGAAGCACCATTAGAATTATCTGTGCTGACAGAAGCATTGGTAATAACAACAAAATGCTTTTTCTCAAAATCACTTAGAGCAGCATTAAGGTCATTCCAATCCCCAATAAGATCAACAGAAGTCTTACGAGCTTTCAAAGGACCTTTGTCATTACCCTTGTCATTCTTCACACTGACAACAGTAAGCTTGTGTTCCTTTAAGATATCAAGCTGCTTCTTTTGAATGTCATCAACATCGGCAGCCTTACAAGGTTTTAAAATAAACTTATAAAGATTAGTTGCATCTTTATAATCAAACTTCTGCAGCCATACATTCTGAGAAGCAAAATCGCTTGCCTGCTTATTATTTTCAGCCATCTTAGACACAAACATCGAGGAAAGCATCACACTACCTGCAAGAGCAGCTACAGATAAAAAACCAGCAAGAAAAATCTTTGTCTTGAAATTTGACTTATCTTCAGAAAAAAAACCCATTACTTGCCACTTCCTTTCGATTTAGGAGAAGATTTAGCTGCAGCTTTCTGCTCATCAACATGCACTATAATAGTAAATTCATTCGTACCCTTATTATTGGAAATAGAAGCAACACCGGCCTTTTTCCCTTTGCCAAAGTCCAAAGCAGATATATAGGCATTTACTGAATCCTGGTCCGGGGTAAAGCCTTTAACAGTATACTGCTCAGGAGAAATGACAATATCAGTCAAAGTAACATCTGCAGGACGGGCATTTACAAATTTATTTATGATTTCATAAACATTTACGCCACGCGGACGGCCCTGCTTCATCAAAGCAGCACCCCTGCTAAGATTATTATTCAGCGATTGCGCCTTACCATACAATTCCTGGCTATACACAGGCTTAGGTGTAGCCATATAAGCGTAAGCCAAAGCTAAACCGCTTGTAACGGCACCAGCAAGGCAGAAAACACAAACAGTATTTGCAATAAACTGATAAACTGGCCGTTTGAACTCATAAACTGCTTTTGCAGTCTCACTTTTTCTTAAAAAGTTTCCGTAATTTACCGATAACACTATTTTTACTGCCTCCTTTATCTGGATTGGATTTGACCGTTTCAACATTACCTGCACTTGCAGAAAGCATCTTGGAATCAACAACGCAGCCGGCAGCAATAACGCTCATTTCACAGTTATATCTTGACAAACCATTAAAAGGTAAAAGCAGAAAAGATTCAAGATCACTGCTGGAAACAGTCTGACTGTTCATTCTACTGTTCTTGATAGGATAATAATGCTCAATCATATTGAAGATGATATCTCCGATTGAGTCACTGTAATCTCCGTTCATCATAAAAGCAAGACTACCGAACTGATTGACAACCACTGTAAGCCCCTTAGCATGAACCATGACCTGTTGTTCAGAGCAGTTTATAAGCTTACATAAACTGCTTGCAATATCACTGATACCAAATAAGGTTAAGCCAAGAGTTTCACAGGCTTCCTTTATGTTATTAATATACAGGGCAGGGAGATATGCAGAAGTAACAGTATAGACTTCATCATCTTCGTAACAGCTTACAACGCTTGCCACGCAGTCCTTATATAGATCAGTAAAACCTTGCGGAATGTTTTCAATACATAAAGACAAAATACGTTCTTCTTTATCAGCAAAAGTCTTGTCAGACACATCACTGAAAGAAGAAGCAGCTGCCTGCCAGGTCTTATAAGCTAGTCCGCTGCCGGCAGTAAAAGCAAAATAGATTTTATGTTCAGCTGCAGCCTTCAAATCACCACCAAAGCAGGAAGAAAGCAAAGATTTAACGCCATCTGCAGAACTCAGGAAAGAAGACAGATCATCAAAATGTCTGCTGTCAGCTTCCAAAATATTGACTGTTTTATCTTTTACAGTAAGACTGACACAAGATACTTTATTATTACCTAATATAATTACGATACTCAAAAATCATCACTCCCTATGCAAGACTTGACGCATCTTCAGTTTTTGTTATGTTCGTCTTAAAGTTAAGCATCTGGATAATCAAAGGTGTTCTTTGAATCAGTTTTGCACTGCCGGACTTCAAAAGACGCCTTGCTTTGCCAACATCGGTCTTATTAATCTCCTTACCGTCCGAACCACGGACAATAACATCCTTTATGAGTTTCATAATATCCCTCCGTTAAAAAATCACTGAAGTGAAATAAACCACAACAGGCACTTTATAACGGAGGACACAAGTTTCCGTTCCCTCGTGCAAAGGTTAGAACCAGATAAATAAAAAAGGCACTGAAACAAGCGCACAAGCGCTTGTTCAATGCCTCCGATAACCGGGTATTCAGTTAAAATGTTTATAGAGCTGCAGGATTACTTTCCAAGCTTATCATTATTCTCTGTAACAATATTCTTAAGAACTTGGCCAGCCTTAAAAACTGGCGTAACAGATGCAGGAATAATGATTTCTTCTTTAGTTGCCGGATTAATGCCCTTACGCTCACTACGGGCACGTACCTCAAATGTACCAAAACCAACAATACGAATTTTATTATCTACAGTCAGATTATCTGCAATCAAATCAGTAAAAGCTTCTAAGAATTTTTTAGCACTAGACTGAGTAGAACCAGTTTTTTTAGCAAGTTGGACAATTAAATCTTTTTTATCCATAAAAAACTATACCTCACTTATTTTTAGCCTTAATATACCACATACAACACAATTTGTACAGACTTTTTTTATACTTTTGCTACTAAAAAAACACAAATTTATGAACTTAGAAATAAAACAATATCCATTATCGTCTTTTTCAGATAACAAAGATAACCAATATTATGGTAATAACTAACCTAATGAAGATTACTAAAATAATTAACATAACGAAAGTAATGCTAATTATTTTAGTAACATTACTTACGCACATAACTGAAGTTATATTCGTAATCTTAATAACAAATATAACTAACATTATATAGTAATTACCTTAATTACAACCATAACAGAGATTAAGAAAGTAATAATTATAATAAGAATTACATTTATTATGAAAGTAATGCTCGTTACATTCGTTACGTTCATAATATCCATAACTAAAGTTATGGATATTATGAACGTTAGCTTTGTTGATTACAAAGAAAATAAGAATCAGCTACTGCTACAGCCATACCTCCATAATGCAATTATCATCACCAGGAGCATGATTAAACCTAACCATACCAAGATAATCAAGAACGGGATTAATTTTTTCTAACAGCTCCTCATACGTATCTCCGGTAACTACTACATTTGTGGTAATAGTCTTATTGCCAAGATAAAAAAAGACGGGCAACAAATTTCTTAGGAAAATCAGCAGGGCGTTCATAGCAGACTATTGAAGGCAACTTATTGATCCTATGAGCCTTTTGAGCAATAGCCTTATAATCAAAACAATTAACAATAACAATCATATTTTTCATAAAAACACCAGCTTTCCATCCCTAAATATTTGTAAAAAACCTGTATAGTGAATACATCATAGCAAAGCTGCAGCACATCTCAGAAAACGCAAAAAAGCAATAACAGACCTTATAAAGCCATTCATCAGCTATACAGACATGATTCAAAGCATGAACAGCAAAACACCAGAGCAAAGGAATAAATGCTATATAAAGCCCAATAATAGGGGCCTTGACTAATGAATCAAGCATATCCATTACTTCTTGTTCAAATGAAAATACTTCTGAGGTGCATCAGAATCATCATGTACTATAGCAAGAGACGAATCAACGATATCAGTAAGCGTATTACGAATCTTATCATCACTGTAACCGGAATTCTTCAAAATCATAACGATAAAAGATACGGCCGTAGCATATACCTGAGCCGCATTAGTAAATGAATCAGCTCCGGAAGCAGTTACATAAGTACCGTTTTCATTGCGTTTCACCATAATAAAAGGTGTTTTGAGCATCGTGAGAGCTTCCAAAGTCTCTTCAAGCATAACCGGCAGTTCCTTAGAATAATTCTTTTTTCTTATACTCTTCGCAAAATCATGATTGATAGAATCCAATAATCCCATTAGACAGACCTCCGACTCATAAAAATTAGATAAATCATATAATTAATATGGTAACAAAAAATGAAATATTATATCCTGAAAAAATTCCGAAAGAGCAAACAGACCTAATGAAAGCTGCATCAAGAAAAACCATAGCTTATGATATCTGTTCAGATGATTTACACTACAGATAATCTCCTTACCGCCCTCAGAGTGTTTAAGATAATAATAAAAGCCGAAAAGCAAAAGAAAAGAGAAGAACCACATAGTAACAACGATGAAGCCTGCATAACACTGAAACAACTTAAGGACAGGCATAACAACAAAATAAGTATAAGATAAAGAAAACGGCACTAACACAAAAGGAAAGGCAAGAAAAATAAATTTCATGAAATAAGGTAAGATGTGCTGCCCTCTCTTGTCAGCTTCACCTGCTTCAATCAACAGCTTATCCAGATATATAACATCAAAAACATAGAAACAGAATACAGAAACAACAAAAGCAAGAGAATACAATATATCTCTCATATGAGCTGTATTTATTTTAGAGTTAAACCACCAAAGAAACGCATTATCCTGGCTAAGATAAATAAAACCACCAATAGCTAATAAACGAAGAAGTATTTTTAACATAACTTATTTTCTCCTGTATACATGCACAATACTGCCACTAGCAGTCATTTCAGTGATGTCAAAGGAATAACCATAATTAGCCAGCATTATATCAAGCTCTTTAATCTTTTCGCCTGAGTAATCGGCTTCTGAAATACGTATAACAGCCTTACGTTTCTTTATGCGTTTGTAAATACTATTCTTGTGTGAATACTTCAAAAAAGCTATGCCGAAAATAAGCAGCAAGATAGCTGCTGAAAGCAGCATAGCAAAGAAGGTTATAATCCCCATATCACCACTCTCCGGAAATCATGTTACCACAACCCCATAGGATCAACATATTGTCCATTATGCCACCATTCAAGATGCAGATGAGGACCAGTAGAAAAACCTGTAGAACCAACAGCAGCTATAACAGTACCTTTGCTGACATATTGGCCATACGACGCATAAAGCGCACTGCAATGAGCATATAACGTATGATCGCCACCTGCATGTTCAAGAATAATACAATTGCCATATCCGCTATAAGGAGCAGCATAAACAACTCTGCCATCCAGCATGGCAGGAATACCGGTACCATAATCATAACCAATATCAACACCACTATGGAACTTCCACTCACCGGTAATCGGATGTATGCGCCAACCAAAAGGAGATGTGATTGGTGCAGCACTGACTACGGATGAAATCCCCAACATAAATAAAACAAAGAACAATAAAAAAACTGATTTTCTCAAAACTTACATCTCGATTCTTAATCTAAAAAGGCTTTAAAACCTGCGTAGGATCATGCAAATTACCATTAGCATCTTTATATTCAAGATGAAGATGCGGACCTGTAGAGGCGCCTGTAGAGCCTGTCAGACCGATTATATCGCCACGCTTGACTTCCTGGCCTTTGCTTACGGCAATGCTGTTTAAATGACCATATAAGGTTTCATTACCATCTTTATCACGGACAACAATGTAATAACCATAACCACCTTCATCATAGCCGGTCTCGGTAACTGTTCCATCCGTAAAAGAGGGGAGAGCGGTATTTTCATCTATACCGAGATCAACACCATGATGATTTTTGACTTCACCAGTAATAGGATGAACACGCTCACCAAAAGGAGAAGTTATCTCATAACC
>OHJC01001372.1_pt1 | contig 10635 bp, 10 predicted proteins | sample 1568461 | NCBI WGS metagenome assembly OHJC01 (sample SAMEA3879535, study PRJEB24766) | human gut metagenome | biome: human-associated habitat; feature: feces | place: USA | collected 1985/1987 | reverse complement strand
GCTCGTTCACATCCACGCGGGTTATCTCCATGTATTCCGTGCCGGATTGCAGTCGGCTGAGCATCATCATGTCCGTTATAAGACGCGAAAGCCTGAGCACCTCGTGCAGCATTATCTTATAATACCGCTGCCTGTCCGCTTCATCCTTCACCATTCCGTCGGCAAGCGGCTCAAGCAATCCCCTTACAGCGGTGAGCGGCGTCCGCAGTTCGTGCGAAACATTTGCAACATAATCCCGCCTGAGCTTTTCGACCCGCTCCATCTCCGTCATGTCCTTAAACAGGCCCACAACGCCCGTGCGTTCGCGGCTGGACGTTACAACAGGCGATATGGTTATCCACAGCACCTTGTCACCAGCCATGGGGTAGGTTATGGTCTGAGGCTTGCCGGAATTGAAAACCTCGTCAAACACCTTCCATACCTTTTCGTCGGGTATCAATTCCTCGCGCTTTGATACGCTGACCGCACCGAACATGCGCATTATTGCGGAATTGTAATGTATGAGCGTGCCGTGCTCATCTATTGCCACAACGCCGTCCGTAAGGCTTTGCAGCAGCTGATCAAGCTGGCCCTTTTCGCTGCTTAGCTGGCGAATGGTATGGTCAAGCTCCGCGCAAAGGTTATTGAGCGAACCCGCAAGTTCGCCGACCTCGCCCGGAATATCTTCATCAAGCCTTATGTCAAAATCGCCCTTTGCCATCGCCTTCGCGGCGTCGTTCATGCGGCGTATCGGATCGACAATGTTCTTTGCACGCCAAACGATCGCAATCAGCGCAACGGGTATGGCTATCGTGGTGAGCATAAGCACGAGCATGGACATACGCCCCGTTGCGTTGGTAACGAGTTTAAGCGAACTGAGCATGACCACCGCGCCGAGTATGTTTCCGTCGTCGTCGAATATTGGGCAGCCCAGCGCAAGGGCGGAGCTGTCCTCCCTCATCCTGAGCCGGTTCTGCTTAACGTCCGCGCCGCCCTCGGCGGAAAGTATCTGCTCATACAGCAGCCGCTTCGCGCCCTCAGCATCCGTATTAAGCAGGCTGTCCACATAAAAAAGCGTGTTCCCTTCCGCGTCAAGGTAAAGCACCGTGCCGGTATTGGACGGCAGCAGCTTTGCCGCCAGCCGTTCAAACACGTCTTTATCTATTTCGCCCGCCATGTATTCCTTGGCAAGCTGCTCCGCCGCATCAAGCGAAGGGTGCAGCTCGTCCAGCTTTATGTCAGCATAAACATCCTTGCTCAGAAACACATAGCCGCCAAGCATAACAGCCGCTGCAATGAGCATTGCGACGGACAGCATTATAACAAGCCTGCGGAAAAACACGCTTTTTAGCATAGTTTTATTCTACCTCGAACTTATAGCCAACGCCGTATATGGTCTTTATCGACCAATTAAGGCCGGTGTTGTCAAGCTTTGCACGGATGCGCTTTATATGCGTATCCACGGTCCTTGTTTCGCCGGCAAAGTCATAGCCCCAAACCTTGTTAAGCAGCTGCTCCCTTGTGAACACCTGCCCGGGGTTGGAAGCAAGCATATAAAGAATCTCTATTTCCTTCGGCGTGCATATTACCGGCTGCCCCTTTAATGTGACGGTATAGCTCTTAATGTCTATAACAAGGCCGTTTAAGGTAACGCGGCCGTCGTCGTTACTCTGCTGTTCGCTTGTGCGCCTAAGCACGGCCTTTATCCTTGCCACGACCTCGCGCGGGCTGAAGGGCTTCACGATATAGTCATCCGCGCCCAGCTCAAGGCCGAGTATTCTGTCTATTTCTTCGCCCTTGGCAGTGAGCATAATTATTGGCACCTGCGAATTTTTGCGTATTTCCTTGCAGGCGTCAATGCCGTTCATGATGGGCATCATTATGTCCATAACGCAAAGCGAAATGTCGCCGTCCAGCGCGCTTACTGCCGCCGCACCGTCATATACGTCCACGGTTTCAAATCCTTCGGATTTAAGATAAATGCCAAGTGACTCATGCACGTTTCTGTCGTCGTCAGCTATCAATATTTTGCCGCTGCTCATGTTTTTTACCGCGACAGTTTTTTTCAAATCCTGCCGCAGCTATTTGCTGTATACTTCACACTTTGTTCGTATTCGTTCCCGTGCCTTGGCGCTTGGCAACAGTAAAGCTGAACACCACGCGGCCATCCTTGCTTTCGGCCCATATGCGCTCGCCCATCAGCTCCATTATCTCCTTCGCTATTGCAAGGCCAAGGCCCGTGCCTTCGCCTGTATGCGCCCTGTCCGCCTTATAGAACCGCTCAAACAGATGGTCTATGTCCGCTTCGGCTATTTCGCCGGGGTTGGATACGCTTATGGTGTATTTATCATCGTCCTCGCCCACGCTAAGGTCAACCTCGCCCGATGCGCTGTGCTTTATGGCGTTGTCAAGCAGGGCTATGAGCACCTGCTCGCACCTGTCAGGATTGCTGTACGCCTCATGCTCGCCTTCAGGCATGGACACGGAAAGCGTTTTTCCGTTATCCTTGGCGATTGTGCCGTATCTGTCCGCAACGTCGTATATCAAATCGTTTACGCTCATTTTGCAGCGCGCTATGGCAACCGTGCCCGATTGCAGCCGGCTCAACTCAAGCAGATCGTCTATCAGGCGCGAAAGGCGCATGGCCTCGTGCTGAATATAACCATAGTATCTAAGCCTGTCCTCGTCCTTCTTTACCAGCCCGTCGCACAGCGCGTCCGACAGGCCGCGTATTGATGCTATCGGCGTTCTAAGCTCATGGGACACGTTTGCAACATAATCCCGCCGCGTCTGTTCAAGCCGCGCCGCCTCCGTAACATCCTGTATCATTATTATGGCGCCTTCGTTCTTGCCGTCCGTCCCAAGGGCGGATATTGTGAAGCGCAGTACGGCTTCCTTATAGCTTTGTTCCGTCCAGCGGCTCACGCCGTCGGAAAGCACCTGTTCAACCATGGAATGGAGCTCGCCATACATTGGCGAATCCTCTATGCTTTCGCCATGTGCGCAGCCCATAAGCGTTACGGACGCAGGGTTGAACTGAATTATCTTTCCGCTTTCGTTAACGGCTATAACGCCCTCCAGCAGCCCGTCAAGCACGCTTTTCAGCCGGTTTCGCTCAAACGTAAGCGCGCCTATTGTGCCGCTGAGCGCGCTTGAAAGTTCGTTTAAGGAGTGGCCCAGCCGCGCCACCTCGCCGTCTCCTTTTTCAATAGCCCGCACGGAAAAATCCCCTTTTGTCATGGCTACGGCGGCTTCGTTCATCTTATTCAGCGGCTTTGTAAGCCCGCGCGATCCAAAGTACGCCACCGGCACCATTATAAGCGCCACCAAAAGCATGGCAAGCGGCAGCGATGAAGTAAGGTTACCCCAGCCCGTGCTGAGCTCGTCCATTGGCTTTACCAGGAACACCGCACCCATTATCGCGCCGTCGCTTGCGGTTATAGGCTCGCCTACCACAACGCCGGCCCTACTGCCGCCCATCATTACCACGGCGCTGACCTCTCTGCCCGCAAGCACGCCCGCAAGATACGGCGCTATCATGTTAGTGTTCGCCTCAAGCTGGTCGTTCGTAATGCTGCCGAAAAGTGTACCGTCAGCCGTATAAAGATACGGCGCAGCATCCCATATGCGCCTATCGTAATTGACTATGTTTTCAAAATCCTTGCGGCTCAGTATCCCTTCCATAAGGTCTGCCGCGCGGCTCGATATAAACTCAGCCCTCGGTATAAGTTCCTTCGTTTTCAGCTCACCATATTTCTTTATGCCCGCATAGCGAAAAACAAGCGCCGTAAGGGCGGCGCTCAATATAACCGTGAACAGCACAAGGCATACGGTTTTTATAAGCAAAGTATGCTTCATTATCTGCTTACCTCAAACTTGTACCCAACGCCGTAAACCGTTTTTATGCTCCAGTTTACCGTTCCCTCCGCAGGCAGCTTTTGGCGTATGCGCTTTATCTGCGTATCCACCGCGCGCGTATCGCCGTAAAAATCATAGCCCCACACAAGCGAAAGTATCGTTTCCCGTTCATATACCTTGCCCGGGTGCGATGCAAGAAGCTGGAATATCTCCACTTCCTTCGGCGTGAACGGCACACGCTCGCCTTTTACACGGACATCATAATTGTTTATGTTTATCTCAAGGTCGTCAAAGCGAAGCACCTGCTGCGGGTGCTCCTTCGCCATTGCAAGCCTTCTCAGCACCGCCTTTACCCGCGCCACAACTTCGCGCGCGCTGAACGGCTTAACTATGTAATCATCCGCGCCCAGCTCAAGGCCAAGTATCCGGTCTATCTCTTCTCCCTTTGCCGTTAGCATTATTATAGGCACGCGGCTTTTTTCCCTAAGCTTACGGCATACGTCCGTGCCGGAAAGCTTGGGCATCATTATATCCAATATTATAAGATCAGGCTTCTCCGTTTCAAATTTTTGTAGCGCTTCTTCGCCGTCCATCGCGCTTATATGTTCATAGCCCTCGTTTTCCAAATACATACCAAGGGTTTCGTGTATCATTATCTGGTCATCGCAAATCATTATCTTCTGCGCAGCCATATCCTTTACCTCCCAATCATTGCGGTATTCATGCTTGGATTATAATAAAAAAATCCCTCACTTTCAATACAGGTTCCCGCTTTGCCATAATTGTATTGAATTTTCGGCGCAAACGGCTATAAAGCAACCGCACCTGCGCTGCTTTTTACGGCTGCACGGGTGCGGATTCAGTCATTTATTCGATTTTACCTATCAGCGGCCTATCGTTATATCCTCAACGAAAAGGTGCTTCGCGGGCAGTTCGGGATGCATGGGCATCTTCTGCGCGGGTGCCGCTACTGCAGGCGCGGACGCGGGTGCCGGTGCTGCCTTGGGGGCTTCCGCCTTAGGCTCTTCCTTGGGCTTGGGGTTATTACGCTGCTCAAAGAACTTCATGGCCACCTGCGGGAACAGTGCATAGCTCAGCACGTCCTCTTCCTGACGCATAACGTCCTTTATCTCCTCGCGGTACTTTTCAAGCTCCGGCTTGAGCAGATCCGCCGGGCGGCAGGTTATAACTTCCGCATCGCCAATGGCCTTCTTGCGCACTTCTTCATTCACCTTTCCGGGCAGTGCGCCGTATTCGCCGCGCAGCAGGGCCTTGGATTCCTTAGAGAAGGTTTTGTACCTTCCGCCGGAAACCACGTTAAGCACGGCCTGGGAGCCGACTATCTGGCTGGTAGGCGTTACCAGCGGGGGATAGCCAAAGTCCTCGCGTACGCGGGGGATCTCCGCCAGCACATCGTAATACTTATCCTCTGCATTCAGCTGCTTAAGCTGGCTGATAAGGTTGGAAAGCATTCCGCCGGGAACCTGATATATAAGCGTGTTCGTATCAACGTTGAGCACCTTGGGATCAAGGAAGCCTTCATCCTTCAGCTTCTGCGCAACGCCGCGGAAATGCTTGGCAGCAACGGCCATCTTTTCAAGGTCAAGCCCTGTGTCGTACTCCGTGCCCTTCAGCGTTGCCACAAGGGACTCCGTAGCGGGCTGGCTGGTGCCGTTTGCAAGGGGGCTGAGCGCGCAGTCAACTATATCCACGCCCGCCTGTACGGCCATGAGATAAGTCATGTCGCCGGTGCCGGAAGTGTTGTGCGTATGCAGATGTATAGGCACGCTTATTTCTTCCTTCATGCGCTTTATCAGCGAATACGCATCATAGGGCAGCAGCAGATTCGCCATGTCCTTTATGCATATAACGTCCGCGCCCATCTGCTCCAGTTCCTTAGCCACCTTAACGAAGTAATCCTCGTTATGCACGGGGCTGATGGTGTAGCTTATGGCGGGTTCGCATATTCCGCCGTATTTCTTTGTATACTTTATGGCGGATTCAAGATTGCGCACGTCGTTAAGAGCATCAAATATCCTTATGACGTCAATGCCGTTCTCTATCGCCTTGCGGCAGAACTGCTCCACGACGTCGTCGGCATAATGCTTATAGCCCAGTATATTCTGGCCGCGGAAAAGCATCTGCAGTTTGGTATTGGGCAGCGCCTTTTTAAGCTTCCTCAGCCTGTCCCACGGATCCTCGTTGAGGAAGCGGAGGCAACTGTCAAACGTGGCTCCGCCCCAGCACTCCAGTGACCAATAGCCAATGCTGTCCAGCACTTCGCACGCGGGAAGCATATCTTCCGTGCGCATACGGGTGGCTGCCTGGGACTGATGCGCGTCCCTCAATATAGTGTCGGTAATAAATATTTTCTTGCTCATCCGGATTCCTCCTCGATAAGATGCTTTGTGTTATATCAGTGTACCCAATAGAGCGAAAGCAGAACGCCCGCAGCTATTGCGGAACCTATAACGCCCGCCACATTGGGACCCATGGCATGCATCAGCAGATAGTTGCCGGGCTTTTCCTTCTGGCCTACTACCTGAGACACGCGCGCCGCCATAGGAACGGCGGAAACGCCCGCGGAACCGATAAGCGGATTGATCTTGCCGCCGGAAAGCTTGTTCATAAGCTTGGCTATCAGCACGCCGCCAGCAGTACCGAACGCAAACGCGCATACGCCCATAAGCAGTATGCCTATGGTCTGCCAGGTAAGGAATATGTCAGCGGTGGCAGTCGCGCCGACGGATACGCCGAGGAATATGGTGACTATATTCATCAGCTCATTCTGCGCGGTCTTGGAAAGCCTTTCGGTCACGCCGCATTCCTTGAGCAGGTTACCAAACATCAGCATGCCGATAAGCGGAGCCGCAGAGGGAACCAGCAGGGACACGAATATAGTAACAACTATGGGGAATATTATCTTTTCGGTTTTGGAAACAGGCCTGAGCTGCTCCATGGATATTTGGCGTTCCTTCTTTGTGGTCAGCGCCTTCATTATAGGCGGCTGAATTACGGGAACAAGCGCCATGTAAGAATACGCTGCAACGGCAATGGGGCCAAGCAGCTGCGGCGCAAGCCTGAGCGTTACGTATATTGCCGTCGGGCCGTCCGCACCGCCGATTATACCTATGGAGGACGCTTCCCTTACGCCGAAGTTAAATGCATTGGGGAACAAGGCGGTAAGGCCGATGGCGCCCATGAAGGCAATGAATATGCCCAGCTGAGCCGCAGCACCCATGAACAGGGTCTTGGGGTTGGCGATAAGGGGGCCGAAGTCCGTGCCCGCGCCCACGCCCATGAATATAAGGCAGGGATAAATGCCAAGCTTTATGCCAAGGTACAGATAGTCTATAAGACCTCCCTGATCGCTCAGCTTAGCCCAGTCAACATGGCCGCTGGCAAAAAGCTCGCGGTGATACATTTCCGCGCCGGGCAGGTTGGTAAGCAGCATACCGAAAGCTATCGGCAGCAGCAGCAACGGCTCGAATTTCTTCACGATGGCCAGATACATCAGCACCAATGATATTACTATCATTATAAGTACCTTAGGATCGTTGGCTATCATGGAAAAGCCGGTCATTTCAAAAAAGCTTTGAATTGCTTCTCCCATTTTGCTCTCCTTTCAATCGGAATCGGCAAAAGCGGGGCCGCTTAGCCTATCACCAGCAGGCAATCGCCGGAGTTGACGGAAGCGCCCTTGGTGGTGTTTATGGCTATAACCTTGCCGGAAGCGGGGGCGAATATCTCGTTCTCCATCTTCATGGCTTCAAGTATGATAACAACATCATCCGCGTTCACGGTGTCGCCAACGTTTACCTTAATGTCCAGTATGTTGCCGGGCATGGGGGCGGTAACGGCGGTCTGGCCGGCGGCAGGGGCGGCAGCAGGCGCGGCTGCAGGAGCAGCGGGCGCAGCAGCAGGCGCGGGAGCCGCAGCGGGCGCGGGAGCAACAGGCGCGGCGGGCGCTACGGGAGCGGCGGGCGCGCTATACACGGGCGCGGGAGCGGGGGCGGCATACATGGGAGCCGCATTCATATAAGGAGAGGGAGCCACAAAGGCAGCGGGACGGCCGGCAACGCCGCCAACTTCTTCAACTTCAACATCGTAAGCTGTGCCGTTTACGTTCACGATAAACCTACGCACCATTTTATTAAATCCTCCTGAAATAATCTTAATTGGTCTTTTTTGTTCTGGTTCAGATCACATTTTTGTGATCCTGGTGATACGGAAGCCCTTTATATCGCGGCCGGTATAGGCGGCGATTGCGGCGGCCACGGCGGCGTCGAACGCATAGCGATCCACCTCATGCGGATATACCACCGGGGCAGGCGCAGGCGCGGCAGGGGCAGCGGCGGGTGCAGCAACGGGCGCGGGAGCAGCCTTAGCTGCGGCTGCGGGAGCGGCCGGGGTTTTCACGGTCTTGCCCGCTATAAGGCCCATCACCTTAATGATAAGCACCAGCAGGAACAGACCGATAAATACCGTACCCATACCCAACACAAGCACAAACCACGGATTGTTGATAAGATCCATCTGCGACAGTTCTCCTTTCTAAGTGTTGATTATGAAACCGTTAAATACTTGTATACATGTATAAGCTGGCATTTGAATGAACAATGCCCTCAAATACTCCCGTTTTCTCTTATTCTGCATAGTGTTCTTTTTTCCTGCCTGAAATGGAAATTTATTTTTCTTGATGTTAATAGAAATGCCAATTCTGCCCGCAATAGCTTACAAAATTCGCCTGCGGGCAAAATTATGTATAAATTTGATGCTAAGACAGCTCCGTTTGCCTGAGCGCATTAAGTTCCTCAGCGCTCAGAGCCCTGTATTCGCCAGACTGCATGAAGCCTATTGAAACCGCGCCTTCCTTCGTGCGTTTCAGCACCAGCGTTTGGTGCCCCACGGCTTCAAGCATTCTCCTTATTTGGCGGTTGCGCCCTTCGTGTATGGTTATATCGAATGATGTGTTGCCGTTGTGCAGCGCATGCACCTGCGTTATCTTCGCTGGGCTGGTCATCCCGTCGCCAATGTCAACGCCCTGCTCAAGCCGCGCTATTTCCGCATTTGTCAGCACCCCGTCGCACACGGCGTGATATGTTTTGTCCACCGTAAATTTGGGATGCGTAAGTTTATACGCAAGTTCGCCGTCGTTGGTCATAAGCAGCAAGCCTTCGGAATCATAGTCAAGCCTGCCAACGCTGTACAGCCGGTACGGAACATCCTTAAAGTAATCCATTATGGTCGCTCTGCCCTGCGGATCGGACGCGGTGCACATAACGCCGCGCGGCTTATAGAACGCAAAAACGACCCGTTCTTCGGCCGGGCGCTGGGAGAACGTACGCGATTTGTTTGCGGTCGCGCGGCCCGGAGCGTTGGCCGGACGGCACGTGCTGCTGGTCGATGACGTAGTGACTACCGGTTCGACGCTGCTTTCCTGCACCGAAGCTCTCCTGCGTGCGGTGCCCGATTGTCGGGTCAGCATTGCCGCGCTGGCTGTTTCGCGCCGCCATTTCGGACTGGACCGGTAATTTCGATCGCGTAGTCTTTGCATTGACAATGAGTCTTTTCGGTCGGATTTTGCTTCGGCCGGGTCCGAACGGGTTTGGCTTGTCACTTACCTTTCGCTATCTTTGTAGAAGATAGGATGCGCCTCGGAAAACTGGGAACAAGTTCCTGTTTTCTCTCGGCTTTCGCTATCTTTGCAGCGCGAAATTTGTGTTTTATAATATTTTTCCGGCGGGGTGCAATGTATCTCGTCGGGCTTTTTTAACTGTCGATTGAGCTATGTTTCGTATCGTTTTGCTGTTGTTTGCCGGAATCGGAGCGGGCTATCTGCTGCGCAACTGGTCGTTTGTGGCCAGGCTGGAGCGGGGAGTATCGCTTGCCGTGTGGGCCCTGCTCTTCGTTTTCGGTGTTACGATCGGTTCCAACCGCGAACTGATCGCCAATTTCGGACGTTTCGGCTGGCAGGCCGCCGTGATCGCCTGCCTTGGCGTCGCCGGGAGTTTCGCGGTGGTATTCGTCGTCCGGCGTTACTTTTTCCGGAAAGGAGGGTGCGATGAGAGATAGTCTGATCGTTTTCGTCTTTTTCGCGGTCGGCGTGGCGCTCGGCTATGCCGATGCCGTCCCGACATGGCTGTTGGATCCCGATCTGCCGATGATTATTCTTTCGGTGATGGTGGTGCTGGTCAGCTTGGGACTCGGGGCCGGCGACAACCTGCACTATATGCTGCGCACGTTCAACTGGCGGATGTTCCTGTTGCCGCTTTGTACGATCGTCGGCACCCTGCTCTTTTCGGCGCTTGGCGTGCTGGTGCTCCGGGGATTCAGCCTGACGGACTGTCTGGCCGTAGGCAGCGGTTTCGGCTACTATTCGCTTTCGTCGGTGCTGATAGCCGACTTGAAGAGCGCGACGCTCGGCGTGCAGGGCGCCGCAGAGCTGGCGACGGTCGCTTTGTTGGCCAACGTCGTGCGCGAGATGATCGCCCTGTTCGGAATGCCGCTGTTCGCCCGCTGGGGTGGTCCGCTGGCCCCGATCTCGGTGTCGGGCGTGACTTCGATGGACGTTTGTCTGCCTTCGATCGCCCGTTATTCGGGCAGCGACCTGGTGCCGCTGGCCATCCTGCACGGCATCGTACTGGAGGTGTGTGTGCCGATTCTGGTCGGTGCCTTTTGCTGACCGAAGGAACCGTAAAAAAGAATCGACAGAAAGCTCCTTTTTATCGACATCTTTCCGGCCCGGGAGAATCCCCTGCCGGGGATCGTTCGGTTGTAAACAGATTTTTCGACAAA
>OHJC01001371.1_pt1 | contig 10635 bp, 6 predicted proteins | sample 1568461 | NCBI WGS metagenome assembly OHJC01 (sample SAMEA3879535, study PRJEB24766) | human gut metagenome | biome: human-associated habitat; feature: feces | place: USA | collected 1985/1987 | reverse complement strand
GTTTCATCGGCTGCGTAAGTCCTTCTATCACATCACCGTCCGTACGGTATCGGCCGGAGGCAAAACCATAGACCATCCCCATCAAACCTATTCCAAACGAAAGCAAAAACAGAATACCAACTATAAACGGAGAACGAATCAGCCCACCATTGACACTCCGCAATATCCCCCATGAAGAGAATGTAGCCCACAGAATAATGGCAATATACAGCAAGCCTGCAAATACAGCTCCCAACATAGCTCTCCGTTCCTTGCGTGACAATTGCTTGTAACCATTAAAATGAATATCCCCTGCGTACTCTCCCAAACGTGGCAACAAGCTCCTGCGGGTAATATGATAAATGATGAATGCAAGCAGGAACGTGGAAACAAAGAGAAAATAATAATTGCACAGCGGTCCAGTCTGCCCCGGAGGAATATTCATCCTATCAGCCGCTTCTTGCGTTACAGAGGCAATCATGGGGTCTAATGTACTCAAAAACACATTAGCGCTATAGCCACAAGAGACTGAAACATAAGCTGTAATTATACCTCCAATGGGGTGCAGACCGACGGACTGGAACAAAGTTGCAGCTATCGGCAACAGAATGATATATCCTGCATCTCCCACTATATTGGACAACAGTCCTAAGACAATGACCAGCAGAATAATGCGCCAAGGATCACGTGGACGTCGTACCCCCCTGCGAATACATGCATCGATGAAACCCGAATGCTGTGCCACCCCTATTCCGAACATAGCCACAATCACCAGCCCTAACGGAGCGAATCCCGTAAAATTGGTTATGACATGGCGCAGCAGCCAGCGTATGCCCTCCGGACTCAGCAGGCTCTGCACCCGTATTTCTTCTCCAGTCTGCGGTTGCAGCACGCTCAGGCCATAGACATCGAATATCCATGAAAGGAGGATGACTGCCAGCGTCAGCAGGAAGAACATCGTAGCGGGATGTGGCATTCGGAGTTTACTCATCGTCGGCTTCCAGATTGTCTATATTCAGGATTCGAAGTTCCAATGCACGCACCACCAGACGAGTGGCATTCACCCCCACCCGTTCACTAGGCGGGAAAAGACGGCCGACCAAGTCATTCTGCCGTTTCTCCAGCGACTTGACTCCAAAAGGCATTCCCCTAAGATTGGCAATCATTTCTTTGGTATAGCCCAGTGCCAAATGACGGAGGAAACGCTCGTCATACTCATCAATATCATAGCTTATGATTGCTTCCTGACGTTTTGCATCATTCAGGACAGATTTCTTGAAGCGTTCCACTATCTTCTCCAGTATCGGATAGTTAAAGACCAGCTTCTTGCCGTCCATCACTGCCTGCACATCGGTTTTGGTCAGCAACTCTCCGGTTTTCAGGATAATGCCGTCAGCGCCGGCTTCAAGTACGTCCACCCATAATTTCTCATTCAATATTTCTCCCGTGAATATCAGCACATGTACTCCCGGATAACGCTTGAAGATATTCCGGCAGATGTCCACCCCGATTGTGGTCGAACCTCCCAGTCCCAAGTCCAGCAGAACAAGATCCGGCACGCCGGCTTCAATCAATGTCCAGAACTCCTGCTCAGTCATAGCAGTACCTATTACCTCCGCATTGGGAATTTCATGGCGGAAAATCTCTTCCGTCCCTTTCAGCTCCAACTTGACATCTTCAACGATGATTACTTTAAATTTTTTGTCTTCCATATTTCATTTTTTCGGTAGCGTAAAATATATTGTAAAACCTCCTTCCTTTCCCGGTTCGGCATTGATACGGCATCCCCGGTGTCCGGCAAACTCGTCATGGTCGCGGATAATCTGCTTGCACACCAGATATTCCGTACCATACAGTTCTCCTTTCTCACCGGCCGTCATGCGGGACAAGTCGGGATAGAACAATTGGTTCAATTCTTCACGGGTCTTTTCCCTGCGCATATCTGTAAACAGAAAACGTATAAATTCCCCATCTTCCCGGGCCGACAGACAGACAGCTCCATCCAGAGTTACGGAGCAAGCCTCGTCTATCAGGTTTTCAAGCAGGAAACGCAACTGGTTCCAGTCACCGGTAATCCGTCCTTCCAACGGTTGTATCTTAAAATCAATATGCGCCTTGTTTCCCTTATACACTTTGCGGAAATATTTCCCGGCAGTAGCCATAAGTTCCGGCACAGATATTGTCGCACGCCTGAAAGTCACCTCTTCCAACTGGCGGGAAGCGCATGAACTGAGTGTCGTAAAGATACCTTTGTAATACTCTATCAATTCGCTGATGGCAACCACCGTTTCCCGCTCCTCCGCTTCTGTCTGTTTGCCGGACCGCAGTTTCCCTATCAGCTGCTTTATCTTGTTCGGATAATAAATTGTTTCATGCTTGATGGTCGAAAGACAATTATCCAGCACCATGTTCTGTACATGCAGCAAACTGTCTTCCCAGGAAGCTCGCCGGGCTTCATCTTGAGCCACTTCGATGTCCCGGTATTTCGTAGCCAACTTAACCACTGCATTGAAGATTACAATGGAGACATAACGGGCTATCAGTTCCAAAAGCAAATGGTCGGTCTCCTGCTCCGTACCTTCCCTGCGTTCCAGACACAGCACACCTATGCAACGACACATATTTCCCGCATCCACAACAAGCGGCAATGCTTGTATACCCTTTTCCGATATGTACTCTTGCTGCTCAAAGCAATTCTCCATATATTTCCTCCAGATAGGCAACTCGTCCACGGCGGTATCTTCCACTGGATTGGAAGTGTATTCCAGCTTATGTGTAGTCTCGTTGTATACAGCTATGCTTAACCGGTCGATACTCAAAAGTTCGTTCACTGCATCAAAAGCGGAACCTACAATCTGCCGCGGGATTTCCTTCAATGTATCCTCCTCACGCTGCAACATTTCCTCCGTATCCGAAACCGGCAACAAGGAGGCATTGAACACCTTTCCATTAATTTCCAGTACTTGCTCCAGGTTCCAGCGGTTCACCAGACGTTTACGGAAGTAGAGTATGTAATATCCCAACAGCAATACGAACAGCAAAATCACCGCCAGCAAAATGCCCACCATCTTGTTGTTGGTGGAACGCTCCAGCTGCCGGCAATATTCTTCCAAGGATTGGTCTTCTCCCAACAGTTTGTATAAGGTAGTGTAGGCAGCATTATTATAACTATAGTCATCCCATTGCTTCAATGCAAGAAATGAGACAGCCGCTTCATTCCTGATATCCAGAATTACATGGAAATCCGAATTGAACATCTGGTTCCACCAATCCAGTTCCGCAGGCGCCCCGTCTCCCGTCAGCGTCATATAGCGATGTATAGGATGGGCGTATTGCTTGTAATGTTCGTTCAGGCAATACATTGCCGAATCTATGTATTGTAAAGCCAGTTCGTATTCTCCGTCTACATTGCAGTAATAAGCTTCATTGGCATAATCGGAGGCTTCGTCCAGCAAAGCTTCGTATTCATTCTGTGCAAGCAGTGCCAAAGAATCCGGTAACACCTCTCCGGAAGCAGGCTGTTCCACAGCATGCCGGCAGGATGACATGCACAAAGACAACACGACGAGCAACACCGACACGGACTTACGGATACCGGCAGGCAGACGGAAATAAAAACGGCTGCCTTTTCCCAGCCCGCTCTCCACATTAAATAGACAGACCTTGAACAAATCATTCGTCTTGCGATATTTTTCAATGATGCCCTTACAGTTCATCAGTCCAAAGCCACTTCCTTTGTTCTTCCTCAATTCCTCCTTGTCGGGAGCGTCACTCATACCGATGGCTTTCGAGTCATATACTTTTTCTCCCACAATGCGGGCTACATCTTCCGGTGACAATCCACAACCATTATCCTCTACCGAGATTTCCACATAATCTTCCTCCTGCCGTGCATATACTTTCACCATACCGCCCTGAGGGGTATATTTACGGGCATTCTCCGCCAGTGTATTTATCATAAACAATGTAAGGGCTTTGTCTGCCTTTACCCGGATATCCGTAGGCTGCACCTCCAACGACTGTCTCTTCATCTCGAATGTACGGCTTCCCTTCCTAAGCAGCTCGAAAAGTTCATTCAATTCGAACGTCTCTATGTTCAGGCTAAGGCTTCCTTGCTTCATCTTTATCCAAAGGGCAAGAATATCATTGTATTCATTGATGGTAGTAACCAACTCGTCGATATACTGGTATTTCTCCTCTTTGATCCGCTCCTCTTTGATGAATCCTTTTTGAGTCAGTTTCTGCACTTCGTTGATGATACGGTCTATGTACGGGTGAATTCCGTTGACAATAGCCATACATGCTTTCTTTATCAGATTTTGCCGTTTGTTCCCCGCGATGTGCTGCTCGTAAATGTAGCGTTGCTTTTCCAGTCTGCGGCGTTCGTCGCCAAGGGAGATGGACGTCATGCCGTTGTCGATTGCCCATTGGATATAGGGAGTTATCACCCGTACCATCGCCTGCTCATCCTTGCTCATCCGACGCGGGAACACTAATTGCCCGTTATCTATGCGGATATCCTTCACTCCAAACAGCTTTTCCAATTCCGGGCAGACAGCCGTCCGGATAGAGTCGACGATTTCCTCCTCAGTCTGTGCATCTGCCGGAATGGATGCCGTTATCTTCTGACAGATATCCAGCATCAGCTGCAGACGGCGGAGATGCACTCTGTTCCGGTCTTTGGAACGCTTGTTGAAAAACCAGAAGAAGAGGGATACAAGCACGAAGCCCACAATGACCAGTGACAACACGACGTTGAGTTGCCCCGCCTCCTTTTCCAATGCCTGATAGCGGCTTTCCAGTTCTTTATCCTGGCGTGTATCTTCAAGGATATCCAGGTAAATATTGCGGTTATAGTCTGATTTTTCTTTCATTCCGAGTCCTGCATACGAAACGCTCAACTGTTCACGAATACGTGAAATCCACTCGGGCACGGTTTTCAGTTTCTGCTCCATCCATGCCTTCTCCGCACAAATCGTATCTCGACGGTCAAATGCTTTCAGCCAGTCCAAACTATCGTGGCAGTCATAGAAAAGGCGGTGATGGTCATTTACACATTCCAGAGCAAGTTTTAGCGTGTCAAGAGCTTCTGTATAGTGACTGTGGGCATTCAGGTATTTGCCGATAGATACATATGCACCTGCTATCTGATACAAATCCTTGTATTGGCTGAATTTTTGCAATGCCAACTGCCCCAGACGCATGGGAAGCAGCGAATCTACCGGTACTCCAAAACGTGTCAAGGCATGGGAGCGGCGGTCTTGAAAAAATGCGTAATTATCCGGTGAAGCCATCAAGTTGGCAAGTCCCTGCACTCCATTGCCCTCAAAGTAAAGATAGCCCTTGCGCGAAGCCAACTGCCATGCGGTATAGAGCTCATCAAATTCTCTCAGTCTTCGCTCATCCGGTGTCTCACCCTCGCATAAGGCAGCAGAACCTTTGATGTAGTGATAATACAACAGCTGATTGGTATCTGCCAGCAACTCTTGTTTTTTAGTAACTTCATTAATAGAGGCTACAGCTTCCGGACGCTGTTGCAAATAATAATAATACACAGCAGATACAATATAAAATTCCGAACGGGCATAATTCAAACGCATTTGCTCGTGTTGGTCCACAAACAGATTGTCATCCTCCGCTATTCTTTTCATACGGTGCAAGGCACTATTGCGATAATCGTAGAACTCCTTGTTCAACGCCGTCCGCTGATAAATCTTCATCAAACCGATGTCGGCAATAAGGAGTTCCAGTTCATTCTTGGTCAGATTATAGACATCCATATGAAACTTTTCGGCCTGCTCAAAATCCATGCGCATAAAAGCACAAAAGCCCAGATTATTGGATGCTTCCGCTTTTCCTTGTTTATAGAGGCTGACTTCACGGTAGGCTCTTGATGCCGCATGGCAGGATGAATCCAGGTTTTTATAACGAAAAGCATAAGCCACCTGGTTTAGAGAGTCGATAAGGCGTACTTCCTTCATGGGTGCCGTTCCCACACACGAAACCATTGTTGTACAAAGGCACAACAACCCCGCAAACCATATAAAAGAAAGTCGTTTCATAAAGCAAAGCTACGAATAAATCCGGGAAAGAAAAATAATTTTTATACAATAACTCTTGTTTTATGTAACGGGAAATTCCTACCTTTGCATGCAAATTCATAACTTTGCAGCCGTATTAAACAAATAGGTAACATCTATTACACAAATGAGCGAAAAAGCACCCTTTATGGTATTCTCCGGAACAAATTCGAGATACCTTGCAGAGAAAATCTGCGCTAGCCTTGATTGCCCTCTGGGAAAGATGAACATCACCCATTTTGCAGATGGTGAGTTTGCAGTCTCTTATGAGGAATCTATCCGTGGCTCGCATGTATTCCTGGTTCAATCAACCTTCCCTAATTCTGACAACTTGATGGAACTTCTGCTGATGGTTGATGCTGCTAAAAGAGCATCGGCAAAAAGCGTTGTAGCCGTTATCCCTTACTTCGGTTGGGCACGTCAGGACAGAAAAGACAAACCCCGTGTTTCCATCGGCGCTAAGCTGGTGGCCGACCTGCTCTCTGTTGCAGGTATCGACCGTCTGATTACGATGGACCTTCATGCAGACCAGATTCAAGGTTTCTTCAATATTCCGGTGGATCATTTGTATGCATCAGCAGTATTCCTCCCCTATATTGAATCCTTGAAACTGGAAGACTTGGTAATCGCCACCCCGGATGTCGGCGGTTCAAAACGCGCCAGCACATTCTCCAAATACCTCGGTGTACCTCTGGTATTGTGCAACAAGACACGCGAAAAAGCAAACGTGGTTGCCACCATGCAAATCATCGGTGATGTAAAAGACAAGAATGTAGTATTGGTAGACGATATTGTAGATACAGCAGGAACCATTACCAAGGCTGCCAACATCATGCTGGAAGCAGGAGCCAAATCTGTCCGTGCCATTGCTAGCCACTGCGTAATGTCCGACCCTGCTTCTTTCCGTGTACAAGAATCCGCACTAACGGAAATGGTATTTACTGATAGTATCCCCTACTCTAAAAAATGTGACAAGGTTAAACAGTTGAGCATTGCCGATATGTTCGCCGAAACCATCAAGCGGGTGATGAACAATGAATCAATCAGTTCACAATACATTATCTAACCGCTCCGCGGTTAGAAATTAAAAATTAAAGGCTGCGCAATGTTCACTTCAGAACCGCGCAGCCTTTAATTTTTAATTTCTAATTTTTAATTCTAATTCTCCAGCCTTCCCATCTTGTAGGTTCCTTTTCGTATCACCTTTCCGTTCTTGTCTGTTTCTACAAACGGACCGTGTTTCTTGCCTTGTTTGAAGAAGCCTTCATAACGGTTTCCGTTCTTGTCCTCCTGGATACCGCTACCTTCTTCCATACCGTTCACAAAACCGCCTTTATATTTGGTTCCATCGGTCTGAATCAGGGTACCTTGGCCGTTGAACTTATTGTCTTTCCATTCACCTTCGTAAGAGTCACCTACATTCCATTTGTAAGTACCGTATCCGTCACGTTGGTTATCTTTCCAATTACCTTCGTAAACGGCGCCGCTTGCCCACGTAAATGTGCCGTGCCCTTCCTGCTTTCCATCCTTGAAGCTGCCCACATACTTGTTGCCGCTGGCATGGTAATAAATGCCCTCTCCGGTACGTTCACCTTGAACATAAGAACCTTCGTAACGGTCGCCGGTATGGAAAAAGTAAATACCTTTGCCATGCTGCATGTCGTCCTTCCAGTCACCTACGTATTTGTCACCGTTGGCATATTCAAAAGTTCCTTTACCGTCCCGGACATCATTTTTCCACTCTCCGTCATATTTGGAACCGTCATTCCAGGTCAGTGTTCCTTTGCCGTCTTTCTTGTCATTCTTCCACGAGCCTACATACTTGGAACCGTTCTTCCAGGTATACGTTCCTTGGCCTTCGCGTTTATCATTCACCCAGTCGCCCTCATAAATATCACCATTGTAATAGTACATGGTTCCTTTACCGTGCTGGTAATCCTGAAACCACATGCCGTCATAACGGTTGTTATTCATAAAATAGTAGATACCCCTGCCATGCTGCTGGTCTTGAAACCATTGCCCCTCATACTTTTCACCGTCGGGAAACATATATGTACCGTAGCCTTCACGCTTGCCCTTCACATACTCACCCTCGTAGACGTCGCCGTTCTTGAAAACGGTCTTCCCCTTTCCATTGGGCTTGCGGCCTTTTATTTCACCGGTATAGACGGCCCCGTTATCTTTGAACGTATAGGTACCTATCTTTATCTCCGAAGAGAATGTATTTTTCACTTTATCGAAAAAGCCGCTTTTTTTTTCCTGAGCAGTGGCTCCACCTTGGCATAAGAAAGCCAGAATGAGTGCAGTATATAGATATTTCATTAATTGATAATTGATAGTTGATAATTGACAAAGGTAGGATTTATCCGGTAAAATGATGCGATAACTCCCGCTTTTTATGACATTTTTTTGCCGCACACTATTTCTTTTAATTTCTCTTTGCATAAATGCCGCCCTGCAAGTTCACGGATTTCTTGTGGGGTAACCTCCTTGACAGCATCCAATGCTTCGGCAAAGTAAGTATCCTGCAAGCCCGATACCTGCACAAAAATCCAGGCATCCGCCAGCGAGAATGCAGATTCATAACTACGGCACATGTCTCCCAACATATAGTTCTTCACCATGGAAAGCTCTCCATCGGAAGCCAGCTCGTTCTGAAGGCGGTCTATTTCATGATAGACCTCACCGATAAGAGGCTCCACAAATTCGTTGGCGGCTTCGGCACTGACCGCCAGCACTCCCTGCCCCGGATAGGGCATGATGGCTGCGGAAATACCGTACGTGTATCCTTTATCTTCCCGGATATTGGACATCAGGCGACTGCCAAAGTAGCCCCCGAACAGTGTGACCAGCACGCGGACCTTCAAGTAGTCCGGATGATTACGGTCCAGGGAAAGCATGCCCATACGGACGGCACTTTGCAGGGCGTCCGGACGTTCGATGAAGATACGTTTTCCGGAAGCGGTAACCGGATGAAATTCTGTCTTCTCCGGTTTGCGGAAATCCGTACCGAAAGCCTCGCAGCCAAACAAGGACTCTATCCGGCGGATGCAATCGTCGGTAACCTTGCCCGAGAGGTAGATGCTGCAATTATTGGAATGATAATAACGGTCATAAAACTCGCGTAGCACCGCAGGAGTGATGCGCCGATAATCCTCTTCCTGCACCAGACGTCCGCCGGGATGCTGCCCGCCGTACAGAGCCTTCACCAATCCGCGGTGCGCCAGAAAGTCCACCTTGGAAGAGTTGACAAGAAACTGCTGGATATTGTTGTCTACAATCACTCCCAGCTCTTTCTCGGGAAATACCGGCTCTTTGACGATAGATTCCAATACATCAAGCGTTTGGGGAAGGTATTTATTCAGAGAATAAAGGGTGACATAGGCATACTCGGATGCATTGGACAATTCCAGCCAGGCTCCGTAATAGTCCAGCTTTTCCGCTATCCGGGCGGCATCGTAGCGTCGGGTGCCCTCGCGAAGCATGCGGTTCGTAAACAACGCCTGCAAGGGCTGTTTCTGTTGCCATCGGCCGCCTGCCATGAGGAGATCGATACGTGTCACTTCATTGTCACCGGCATTGAGCACGCTCAATGGCACGCCATTAGGCAACTTGATACGTTCCGGCCTTTGCACCACCAGTTGTTCCGGTTCAAGAATCCGGGGTTGGTCACTTCGGTTCAGCATGGGCTTTCTAGTTTACAGCCCATGGCTTTTAAGAAATTCTTCTGCCCGTTCCAAATCTTGAGGAGTATCTATGCCGATAGTTTCTACATCCGTGATACCTGCTTTGATAGTGTATCCGTTTTCCAACCAACGAAGCTGTTCCAATGATTCGGCAATCTCGAGGGATGACTGCGGAAGGGCGGTTATCTCTTTCAGTACCTCTACGCGATAGGCATAAAGGCCGATATGCTTATAATACGTATGGTTCTTCAGCCAGTCTTCCTTCGCCGCATTACGCTGGTAGGGAATGATGGAACGGCTAAAATAGAGGGCATTCCTGTTCTTGTTAACCACCACTTTCGGAGAGTTCACATTTTCCAGTGCCTCGAAACCATTATCTACCGTAAAGGGTTTCACCAGAGTGGCTATCTGGGTGGCCGGATCGTCGAAACATGCTTTGACGGCTTGTAACTGCGAAGGCTGGATGAAAGGCTCATCCCCCTGGATATTCACCACGACATCAAACTGTCCTCCTATTTTTGTACAAGCTTCCTGACAGCGGTCGGTGCCGCTTTTATGTTCGGTGGAAGTCATTACCACCTTTCCTCCGAATGCTTTTACTGCGGCTTCAATACGCTCATCGTCCGTAGCCACGTATGCATCGTCCAAGATTCCTGCCACTTGCTCGTATACTCGCTGTATCACGGTTTTTCCACCTAACACCGCCAATGGTTTGGCTGGAAAACGCGTAGATGCGTAACGGGCAGGTATGATTCCTAAAAATTTCATTTTCAATCTTCGTTTTTTAAAATGAGAGTGTATCCGAAAGTGTTCATATACTATCGACACATCTCCTTATATTCTTTATTAATTATAACAGTTGTTTCAATCCTCGCAGGATATAATCACGT
>OHJC01001349.1_pt1 | contig 10757 bp, 10 predicted proteins | sample 1568461 | NCBI WGS metagenome assembly OHJC01 (sample SAMEA3879535, study PRJEB24766) | human gut metagenome | biome: human-associated habitat; feature: feces | place: USA | collected 1985/1987 | reverse complement strand
CTGGTTGTCCAGCTGCACGGCGTACTTGCCGTCAGCCTTGACCAGCTTGGCGTTCTCGAACATGTTCATCTGAGGCGTACCGATGAAGGTAGCGACGAACAGGTTGTAAGGATGGTTGAAGACCTCCTGAGGCGTGCCGATCTGCTGGATGAAGCCGTCCTTCATGATGACGATCCGGTCGCCCAGAGTCATAGCCTCGGTCTGGTCGTGGGTAACATAGATAAAGGTGGTGTTGATGCGCTCGCGCAGCTTGATGATCTCAGCACGCATCTGGTTACGCAGCTTGGCGTCCAGATTGGACAGGGGCTCATCCATCAGCATGACCTGAGGGTCACGAACGATGGCGCGGCCGATGGCAACACGCTGACGCTGACCGCCGGACAGAGCCTTGGGCTTACGGCCCAGATACTGGGTGATGTCCAGAATCTCAGCGGCTTCCTTGACCTTCTTGTCGATCTCGTCCTTGGGAGCATGACGCAGCTTCAGAGCGAAGGCCATGTTCTCGTAAACGGTCATGTGGGGGTACAGAGCGTAGTTCTGGAAAACCATGGCGATATCGCGGTCCTTGGGGGCAACGTCGTTGACCAGACGGTCGCCGATGTACAGTTCGCCTTCGGAGATCTCTTCCAGACCGGCGATCATACGCAGGGTGGTGGACTTACCACAGCCGGAGGGGCCGACCAGAACGATGAATTCCTTGTCCTTGATGTCCAGGCTGAACTCCTGCACTGCCACGACACCCTTGTCGGTGATCTGCAGGTTCACCTTCTTCTCGGTGGTCTCCTCGCCCTTCTTCTTTTTCTTCTTCTTTGCGTCGTCGCCGTTGAAGGGGTAGATCTTCTTTACGTTCTTCAGGGTTACACTTGCCATACTGTTTCGACGCCGAACGCACCTACCATTTTCGCATGCGTTCTCACTGACCGGAAAGCAATATTCCGGGAGCATTACGACAGGTCTCCACACTGCCGCACCGTGCGTCAGACGGGTTTATCCTCCTTTATTTTAGCGGTATTCTGTCTATTATGTGGAGTAGACAGAATCCACCTGGATAAATAAATGTTACCATATTCTGCAAGAACACGCAATGGTTGGTTTCTACAATTTTGGATAATAGTTTTTGGGCAGTTTGCCAATCCGGGCTTTTTACAGGATGGAAAAGCCGCTCCCAGTTGCTTCCAGTGTCGAGCCGTAGTAGGCGGCCATAGCGGTTTCTAAGTCGATGGCGTCGGACACTGCGGCCGTCTCGTAGCACGAGTGCATGGCCAGCTGGGCAAGGCCGATGTCCACCGTGGGGACGCTCACGTGGGCAAGGGAGATTCTGCCAAGCGTAGAGCCGCCGGGAAGATCCGCCCGGTTGTGGTAGGTCTGCACCTTGACGCCCGCCCTGCCGCAGATTTTCCGGAACACTGCGGCGCTGACGCTGTCGGTGCAGTAGCTGAGATTGGCGTTGTACTTGATCACCAGTCCGCCGCCCATGACCGGGGCGTTGCCGGGGTCGGCATACTCCGGGTGGTTGGGGTGGATGGCGTGGGCATTGTCCGCGGACACCAGAAAAGACTGCGCCAGCATCCGCCCCCGGTTCAGCTTCAGGCCATCGCAAATTCTGCCCAGGGTATCCTCCAGCAGAGACGAGCCCGCGCCCTGCGGGGAAACGGAGCCGACCTCCTCGCTGTCAAAAACGCACAGAACCGGGATGGACGCGCTGTCCCTGCCCTTGAGGAAGCCCTGCGTGCAGCCCCATGCGCATTCCAGATCGTCCAGCGCGGCGGAGGAAATGTATTCTTCGTCAACGCCCCAGACCGACGCCTTCTGCCGGATGTAAAGATACAGGTCGTGTCCCAGAATCTTTCCGCCCGCTTCCTTCTCCAGCAGCGCCGGGAGTTTGCCCGCTGCGCCTGCGCCGCCGATGAGGGGCAGGGTATCCACTGCCGGGTTCCATTTGTAGCCTTCGTTCGCCTGACGGTTCATGTGGATGGCGACGTTGGGGATGAGCAGCAGGTCTCTGTCGATGTCCAGCAGCTTCGTCTCCACACCGGCTTCCGTCTCCACCGTCACCCGTCCCGCGACGGACAGGGGACGGTCCAGCCATGGGGAGATCAGCATTCCGCCGTAGCGCTCCACAGCCATGCGGGTGTAGGCAGCGGCAAGCTCAAAATTCTCCTTGACCTTGAAGGTTGGACGGTCGGAATGGCTGGCGCTCATGAGGAAGCCCTTGGGGCTTCCCTGCGGCACCCGGAAGGCCACGATGGCGGAGCCGCCCCGGGTCAGGAAATACTTTCCGCCGGGGGCAAGCGCCCATTCGTCCTGCTCGTACAGCCGGGTATAACCGGCATTTTTCAGCGTCTCGGCCAGATACGCCTGGGCGTGATACACGCTGTGGGCTGCATTCAGAAAATCACACAGTGCTTTTGTCCGGTTGTCCATTACTGTTTTCCCTCCTCAAGAAGTCCGCAGACCAGATCGATCTGCTGGGCGACGGTCTGCAACGCGCCGCGCCAGAATTCCTTGTCTGTCAGGTCAATGCCCGCCACCTTGGCGACATCCTCCGCCGTGGCGACGGTGGTGGTGCGCAGCAGCTTCTTGTACTTCGGCACGAAAGCCGCGCCCTCCCGCTCGTACTGGGCGTACAGTCCCCGGGCGAACAGACCGCCGAAGGCGTAGGGATAGTTATAGAAGGTCGAGCCGTAGTAGTGGCTCTTGCAGACCCACATATAGGGATGGCGGAAGCTTGCGTCCAGACCGTCGCCGTAGGACTGCTCCTGCGCCTTCAGCATCATGCCGCACAGAGTCTCCGCGTTCATGAACTGCTTCTCCCGGTTTTCCAGCACCATGCTCTCAAAGAGGTACCGGGAATAGATGTCGCAGATGATCTGAGTGACGTCCTGAAGCTGGGACTCGATGAGCGCCAGCTCCTCGTCGTGGGATTTTGCCTGCCGGATGGCCGCCGCCATGACCACGCACTCGTTGAAGGTGGACGCGGTCTCCGCCACGGGCATGGAGTAATCCCGGTTCAGCGGCCGGTGGGTACGGATGCACTGGTTGTGGAAAGCGTGTCCCAGCTCGTGGGCAAGGGTCACGATATCGCCGAAAGTGCCGTCGAAATTGGTCAAGATGCGGCTCTGGCCGATGCACGCCACCCCGGCGCAGAACGCGCCGCCGGACTTTCCGTCCCGGGGATAGAAGTCGATCCATTCCTCGTCAAAGGCGCGCGCCACCATGTCCGCCAGCTCGGAATCAAAAGTGGAGAACAGCTCCACCAGAATCCGCTTGGCGTCCTCCGTGGTGTACCGCGCAGTAGATTTGCCCATGGGCGCGAACAAATCGTACCATGGCAGGCCGTTTTCGTGGCCCAGCGCCTTTCCCTTGGCGCGGAGGTACTGCCGGAATTTGGGCATGTATTCTTCCATCGCCCCCAGCATGGCGTCCAGGGTCTGCCGCTTCATGTCGGACTTTTCCAGCGTCCGGTCAAGGGGCGACGCATAGCCACGGAGCTGGCAGTCCGAAATGGTCTCCAGCTTGATGGAGTTCAGGGCGAAGGCCACGGCGTCCCTGATCCGGTCGTAACAGCTCAGCTCTGCTTCATAGGCCGCTTTCCGCACGGCTGGGTCGGGGTCATAGGCCAGATTGCGGATGGCGGACAGATTGGTCGTCCCGCCGTTGTAGCTCACCGGCACGGTGCTGGTCAGATATTCCTGCAGGTCGCTCCAGGCGCTGGAGCCGGACATGGACAGCTTGGCGCTGATCTGCTCTCCAAGGCTGCCCAGCAGGTGGGTGCTGTTTCGCAGCAGGCTTTCAAACAGGAAGGTGTAGTCCTTCAGCGTCTCATCGCTGCCCACAAGCGTCATCAAATCGGGGATTTCCGACACCCACTCCCGCCACTGCGCCTGCGCGCCGGCAGCGCCGGTGAGGATCTGCATCACCTGTCCCAGTCGGGAGCCGGCCTCCGCGTCCCGGGTGTTGCCCGACTGGCGCAGGAAAGCGTATTCCACCAGCTTCCCGGAAAGCTCCGACAGGGATTCTTCCAGCGCGACGCCTTTTTTCAGGCCGTCCAAGGGCGTCTGCTTATCCAGTTCCCCGGCAAAGGCCACATAATCCTGTACAAGCTTCTCCAGCTTTTCCATGTCCGCGGCAAAGGCGGGGTCGTCAAAGCCGCGGTAAATAACGTCCAGATTCCATACTTCGTTCATGATTTGTCCCTCCTGACAGTATTCACGGCCATTTTACACCAGTCTTCCCCTTCCGTCAACTGTCCGCACGGACTGCCGCATTTTGTCGAAAAATGTAGAAAAGTTCTCGATATCCGTAGAAATTGTCGAAAACGCGCTGTTTTTGACGAGCGATTATTTTTGTTTTTCCTTGCAAAACTGCGTGCTTCATGGTATTCTTTATTTGTCGCACACGGGTTTTCGTGATTCGTGGCATTGGGGAGCAAAATCTAATCTTTTACATGACAGGAGAGGACTGTATATGGAACATGTAACAACCGTATTGATCGCGGACAGCGCGGACGACTTCTGCACCGCCCTGACCGCCGCATTGCAGCACGCCGACGGTTTCCAGGTCGTTGGAACGGCCAACGACGGGGAACAGGCCATTCGCATGGTGGAGGAGCGGAAGCCCGACGTTCTGGTGCTGGATCTGATGCTGAGCAAGAAGGACGGCATCAGCGTTCTGAAAGCCGTATCCGGCATGGAGCGCCGCCCCATCACCCTGGCGACCTCCGTCTTCGTGACGCAGTACGTGTCCGCGGCGGCGGCCAATCTGGGGGTGCGGTATCTGATGCTGAAGCCCTGCGATATGACCGCGCTGGTGGAGCGGCTTGAGGAGATCCGGGGCGGCGACGGTCAGAAATCCGCGGAGAAGCGCCGTCCGGACAAGACCAGCATCGAGTCCATGGTCACGGGCATCATCCACGAGATCGGCGTCCCCGCCCACATCAAGGGCTACCAGTATCTGCGGGAGGCCATCATCATCGCGGTAAACGACATGGACGTGATCAACGCCATCACGAAGGTGCTGTATCCCCAGGTAGCAAAAACCTTCGGGACGACCCCCAGCCGGGTGGAGCGTGCCATCCGCCACGCCATCGAGGTAGCCTGGGATCGGGGCGATCTGGATACCCTGCAAAGGTTCTTTGGGTATACGGTGAGCAATACCAAGGGGAAGCCTACGAATAGTGAGTTTATTGCCCTGATTGCGGATAGGCTTCAATTGCAGCTCAAGTCCGCCGAGGCGGCGCAGTATTAACAAACGCAAATCCCCCGGATTTTCCGCTTCAAAAGCGTGAAAATCCGGGGGTATTTCTATGTCTCAATCCAGCGATTTCAGATAAACGGAAAGAAACTGTAAAGCCGTTTCCTTGTCTTTGGGGTTGCAGGCGTTCAGCCGCTCCCACAGTTCCGCCTGCTTGGCGGTCAGAGATGTGCTTTCTTCGGTCAGGACTTCGTCAGGGGTAATGTGGAGGACATTACAGATGCGCAGAATGGTTTCCGTCCGCATGTTGACGCTTCCCCGTTCAATGTCCGCATATGTACGGTCGGACAGCCCGGCGGCCTCCGCGACCTCGGCCTGTGTCATGCCCATGCGTTTCCGAATGGTAAGCAGCTTGTTCCCGATCGTTCGCAAGTCAAAAATCAGCATTTTTCTTCCTCCGCTCATTCATATAGAGGAATTATAATTCCGTTTTCGGTTGACAAACAGGAACTATGGACGTATAATTGAAGGAAGAATAGCTCCTAATATAGAATTTCCAAATACGAGGTGTCTATGAAAAAAGGGAAATATCAGACTGCTGCCAGACGGAAGGGAAAACTGGTCGTTTTTGTGCTGGCAGCGGTGGTGCTGGCGGCGGTAATTGCCGCTCTGCTGCTGATGGGTCGTCCGGAAAAGCAGCAAGCGAAATTGCCCAACGGCGAAACAGTGCAGCCCTCCGGCGCTGTGGAGAAACGAGCGGATTCCATTGCCATTCCCGGCTATGAGGGGATATCCCTGAAAGCGGACAGCAAAGAACAGGAGATCGGCTTTCCGAACCCGGCGCAGAACACCTGTTATTTTCAAATCTCCCTGATGCTTGAGGATGGCACCCTGCTGTGGCAGTCCGGGCTGGTGGAGCCGGGGGAGATTTCGGAACCGATTACGCTGGCAGAACCTCTGGCGGCAGGCGTCTACCCCAACGCCCTTTTGAAATTTGACTGCTACACCATGGACGGCACCATGCGGGCGCTGAATGGCGCCGCGACAAAAATGACGCTCCACGTCAGCTGACAGAAGGGGAGGTGATATTATGCGGAAACAAATTGCGCTTATTCTTGCCGTTGCCGTGATGCTCTGTATGCCTGTGCGTGCCGCGGCGGAATCCACGACGATCACAACAGTGGTTCCGGAGCCGGCCTATCAGCTGACCATTCCGGCGGACATCCAGATGGAATACAAAGCGGGCAGCTGTACCATCGGTGTTCCATCCATTGCTCAGTCCTCCGGTTTCGGAGAAAAAGCCTATCTGACGGTTGCCGTATCCCACAGCGGCGCATTTTCCAGTCAAACCACGTCCACCACGATTCCCTTTGCCTTTTACGCCAAAACGGACAGCGGCCTTTGCGAATGGGCTTCGGGGGACAGGCTGATTTACAGCCGGATGGATGACGGCAGCGTGACACCCTCCGGACATATGGCAGACGGCAGAACCCCGTTAGCTTTTGAATTGCAGATATCCGACAGCGCATGGGAGACGGCCAATCCCGGTACCTATACGGCGGCCGTTACCTTTACAGCCCAACTGGCTTTTTCTGAATAATTTGTTGATCATTCCCTGCGGGGAAATAAAAAAGGAGAATCATTATGAAAAAACTATCCGCACTTATTCTGGTATTGGCACTGCTGGTTTCTGTAATACCCGCAGCCTATGCCGCAAACGCGACCCCCAACACCACGACCCTGACCACCACTGTCCCCAGCGCCAGCTATGTGCTGAATATTCCGGCAGATCAGGAAATTCCATTTGGGCAAACACGCACAGACATTGGAAATGTTACCATCACAGATTCCACGAACTTTGCGGAAGGGAAAAACGTGGATGTCACGGTAGAGTATACTCCGTTTACCGCTGAGGTAGCGGAAATCAGTACAACAATTCCTTATGTCCTCTACCCATCGTTGGCCGCTGGTGGCAAATACGGTGTCTCTAACATTGAGTCTGGGAGCAAATTGACGTTCAAGGGAAAAGCTGATGGAACAGTAAGTGAATTGACAAGGTTTCGTCTGGGTTCGAGCCAGGACTTTTCTGAAATGAAAAGCTTGATTGTTAGCACCAAAAGTACGGATTGGGGAAAAGCCCTTGCGGGTGATTATAAGAGCACCATTACCTTCACATCTGAAGTTGTAGTAGCAGAGTAAAGGATAGCTGAATTTTCAATGATACACAGAAGCTGTCAGAAGATTATCCCGCTGCTGACCTTCCTCTGTGTGCTGCTGTGCTGGATACCTACTCAGGCGTTGGCCTTGACCACTGTGCTGTCCACCAACGTCCCGGACGAGGTTTCTCTGCGTGTGGAAATCACAGGAAAAGGGACTGTGACGGTCGGGGAAGGGCGGTTTTCCGCTACCGGAACGGTATCTGTTAAGCGCCATCAGCCATTTGCCGTATTTCTGAAGCCAAAGTCAGGATATCAGGTCAGCGAGGTGCGGTTGAACGGCAAGTCGGTGCTGGTTTCCCTGAAAGACGGGAAGCTGGTCATAGACGCGCTGAATCTGGACGGCACCCTGTCGGTGACATTTTCTAAAATACCCGGCAGCTGGAACGGGAGCAATCCACATACCGGCGACCGGCAAGCTATGGTCGCAATGATCGCCGCGCTGACCGCTGCGGCATCGCTGATGCTGCTGCAATTGCTCCGTAAGAAGCATTCCGGTTTTCAATCGAACCGTTAAAGATTTCGCAAGTGGGAGTAAAATGCCATGAGCAAAGCTACTTATGTGAGTCGAGAGACTTATGAAAATTGCAGACATGTGTGGTCTGACCCAAAGGAGCCGTCACATTGCAGAAAATGTGGGCTTAACAGAGTATACGAGGATGGTGTTTGGAAATATTTGGATGACGACGGGCACCAGTTGACCGGGCTTTCGTTCATAGATGGTGAGGAAGCGGTCGCCTACGTAGAGCGGGAATTGGAAAAGCTCAAAAAACGGAAATAACGGATCAGGAGCGAGACCTATGTCTCGCTCCTGATCTTTTTTAACGGTTAATGCGTTTATATCCCACTATACTCCAGATATGTACCCCGTCTGAGCAGGGCGGCGGCGCATTTTTCGCAGAGGTAGTCTTCCGTGAGCAGCGCTTCCGGCGCGCCTTCCTCTGTTCCGCCGCAGCGGGCGCAGGCTGGGATCGTTACGATCTTCTTCTCAAAGATCCAGTAGGCCGTCCCCGAGGGTACCACCGTGGAAAAGTCGAAGCGGTCGGTCTTGTGGCCTTCCAGCTTTCCGTAATTGTAAATGTTGGAGTCCCGTACCTGAATCACATCGTCGTCGAACATCTTTTCCAGCAGCAGATAGTGTCCGCCTCGCGTCCAGTAGCCCTTGGTCTGGACGCAGACCACCACGTACCCCTCCCGCATGGCGTCTCTGGCTTCCCGCCACTCGAAGGTCTTTTTCTTCAGGTAAAAGCCCATCTGCGCCGGGGCAACGACGAACAGGCTGCCGTCGGTGCCGTGATCGTAGCAGTAGCCGCCGTAGCGACGGCACATCTCCGGCGGCGTCAGCTCAGTGTCGGCCATGTAGGTCGCCAGCATGGCCATGGTGGTGATGCCGCAGCCGTGGGTGACGATCCGGTACGCGCCGTACATGGTGGTGGGGTAATCCTGCTGGAGATAAAGCTGGGCTTCCGGGTAGCGCTGGTGCCCAACGTCGGGATAGAGCAGGTCAGAGGCAGTCACCGGGGCGGTCTGCGCCGCGGTGCCCAGCGTAATGGCGCTGTAGTCGATCTCGGCAGGGTATTTCTCCCGCGCCTGTGCGATCTTCTCCCCGCCAAGGGCGGCGGTCAGGTCTTCCCGGGCGGTGTCGTACCAGATGTCGGTGCTGCCCTTGAAAAAGACGATATGATAGCCCAAACCTGAACGGAGGATGTCCACGTCCCCGCTCTGGCGGGCATCGTCAAAGCACCAGTCGTCCAGCACGGGGGTCAGCTGCCCTTTGTGCAGCTTCTGGTACAGCCCGCCGTCCAGCGCGGAACCGGTGTCCGCGGAATTTTTATTGGCCAAATCCGCGAAGATGGCGTCATTGGTGGACCTGTTGTCGCCGCGCCTGCTGTCCGCTGCCAAAGCTTTCCCGTAGTCCTCCACCAGCGTCTGGGCGGAGGCAAGGCACGCGTCCCACAGTTCTTCGGAACAGGTCACGGTGCCGTCCGGCGCCACGGTGACGGTTCCCGTCCCGTCCTCCGGCACCTGCGGGATCAGCAGAATGTGGCGGATGTCCACCAGCTTGCCGCTGCTGCGGGTAATGCCCGTTTCGGCGTAGTCCGACTCATGTTCCGTGAAGTAGGCTTCCACATCTTCTTCGGTGGGCGCGATGTAGTAGCTCAGGGCGGTATCGTACATATAGCCCCGGTTGTACAGCTCCATGCAGGCGGTCAGGTCTTCCGCCGACGCACCGGCGATATCCTTCGCCAATGCGGAAACGTCGGCAAAGCCGTACTTTTCCGCCAGAGCCGCCAGCGCCTGGGGAATGTCCTCCAGATACTGCTCGTGGAGAGTGTTGAGCCGGTAATTCTTATTGTAGCCATAGAGATAGGCCGTGGCAGGCTTGCCGGACATGTAGACCTCGTGGTTTTTCATGTTGGGCTGGTAGGCTTCCTCTGTGGGGATGCCCTCGTCCACGCTTTGCAGCGACAGCGCCAGAGCGCTGTGCCAGCTGTTCAGCGCCCGTTTCAGGAAATACTGCTGCCAGCTGGCGACGCTGGCGTCAATTTCACAGGGCTGGGTGTCCAGAGGCTTATCAAAGTCCGGGGCAGTCTCGTGCGCTGCCTGACGGTAAGAGGCGACTTCCATCCAGTAATAGACCTGCAGCTGCCCGCTTGTCAGCTGCTCGTTTCCAATGGTCGCCACCACGGCAGAAGCGTTGACGGAATCCGCCGTATAGCTGCCCTTGCAGGTCACGTCGCCGGGATTGCCGTCCTGCGGCATCGTCGCCGGGACGGTGGGCTGGGTAGTCTCCGCCGCGGACGGGGCGGTGGTCTCCGTCTTCACGGGGGGCTTTTTCCCGCAGCCCGTCAGGCCCTCCAGAAGCATAACGGCACACAGGGCTGCTGCCAGATATCTCTTTGTATTCACTGTCATACCCAGATTCCTTTCTGATTCCATGCTCCTCCCGGCCGGTGCCCCCATTGACTTTGTTTCGGAGGCATGATATAAAACGATCAGACTTTGGGGGGAGGAAGCGAACATGCGCGAACAATTTATCCGTACCGAAATGCTGCTGGGCGCCGAAGCGCTGGAGCGGCTGCAGAATGCCCGGGTCGCCCTGTTCGGGCTGGGCGGAGTCGGCGGCTACACACTGGAAGCCCTGACCCGCAGCGGCGTGGGGCAGCTTGATCTCATTGACAACGACACCGTCAGCCTGTCCAATCTGAACCGGCAGATCCTCGCGACATATGATACCGTGGGGATGCGGAAGGTGGACGCGGCAAAGCAGCGGGTGCTTTCCATCAACCCCGCGTGCGTCGTGCGGACTTATGCCGTTTTCTATACCCCCGAGACCGCGGGGCAGTT
>OHJC01001343.1_pt1 | contig 10802 bp, 4 predicted proteins | sample 1568461 | NCBI WGS metagenome assembly OHJC01 (sample SAMEA3879535, study PRJEB24766) | human gut metagenome | biome: human-associated habitat; feature: feces | place: USA | collected 1985/1987 | reverse complement strand
GGCCCTGCGATGCCAGACGGTCTATATTGGGAGTCTTGACCTTGGTGGCACCGTAACAACCAATGTCGCCATAGCCCAGGTCATCAACGTTGATAATGATTACATTGGGCTTGACCTCAGTGGAAGCCGGAGATTGCTGCGCGACGGCAGGCAAAGCGCTGAATCCCATCCCTACTGTGAAGGAGAGGGACCCGGTGAGAAGTTTGTGTTTCATGTTTCACTCAATTTATCGGTTAATACAACATCCTTGCAAATAGAAGGTCAATGAATCCTGAATATCTTTATCCCATTCAAGAACGTCATTCCCTTCACCGCCTCAAAGTCCACTGTAAGGTTTCCACCGGTTACGGCAATACGCAATTTCTTGGATATGCAACGGTTCCCGCCTACTTCTATCGCCGGAGAGAAATGGCTCAACCAAGGCCGACCGTTGACAGAAACATTGAAGACACTGCCGCGGAAATCGGCATTGTCTAGGGTAGCGACAGCTCCCAAATCGTAAGTCACCCGTTCGGAACGTGCGTTCAGGTCAGCAAAAAGAAGTTCCACTTCATAGTCGCCGTCGGGCAAGTCGAAGCGATAGGCTTTGATGCCCTTGCGTTTGGTCTGGAGCAAAGGAACGTTACGGGTGTCTTTCACTTCGGCAGTGGTTCCGATACGTCCCGGAGAACGGCGGAAAATCTCTCCACCTATGTAGCCCCAACTCCCAGGAGTATAAGCTTGGTCGGGAAGCCAGCAAAGATCACTCTTGTCATCCGTAAAGAAACAGTTGCTGCCCACGTTCACTGCAAGTTCCAGCTGTCCGGAGCCGGCTGCCGCGATATAGCGAGGCTGCATCTTCACAAAAATGTCCGAAACCTGCTCCACCTTCTTCCCTTGATAGATGCCGGATGCTACAAGCGTGTTTCTTCCCACAACAAGAGGTACCCGCCACCCAGCATGGCAATTCTCAATGTCTTGTACAGAGAGTTTTTTCCCATTGACAGACAGCTCTACCTTATCCAGATTGGAATACACTTTCACCGGATGTTCCACTGCTTCGCCGTCCGAAACCACAGTCCGATGCTTCCAGTCATCCACAGCAATGTGCAGCACCGGAATATCCTTACGCAAAAATGCCTGAAAATAATAAAACACATCTTTAGGCCGGCGATCATTGTACATCAGCCCTTTATTATTAATGTGTGGCGTAGCCTCCTGGCGATTGGCAGAACTGAAATCAATGAAATTCCACTCTGTGGCGCCGACTATGAACGGCCGCCTCATGATAGCGGGCAGATAGTATTCGAGGTACAACTGCTGCCATTGCATGGAGAAATCGAATATCTGCGGCTCGAGCGACTGCAAGCGCGGGTCGGAACCGGCACCGAACTCACTGATTATTAACGGACGGTGCGGGTATTTACGATGCTCCTCGTCCACAAAGCGGTCGAAAGACTTGAAGTCGTTCTCATACCAGCCCTGATAAAGGTTCCAACCGGAAATGTCGGTGATATTGCTGAGACCGATTTTATTGTAAATCTGATTGCCGTGGTAGGCCATCGTACTCAGACGGTAGGGGTCTTCCCTCTTCAGAGTTTCCTCCAGATGCCGGGCAAGCGCCAAGGTATTCTCGTAGAAACCGTTGAGCCGTTGTTTCTTCACCCGATACTGCAGCTGGATGACAGCCTCGTTCATATACCCCCACATAATGACGGACGGATGGTTGTAATGCTGGCGAATCATTTCGCGCAAGGCGCTTGTGGCATTCGCGCGGAACTCGTCACCCAAAGCTATCAAATCTACTACCGGAATCTCCTCCCATACCAGCATGCCGAGTTCGTCGCAAGCACGCAACACGGCATCGTCCTGCGGGTAATGTGCCAGACGGACAAAGTTCACACCCATGTCTTTCAGCAACTGCATATCCCTGCGGTGCATCTCATCCGAAAGCGCTATGCCCATCGGCATCTGGTCCTGATGACGGCAAGCTCCCATAAGTTTCAGGGGTTCCCCATTCAACTTGAAGCCTTCCTGCGCATCCACGCTGAACCAGCGGACCCCCAAAGGGACACGTGTCTCATCTTTCAACACCTTGCCACGCACATCTTTCAAAGAAACTTTCACGCTGTACAGATAAGGGGAATCGGGCGACCACAACTGTGGCTTTTCCAACTGTAACCGCTCCTCGAAGGCGAACGCCCCGTCGGCATCTATCCGGACGCTGCGCAAAGATTGGGCTACGGTCTTCCCATCGGTATCCAGCACCTCGACGTCCAACTTCAACACCGCACGCCGCACATCACGGTTCACCAAAGTCCCACGCACACTGATTTCCGCCCTATCCTCACTCACGGAAGGCAAATCGACATAAATGCCCGTAGAGGCATAGTCGGTAAGGCTGATGTGCTGCTTTGCAGCACTGATGAGCCACACATTGCGGTAGATGCCGCCAAAGATGGTGAAGTCGCCGGACAAAGGAGGTATCCGGTCGTTCTGATTATTGACGTGCACCATCAGCAGATTCGGGGCATCAGTCCTTACTTTATCCGTAATGTCTACGGTAAAGGCAGAGTAACCTCCTTTGTGGGTAGTGAGCAGCTCGCCGTTGAGGTACACATCTGCCAGAGAATTGACAGCATCAAATTTCAGGTAAAGCTGCTTATCCCGCATCTGCGCGGCATCCGTACGGAACTCTTTCTTATACCAGGAAGAAGCCCTGCGGTAGTTACGGGTAGAATAGGCATCCGTATTCCAGGTATGTGGCAGATGTACCTGTTCCCAACCTTCCTCATGACATCGCACTTTCTGGAACCGATTGTCATTATACGCAACATAATACCAGCCGTCATTGAAACTCTGAACCACCCGCCCGGCATTGACAACCGGGTACATGGTGGACAGACACAATATTAATAAAAATATTTTCTTCATGTTTTTCAATAGATTATATTATTCCACACAAGTCAGGCAAATACTGCAAGAATGCTGCATATAGTTTGCAGTGAAAATGCAGACAATATGCAGCAACAATGCCATCTCAACGCAGTGTCTCGAATGCTGCATATTGCCGCCTCGGGAATCAGTTAGAGTAACGTGAACGTTGCTTTCTTTACGTCCCGGCTATTTCTGCCAATCATCACCTCAAAGTTACCGGACTCGCATACAAAATCAAGATTGTAGTTGTAGAACTTCAGCAATTCGGGGGTTACACTTCCCACAAGGTCACGAATATAAAGTTGAACCACTTCTGCACCGTCTCTCTTGCCGGTATTGGTCACAGTCACGGTAGCAGTCAGTTCGCCCTTATCCGTCATGCTAGTCTTGTCCAAAGCCACGTCGCTATAAGAGAATGTTGTATAGCTCAAGCCGAAACCAAAGGGATAAAGCGGTTCATTGTCTATGTCTATATAGTTGCTGCGGAATTTCTGGAACCATGCACCGTCGGCAAGAGGGCGGCCCGTGTTCTTGTGGTTGTAGAACAAAGGAATCTGTCCCACGCTCTTCGGGAAAGTCGTAGTCAGCTTCCCACTCGGATTCACATCACCAAACAATACATCACCGATGGCAAAACCTGCCTCACTGCCCGCAAACCATACATTCAGAATGGCCGGCACGTTTGCCTGCTCCCAGTTCAGTACCAGCGGACGACCGGTAAACAGCACCAGTACCACTGGTTTTCCTGTTTTCAATAATTCTTGTAACAGTATGCGTTGGGTGTCCGTCATTTCAAGATTCGTGCGGCAACTGCTCTCTCCACTCATTTCCGAAGACTCACCGAGCGCAGCCACAATAACATCCGATTTGGCAGCCACGGCAAGAGCCTCGTCCAGCAACTCCTTGTCCGAACGATTGTCACGGTGTAAAGAACGTCCGAACATAGTGGCACGTTTCTCATATTCGGCATCACTCATCAAATTACAGCCTTTCGCAGTCAGTATTTCGGCTTTACCGCCTGCTACCGCCTTCAAACCTTCAGCCAAAGAAGTAGCATTCTTCAATACGGCAGCCACACTCCAAGTACCCGGCATATTACTGCGGCTGTCTGCCAACGGACCTACCACAGCAATAGTGCCCTTCTTGGCCAGCGGAAGCACATTACCCTCGTTCTTCAGCAACACCAAGCTCTCCGAAGCAATCTTACGCGCAACGGCACGATGCTCTTTGGTAAAGATTTGCTTCTTGGCACGCTTCACATCACAGTATTTATAAGGATTATCGAACAAGCCCAACTTGTACTTAGCTTCCAAAATACGGCGACAAGCCACATTAATTGCTTCTTCTGTCACTTTTCCTTCTGTCAATGACTTCTTGAGCGTACCAACAAATGCATCGCTCACCATATCCATATCTACACCAGCATTCAGCGCCAACGCGGCAACAGTCTGCGTATCGCCCATGCCATGGTCGGTCATTTCTGTAATTCCGGTATAATCTGTCACTACAAAACCGTCAAACCCCCACTGCTTACGCAATACATCCGTCATCAACCACTTGTTTCCAGTGGCAGGAATGCCATCGACCTCATTGAAAGAGGCCATCGCACTGCCCACACCGGCATCAACCGCCGCCTGATAGGGCAACATGTATTCATTGAACATGCGCTGATGGCTCATATCTACTGTATTATAGTCACGTCCTGCCTCACCGGCACCATACAAGGCAAAATGCTTTACACAAGCCATAATCTCATCATTACGGCTCATATCCTTTCCCTGATAACCACGTACCATGGCCTGCGCAATGGCTGCTCCCAGAAACGGGTCTTCACCGTTGCCCTCGGACACACGCCCCCAACGGGCATCACGGCAAATATCCACCATCGGACTGAATGTCCAGCAAATACCGTCGGCACTGGACTCAATGGCCGCAATACGCGCCGATTCTTCAACCGCCTTCATATCCCATGTACACGACAATCCCAAAGGAATGGGAAACACCGTTTCATATCCATGAATAACATCCATACCGAATAAGAGAGGAATACCCAAACGACTTTCTTCAACCGCCTGCTTCTGTACATCGCGGATACGTTCCACACCTTTCAGATTGAAAAGCCCGCCCACTTCACCGGCACGAATACGTTTGGCCACATTACTACTTTTAGCCTGACCGGTCGTAATCTCACCGGTAACCGGCAGATTCAACTGACCTATTTTCTCTTCCAGGGTCATCTTCTTCATTAAATCGTCAATGAAACGATTTATATCGACCGGAGATTTCTGCGCATACGCACTAACGGCAGTAAACATCAACAAGGCTAAAAATGATTGTAACTTGAAAAGTAAATGCTTCATGTCTTTCATGCTTTTAATTTATAGAAATATTATTTTGCTGCAAATAAAAGAAAAGCATGCGACAACCTCCACATCCCGCACTACAATAAAAGTACATCCATCACTAAAAAACAAAATAGGAAGTACAATATTAGTACTTCCCCCATTAATATTTTACTGTAAAACAGTTATTTAAAATTTATAAGGAAATCAGTTAGACTTTCTTCCGGAAGCAGATTGAATTTCTTGCGCAACCGGTATCTTGCAGCATCAACCCCACGCGTGGAAATATTGAGCAACTTCGATATCTCCTTTGTCGGCATATTCAAGCGAAGCAATGCACAAAAGCGCAAATCTCCTGAAGTCAAATCTGTATATTGAAGTTTCAGATTACGGAAGAAGTTTTCGTGTATACGGTCAAAATTAGCCTGAAACATAGTCCAATTCTCTTTATCGGACACTATATTGCTATTAACTAAAGTGAGCAGCTTATCCAAGTTCTTACGGCCATACTGCCCCGACAACTTTTGCCGCTGTATCTCTTCTTTCAAGGAATTCAGAAATTCCTGATGGGCGATATTTGTCATTACCACACTGGACAACTCCTTGCTTTTAAAACGCAAATCGGCCTCAAGCTGCTCCTTTTCCAACTCAACAATCTTCTTCTCTTGCCGCTCGAGTTCTGCCTGATGGGCTACGCGCTGCCGTTCAATCACACGGTCTTTCTTTTTCTTCACGAAACGGTAGACCAGATATTGCAACAAAGCCAACAGACACAATCCTGCCAAGATATAACTTCCCACAGCCCAATAAGACAAGTACCACGGAGATAATATCTCAAAAGGAAGCTCTACCGATGCCAAAACCCTATCAGTATTATATATCTCAGCTTGGAAAATATAATTTCCATAAGGAAGACGGGCATACATTTTCTGCAAACTGCGTCCACTGGGCACCCATTGTTCGGAATAGCCATCCAACTTATATCTTACCTTATAAGTATAATCACTATAAACCGGATAACACAAGGTAAAACTCACTGTATTAAATTCGGACTCCACCCGGACTCCCGGCTGCGCCACCAATGTTTTCCGCTCACCACTGAATTCATCAATAGCCCGCATTCCCGAAATCCATAAAGAACGTTTGACTCGGGATTTATACAACGAAGAACTATCCGTCTCAATACGGGCAATGGCATTGTTCAGGCAAAGATAGGAATGATTATTTCTCTTGTCATAAGCCACGCTTCCACGCTCTTCCACTGCCAGACCGTCAAACAAAGAATATGGAATCCGGAGTTCTATATCGAAAGTATTTATCGCACATTTCACCAAATACACCGTTCTGTCCCCTACAAACCAATAACGATCTCCACTTGCACGACTCACAGTCTTGATTTCCCTCAATTCCGCCAATTGTTCATTCATCGTTTCATAAGGAACAATCGAGTCGGTCATATCTTCATAAGTATAAAAGTATTCTCCATTAGAAAAAACCACCCGACCATTGATTTTAAAAAGCGTGAAACTTCCAACCTCTACTTCTCCCAAACTCTCATACTTCCGCACATCCTTTACCAGCTTCATATCCGGATCAATCCGAAAGCGATACAAACCATTCCTTAAGTGTTTCGCCCAGATATTCCCCTGATGGTCCACTTCTATATGGCGAATCATGTGACTGAACCCACGTAAGGACCGAGTAAAATAATACTCTCCCGAAGCAGTTTCCGTATATAAATTCAAAAGCGCATAAGTCCCCTCCAATAAAAAAGACTGTTCCTTCAATTCAATCTTTTCCATACACATCCCTCCCTTTGCGTCAGCCACCTGCTTTGACTTCAATCCCGATATAAGGAAAGTACCCTTGTTGTGTCCGCAAAAAATCTGTTTTCCCCATTCATCGACGAACCACGCTTGTTCTTCCAAGCCCGGAACCAATTCAGCCTTTCCATCCTTAAGCCAATAAAGTCCTTGATTAGAAGCAATATAAGCTTCATTTTCCCTTACTAGAACATCATATACCATACCTATTTTACGAAACGGAGGTTCATAATAATAGATTAGAGAATTATTGTGTATATAGGCAATACCTTCATCCAAAGCTGTCCATATATTATTGTCATCATCACAATACAACTTCAAAACAGTATTGTTCTGTAGTTTATTATCCGTATTGACCTTCCAAATCAGCTTTCCTTTTTTATCCAACGCATATATGCCATCGGATATTGTGCCAACAACGTAGCAACTGTCTTTGGTCATCACCGCACGATTAATGGTATGCTTCCTGAATACATCATCACATTCGGTTTCCCATTTTTCCACCCTCCCATCTCGATAGAGAAAACCTCCCTGATTACGGGTAAGCATTAAAACCGCATCATCATAAGGAAGCCCAGCCAGGACATCGCTATTCCCAAATGCCTTTCTGGGAATAAGTTCTTCCATTTTTCTGCCAGAAAAGACACAAAGTCCACCATTTATTCTTTGAGAATAAAAAGTATTTCCAACCTGAAATAAGTTCAGAGGAAGACTCTTCATCCGAGTACCTTCCACCGAATTTCCATTATAAAAAAAGAGAGAACCAAACGATTGAAAAACAATTTCTCCTTGAACGCAAACAATGTTCCAGATTTCATCGTTATGAAAAGTAAAATCCTTCACCTCATCTTTTAGCGAATGATATTCAAGGGTATTATAAGGAGTACGGACAAAATAACCGAATTCTTCGTAAGAGCCTACATAAATTCTTCCATCTTTACTGATATATATAGCACGCACAATTCCTTTTGTCGGTAATTCATACAGCCGCCAAGCACTTCCATCAAATTCCAACAGCCCACTGTTATTACCGAAATACATCACTCCTCTTTCGTCTTGAGCAATGGCCCAATTCTGAATACCGGCATTATAATCCGACACCGAATAGTTCCTCACTATAGGAGAAAAAGGTATGGGTGAAGCTTGCAGCAAACTACTGAAAACCAAAAATAAGAGAAACGTTATTGCAATTCTCATGAGTACTGTTTATAGGTATTTACCAGCAAAGATAAAGCTTTTTGCGTTTTCGTAAAAACAAAATCGCAGATTATCCTCTTTTATAGAAAGATAACCCGCGACAACTGATAACTCACTTTATTAATTTTCAGCCGTTTTCTGTTTTCCCAAAGGAATAGAAACCCCCAAGTAAGCATTGACATTCTTCGTATTCTTGCCAAAGAACATATAGTCTGTTCCCGCAAAGAAAGGACCCAGTTTCAGTGCCAGACCGAAGGTTTTACCGGCTCCTTGAAGTACGGAATAGCTGGCAGCTACATTGAAAGCATTCGTCGGACGGATGCAGGCAGAGAAAGTCAACTCATTCAAAGTTTTCGGTTTGGCAAAACGACCGGTATACAAGGCACCCACTACCAGCCAATCATTCAATAAGGCATATTCAGCGCCAAGAACCATTGTAGAAGTCAATCCACGGGTACGGCTCTTCTCAGAAGCCTCCTCCGTCTTGAGCTGCAACATGTCATAGTTAAGAATCTCGCCGCTGTTCACAATATTCATGAACTCCTGCTGCGAGGCCGGGTCAAGAAGATCATAAGTCTGCTCTGCATTGGCTCGCGCTATACTGGTATTCGATTTAGACCATTTGATAAAGCCCAAATCAAGAACTGAAGCAGAAAGTGTCAATTTATCCAGTAACTTGTAAGATACTCCCAAATCAATAGCCCCACCATATCCGGCAAAACCAAAACTGCCAAAATCAATTTCATCGATATAATCACCATTCTCATTCTCGGGAAGTTCTAACAGCTTTGACGAGTTCTCCAAAGTTGCATCCACTTGAATGGAAGCTTTACTCGTCACTCCTAAAGAGCCGACAGAAGGAGTTTCCACATGAATCTGGTTGATGTTCAGCTTTAAGTTACCGATACCCAGCAGCATCTTCACCTTACCACCTACAGCCAGTCGGTCTGTGATATTCCTTGCAAAGCCAAGGCCGACTTCCGCATAGGAATTTATCTCAAGCTTCTGTCCATTAATGGTTTCGTTAATACCCAAATAGTCAGAAATATTGTCACCAAACTCCCGGCTGCTCATGTTATTCATAAACTGGAACATGGTTTTCGGTATGGCGGCACCGATATCATTACGCAACCCCACATTGACTGACCAGAAGTTCTTTCCTTTATACCACCCGGCAGACAGAATGTCGGTACTCAAATTCACATTCAAGTTATTGGTAGCATCCAGTCGGTTCATAAAGTCATTGCTCATGAAATAGTCGCTATCATCACTGTTCTCAATAATGTCCATAATATCCCTATACCCCAGGGAACTGGAGTTGACGGTAGCATTCAACGAACCTATCACGGGAATATTCAGATAACCGCGTCCCGGCATCAAGGCCGGATTGAGCTGCATACGCTGGTTACTTCCTTCCATAAAGTAGGAAGTGCGCAGGAACTGGGCTTGTCCGGAAAGAGAGAAGCAAAGCAACAATACCACAGACAGCCATACTTTCAGAGAATTCAATTGTTTCATAACCTTGTCAATATTTTCATTATCACCTGCAAAAATATAAAACAAGTTAATACCCTACAAACAACTTAACCGGATAGTCGTGTATAAAAGGCTTATACAGAGACTATCCGGTATAAATTAAGGAGCAAATAAAAGAATCCTCTTAAGAGTGTCCTTATACTATTTCATCATAAACATGTTCATTTGCTCTCGTAGCGGTACTCAGAAAAACCGGGGCTGTCTCCTTTCTTTGTTGCAGAGACATTGACGTCACTGCCGGAGCACTCAACATTTCCTTATATTTTTCCGGAGCAGTCAGTATCTTTACAGCCTCTTTCAAATCATCATCATCTTTCAACTGCTGGATAATGCTTCCACGCTGGAAATAATAACGTTTGATGATTTCTACCGCAATCATGCTCTTGATGTCCTTGGAGAAATGGTCAAGGTCACGGTCCAGATTATGCGACAATTTTTTCTCCAGCGCTTCAAACTCTTTCGAAGCATCAGTCAGATAGCCCTCAAATTCGGCCATCTCCTTCAAGTTCTTCAGCATCTTCTCTGTCTGCTGGTCGTATTTGAAGTCCGCCTTTTTCACCATCGTCTTGAAGTCCGCATAATCGGCATCTGTAATTTCAAACTTCTCTGCTGAAGGGATGGTAGGATGTTTCAGGCAATAGTCCGTGGCATAATTGAAAATAAGATTGTCATTGACAAGATAGAACAGAATGTTGGGCAGCTTCTCCTGCTTCACCGCAATGTCCGGAGTCACGCCTCCACCATCCCGCACTTCACGTCCGGCAGCCGTATGGAACACGGTAGTAAGGCTGTCCGGAATACGTCCCACACTGCCGTCCTCATTCCGGTGCTTGTAGTCGATAGCCTGCACACAACGGCCGCTGGGAATATAATATTTGGAAGTCGTCAGCTTCATGGTACCACCGTATGGTAACGGACGGGTGGTCTGCACCAATCCCTTACCGAAAGTACGGTTACCGATAATGACCGCACGGTCAAGGTCCTGCAA
>OHJC01001342.1_pt1 | contig 10810 bp, 9 predicted proteins | sample 1568461 | NCBI WGS metagenome assembly OHJC01 (sample SAMEA3879535, study PRJEB24766) | human gut metagenome | biome: human-associated habitat; feature: feces | place: USA | collected 1985/1987 | reverse complement strand
AGGCGGCGGGCGAGCGGATGGCGGTGGTCACCAGCGCGGTGCCGGTACACTGCCGGTCGGCTTTGGGGCACCTGAAGCTGCTGCCGTACTTCGAGCAGGTGTTCTTCGCGCAGGAGCTGGGGACGGAGAAAAAGTACCCGGAGCTGTGGGAACGGGTGGCGGAGGAGCTGGGGGTCGCCCCCGGCGAGTGCACGCTGTTCGACGACTCCGTGGAGGCGATACGGGGGGCGAAAAAGGCGGGGATACACACGGTGGGCGTCGCCGATCCGTACTTCGCCGCATCGGCGGAGGAGATGAGGGAAACCGCCGAGCGATATATCGACAGCTTCACGGAATTGCTGTAATTTCGCTGAATCCACAGGGTTTTCCACCGGCTTTGTATAGGGGACACACAGGGACTTCCACTTGTACATGAGGCTGACGTCAAGTTGTACACGGGGTAAAACCGTACAGAATTCCCGCGCTTCGCCGAACCGCTTCGATCTGCACCGATTTTCGCTATTCGCATTGACGACGTATCGCGCATCGGGCGGGTTGACTTTTGAGAAAGTTTTCTTTATACTTATAAGGTAATGCGCTTGCGTTACCATCACACGCGGCTGCCGCGGGGCGGAGCCGCTGAAGGAGTTATGTATCATGGCTGTTTACCCTATCGACATAGCGGGTCTTCATCGAGAGCTGCCTATCTGTAAGGTCACAGACGACCTGTACATCGGTGCGTTCATCTGCTTTGGCGACGCGGAGCTGACCGTAGCCTGCGCCCGTGATATGCTGGCGATGCTGGCTCCGGGCAGCTATGACTATCTGTTCACCGCCGAGGCCAAGTCCATCCCCCTCATTCACGAGATGGCGCGGCAGAGCGGCGCGAAAAAGTATTTCATCGCACGGAAGGGTCCCAAGGCGTATATGCCCGACCCCATCCACGTGGAGGACAAGTCCATCACCACCGCCGGCGTGCAGAAGCTGTACCTTGGGCGGGACGACGCCGACCTCATCCGGGGCAAGCGCATCGTGCTGATGGACGACGTGATCTCCACCGGCGGCTCCCTCCACGCCATGGAGGAGCTGGTCAAGATGGCGGGCGGCACCGTGGTGGAGCGCATCGCCGTGCTTGCCGAGGGCGACGCGGCGGAGCGCAAGGACATCCAGTTCCTCGCCCCCCTGCCGGTATTCAACGCCGACGGCAGCGTAAAATAAGGTAAAAAAAGAAAGCCCTGCGGGGCTTTCTTTTTTTACCTATTAGCAGAATACGGGGCGGGGCGGAATGGCGGGGAGATTTTTTATGGCTGGGGGGATGGACTTTTGTGATAAGTAGTGGTAATATGTAGAATTAACAGAACTAATGCTTTTGGGTGCGAAAGGAGCGGTAACTATGTCTGTGAAAGAGAGCTACGCCGGGAAGATCAACCGCAAGCTGACGAAGAAGCTGCGGGTCATCGCCGTGGCCGCCGGGCGGGAGCCGGCGGATCTGGTGCTGAAAAACGCCACCTATGTGAACGTGTTCTCCAACGAGCTTTGCAAGGGCGACATCGCCGTTGCCGAGGGTCTGATCGTGGGCATGGGCGAGTACAACGGCTGCATGGAGGTGGACATGGGCGGCAAGATCGTGCTGCCCGGCTTCGTGGACGCCCATATCCATCTGGAAAGCTCGCTGGTCAGCCCGGTGGAGTTCGCCAAGGCGGTGCTGCCCCACGGCACCACCACCGTCATCACCGACCCCCACGAGATCGCCAACGTCATGGGCACCGACGGCATTGAGTATATGTTGCAGGCCACGGAGGAGCTGCCGGTGGACGTGCGCTTCATGCTGCCCTCCTGCGTGCCCGCCACGCCGCTGGACGAGTCCGGGGCGAATCTGGATTACCGCGCCATCGACAGCTTTTACGACCATCCCCGTGTACAGGGGCTGGCGGAGATGATGAACTTCGTGGGCACCATCAACGGCGACCCGCAGGTGGTGGAGAAGATCGTCGCCAGTCAGGCGCACCACAAGAAGATCGACGGTCATGCCCCCGATCTGGTGGGGAACGATCTGAACGCCTACATCGCCGCCGGGGTGTACTCCGACCACGAGTGCCACGATCTGAAGGACGCCATCGCCAAGCTGGAGCGGGGACAGTTCATTATGATACGGGAGGGCACGGCGGCGCGGAATCTGGAGGCTCTCGCCCCCCTGCTGTGCGACAAGTACGTGGAGCGGTGTATGTTCTGCACCGACGACAAGCACCCCAGCGACCTGCTGGAAAAGGGGCACATCGACTACATCGTGAAGAAGGCTATCTCTCTGGGCGCAGACCCCATCACCGCCATCAAGGCCGCCTGCCACAACGCGGCGCGGTACTTCCTGCTGAATAACCGGGGTGCCATCGCGCCGGGGTATCTGGCGGACTTCGTCATCATCGACGACTTCGAGCACTTCAACATCGAGCAGGTGTATAAGAAGGGCGAGCTGATGGTGGATCACGGGCAGGTGGCGGAGTTCCCCGCGCCGGACATCGACCCGTATCTGGTGAAGCACGCCCACGACACGTTCCACGTGGCAACGCTGTGCGCCGAGGACTTCATCGACCAGCGGCCCCACGCCGTCATCGGCATGGTGGACGGAGAGATCACCACCACCGACGGCGGGTACACCGACCGCATCGACGTGGATTATGACATTCTGAAGATCGCCGTTATCGAGCGGCACAAGAACACCCACCACATCGGTCTTGGCTATATCCGGGGCTACGGGCTGAAGAAGGGCGCAGTCGCCACCAGCATCAGCCACGACAGCCACAACATCATTGTGGTGGGCACCAACGAGGAGGACATGGCCTGCGCCGCCAACCGCATCGTGCGGCAGCACGGCGGGATCACCGTGGTGGAGGACGGGCAGGTGCGCGGCGAGCTGCTGCTGCCCATCGCCGGTATCATGTCCGACGACACGCTGGTGAACGTGAACCGGGATCTGGAGGACGCTAAGGCCGCCGCCTACGCGCTGGGGGTGTCCGAGGGCATCGACCCGTTCATGACCCTGAGCTTTATGGCTCTGCCGGTGATCCCCAGCCTGCGGATCACCACCCGGGGCGTGTTCGATGTGACGACCCAGCGGTACGTGTAAGCGACGCTGGGGCGGGTAGGCAAAAAAAGAAAGCCCCGTGGGGCTTTCTTTTTTTCTTACAGCTTGAGGTCGCAGGAGAGGGACATGACGGCGGAGCCGCCGATGCGGACGGTGACCTCGCCGTTCCGCTCGTAGAGGACGCTGCGTATCTCGCTGGGGCGATCCATGTGCTCCCCCTGCAAAAAGACGTTCTCCTGCCCCGGCTTCACGTCGCCGCGCAGGTAGAGGTAGTAGGTCAGCGCGCCGTTGCTGGTGCCGGTGGCGCACTCCTCGGGAATATCGTACAGGGGCGCGTAGTTGCTGCAATAGGCGGTGACGGCACCGTCGCCGGGGCAGAACATATGGACGCCGGTGACATCGTACTTTTTGGACAGCTCCGTGACGGTGGGGGCGTTCTGGACGGCGCGGAGGAGCGTGTCGTGATCCCGGACGGGCAGCATGATGTCGGCAAGGCCGGTGGAGACGATGCGGGGGGTATAGGTCGCCGGAACGTCCGCAAGGGTCAGGCCGTAGGCGGCGTAGAGAGGCTCCCACTCCTCCGCCGGAATGTCGGAGAGCAGGCGGGGCGGTGCCATGTCCATCCAGACGGCAGTACCGCGGACGGTGATGTTCAGGTCGCCGGATTTCGTGTGGGCGGTGTGGTCGCCGTCGGAGAGCCTGCCCAGCAGGCGCAGCAGGGCGAAGGACGCCACGGTGGCGTGACCGCACAGTTCCACCTCCCCCGCCGGGGTGAAGTAGCGGAGGGAGACGGAGCCGTCAGGCTCCGGGGTGACGAACGCCGTTTCGGAGTGCTTCAGCTCCGCGGCGATACGGCGCATGGTATCGTCGGAGAGGGGGCGATCCGGCAGGGCGACGCCCGCCTGATTGCCGCCGAAGATATGGGTGGAAAAGGCATCCATGACGTAGAGTTCCACAGAAAACTGCACCTCCAAGTTTTTCTAATCAAGATGATTATATACTGTCGTGGTCAAAACGGCAATAGTATTTGACTTTCGGGAAAAATTTCGTTAGAATAGAAACCACAGAAGAGGCGCGGCGATTATGCCGCGCCACCCTCACAGAGAGGGGTCTTTGAATTAGGAAAGAAAGGAAATTTATCGAAAATGCTCAATGAGCGAAGTCTGTTATCACAATTCCTGCATTTTGTAGCCGCTACGGTGGCTTCCCTCATGGTTTTCAGCCTGTACTCCATCGTGGACGGGCTGATGGTGGCAAAGGGCGTAGGCGAGTACGCCATGGCGGCGGTGAATCTGGCGGTGCCCTTCACCAACGTGCTGTTCTCCGTCGGCGTTATTTTCGCCGTGGGCACCAGCACCATTATCGCCATCTATCTGGGGCAGGGGCAGGGGGAGAAGGCCAACAGCCTGTTCTCCCAGAACATCGTGCTGCTGACGTGTATCGGGCTGGTCATCTCTATTCTCGTGTTCGTGTTTTTGGAGCCCTTCGCCGTGCTGCTGGGTGCCAAGGGCGTGACGTATCAATATACCATCGATTATCTCCGGGGTCTTGCCCCCTTCGCGCTGTGCTTTATCGTCTCCTATAACATGGAGGTGCTCATTAAGACGGACGGCTATCCCCGGCTCGCCATTCTGACGGTCATCACCGGCTGTCTCGCCAACTGCGTGCTGGACTACGTGGCTATCTTCGTGCTGAATCTGGGCGTGTGGGGCGCGGCGTTCGCCACGGGACTGTCCCAGCTGCTCACGTGCGTTATCTATCTGCGCCACTTCTTGGGCGGGCACAATACGTTCCACTTTGTGCACTTCAAGGTGGACTGGCGGATCTATAAGCGGCTGATACCGCTGGGCTTTGCCGACGGCGTGACGGAGCTGTGCAACGGCGTGATGATCTTCCTGTTCAACCGGGTCATCCTCCGGTGCCTCGGCGACGACGGGCTGGTGTGCTACACCATTATCGCCTACGTGAACACGCTGATCATCAACACCATGCTGGGTATCTCCCAGGGCAGCCAGCCGCTGGTGAGCTATCACTACGGCAAGGAGGACGCGGCGGGCTACAGGAAGCTGCTGCGGTACGGCTTTACAGCGGTGGGCATTATGACGGCGGTGATCTTCGCCGGGGTGATGGTCTTTGCCCCCCAGATCGCCGGGATCTTCCTGGGCGCGGAGAAGCCGGAGCTGCTGGGCAGCGCGGCAGGCGCGCTGCGGCGGTACGGTCTGTGCTACATACTGCTGGGAAGCAACATCCTCATGGGCGGCTTCCTGACGGCGGTGGAGCGTCCGAGGGCCGCTATCTCCATCTCCGTGGGGCGGGGACTGGCGTTCCAGGCCGGTGCGCTGCTGCTACTGGCGGCCGCCGTGGGCGGCACGGGCATCTGGTTCGCGCCGGTGATCTCCGAGGCGTTGTGCACGGTGATGGCGGTGTGGTTCCTGCGGCGGTTCCTGCGGAAAACAGAGACGGCGTAAGCCGTCTCTGTTCAGGCTGTCGAAAAAGCCGGTGGCTTTTTTCGACAGCCTGAACTAATGCCGTTATTTGCGTGCCGCTTCGCGGCACGCAAATAATCGCTTCGCTCCACGCACGCCTTGCAGAGCAAGGCTTAGCGCGGCATTTGATCCGATTCGAGGCGGGCTTTGCCCCCTCGAGCTCCCCCTGTGAGAAAGAAAAACTGCACGCGCAGTGGGGTTTATCGACACGCAGGACAGAGACGGCGTAAGCCGTCTCTGTTTTATTTGGGGAACATTTGACGAAATTGCATACCTGTCTTGCGGAATTTTTTGAGAAAAACACAGAAAGGTGAAAAGGGGGTTGACATTCGCCGCCGACGGCGTTATTATGCCACCATCCCGGACGGAGTGACGCCGGAGAAACCGCAGAAGGAGGAAAGCCGACATGAAGCGCAGCGTTTTTGCCACCATGATGATGTGCGAGATGTGCATGGGTATGATGTCCATGTGCATGTTTCGTCGCGCCAGTAAGGGTCGTCAGCTTTCCGAAAACTGTTTGAGGGCTTGAAAAAAGCCCGTGTGTGAGCAAGCAGCGGATGGTCAGTGATGACCAGCCGCTGTTTTTGTTTTTGCCGGTGCTTAGATGCGCCCCTCTTTCGTTTGTTCCGGCGGACGGCGGGATATGTGCACGATCCCGCGGTACGCCGTCAGCAAGAGTATACATTTCCGAAAGACAAATTTGAAAAGGAGACTGTGAATATGAAACACAACACTCTCACTAAGCTCATCACTCTGGCTCTCGCCGCGGTACTGGCTCTGAGCCTGGCTGCCTGCGGCAGCAAGAGCAACACCGATAACGGCGGCGACGCCAAGACCGCCATTAAGATCGGCGTTCCCAACGACACCACCAACGAGGCCCGCGCCCTGCTGCTGTTGCAGGAGAACGGCATTATCAAGCTGAAGGACGGTGCCGGCATCACCGCCACCAAGAACGACATCGTGGAGAATCCGTACAACGTGGAGATCGTGGAGGCGGAGGCCGCCCAGCTGCCCAATATGCTGCCCGATCTGGACTACGCCGTGATCAACAGCAACTACGCCATCAACGCCGGGCTGAACCCCGTGAATGACTCCCTGCTCATCGAGGGCAGCTCCTCCGCCTACGCCAACATTCTGGCGGTGAAGGAGGGCAACGAGTCCGCACAGGTGGTGGCACTGAAGGCCGCGCTGGAGAGCAAGCAGGTGGCGGACTTCATCGCCGAGAAGTACGCCGGCTCCGTGATCTCCGTGGTGGAGAATCCCACCGACGGGTACAGCGATTTCGCAGACTATGACGCTCTGAAGGGACAGACCATCTCCGTCGCCGCCTCCCCCACGCCCCACGCCGAGATCCTGGAGATCGCCAAGGAGATCCTTGCCGCCAAGGACATCACGCTGGACATTCAGGTGTACAACGACTATGTGGTGCCCAACACCGTGGTGGATGACGGCACCGTCACCGCCAACTACTTCCAGCACCTGCCCTATCTGGAGGACTTCAACGCCCAGAACGGCACCCACATCGCCTCCGTCGCCGCCATCCACGTGGAGCCTATGGGGCTGTACGGCGGCAAGCAGACCACGCTGGACGCCCTGAGCGCACAGTAAACGAAGCAAGCCTTTTCTATCTTCCTACCCCCTCACTGCGTTCCCCGCCCTCACCGCAGGGCGGGGAATGCGGCGGAGCGGGGGACATAAAACGAACGGAAATCGAGGGACACTGACGTGATAGAACTGAAACACGTATGCAAAAAATACGACTCCGGGGCTAACGGAGGGGTGGACGCGCTGAAGGATGTGTCCCTTACCATCGAGGACGGAGACATCTACGGCATTATCGGTATGTCCGGCGCCGGAAAAAGCACGCTGGTGCGGTGCATCAACCTGCTGGAGCGGCCCACCGGCGGCGAGATCGTCGTGGACGGGAAGCGGCTGGACACCATGACGCCCGCCCAGCTGCGGCAGGCGCGGCGGAGCATCACCATGATCTTCCAGCACTTCAATCTGCTGATGCAGCGGACGTGCCTGCGGAACGTGTGCTTCCCCATGGAGCTGTCCGGGGTGAAGCGGGCGGAGGCGGAGAAGCGCGGTCGCGAGCTGCTGGAGCTGGTGGGGCTGCCCGACAAGGCGGACGCCTATCCCGCACAGCTCTCCGGCGGACAGCAGCAGCGCGTTGCCATCGCCCGCGCCCTTGCCACCGACCCCAAGGTGCTGCTGTGCGACGAGGCCACCAGTGCTTTGGACCCCAAGACCACACGGCAGATCCTGGAGCTGATACGGGACATCAACCGGGAAATGGGTATCACGGTGGTCATCATCACCCACCAGATGAGCGTGGTGAAGGAGGTCTGCTCCCACGTGGCGATCTTAGACGACGGCTGCGTGGCGGAGTCCGGACGGGTGGGCACGGTATTCGCCGCGCCCAAGTCCGAGGCGGGGCGCAGGCTGGTGTTCCCCAGCGGCGCGGACGCGCAGGTGTACAACCCGGCGGATGAGAAGCTGGTGCGGCTGGTGTTCAAGGACAGTGCCGCCACCAGCCTGCCCCTGATCGCCCGGCTGGCATCGGAGGAGGGTATCCTGTGCAACATTATCTCCGCCAGCACGCAGAAGATCTCCGAGACGGTGTACGGCAGCATGATGCTGGGCATCCCCAGCGCGCAGCTTGAGAAGGCCGTCGCCTTTATCCACAACGTCGCCGACATTCAAGTAGAGGAGGTGGGCGAAGATGTACAGTGATCTGTTTTCCGCCCAGTCCGTGCAGGATCTGATGACGGTGCTGCCCTCCCTGCCCACCGCCATCTGGGAGACGTTCTACGTCACGGTGGTCAGCACCGCGCTGTCGCTGGTGCTGGGGCTGCCGCTGGGCGTGCTGCTGGTGGCGGGAGAGAAGGGCGGCGTGCTGCCCCTGCCCCGCTGGCTCATGCAGGTGCTGAACGTTGTCATCAACCTGCTGCGCTCTATCCCCTTTCTGATCCTGATGATCATGGTGTTCCCCCTGTCCCGGCTGCTCATCGGCACCGCCGTGGGTACCACTGCCACCATCGTTCCGCTGGTGGCGGCGGCGTTCCCCTTCGTGGCGCGTCTGGTGGAGAGCAGTCTGCGGGAGGTGGACGGCAACATCATCGAGGCCGCCCAGAGCATGGGTGCCACGCCTATGCAGATCATCTGCAAGGTGATGATCCCGGAGAGCGTGCCGTCCCTCATTCAGAACGTGACCATCGCGCTGACCACCATTCTGGGCTACTCCGCCATGAGCGGTATCATCGGCGGCGGCGGCTTGGGTAAGATCGCCATTGACTACGGCTATTACCGGTACAAGTATCTGGTGATGCTGGTGGCGGTGGTCATCCTCATCCTGCTGGTGCAGGTGTTCCAGAGCCTTGGCACGTGGCTGGGCAAGAAATGCGACAAGCGGCTGAAGCACTGAAGCAAAAAACGCGTCCTCCCGGACGCGTTTTTTTGTGTTCTGCGGCGGATTTCGTCTTGACTTTTGCGGAGGAATCGTGTATGATATTCGGTGTTGTAAAGGCGTATAACTTTACAGAAGGAGGCAGCACCGTGAAAAACCAGACCTACCGCATGACCATGCTGTTCGATTTTTACGGCGATATTCTGACCCCGAGGCAGCGGGAGCTGTTCGATTTGTATTATAATGAGGATCTGTCGCTGGCGGAGATCGCGGAGAACTGCGGCATCTCCCGGCAGGGCGTGCGGGATGTGATCGTCCGCGCAGAGAACGCCATGACGGAGCTGGAGGACAAGACGGGGCTGGTGCACCGCTTCTTGCAGATGCAGCAGCACGTGGACGCCATCGCCGACGCCGCGAGAGACATCAAGACCATCAACTACCGGCAGTATGAAAACCACCGGTTGGAGGAGCTGGCGGACGGTATTCTCACCGCCGCTGCCGCCCTGAAGGAGTAACGACCCATGGCATTTGAGGGACTGAGTGAAAAACTGAACGGCGTATTCAAGCGTCTGCGGGGCAAGGGACGGCTGACCGAGGCCGACGTCCGCGAGGGGATGCGGGAGGTACGGCTGGCTCTGCTGGAGGCGGACGTCAGCTACAAGGTGGTCAAGGACTTTGTGGCGTCCGTCACCGAGAAGTGCGTGGGCGCGGATGTGCTGGAGAGCCTGACGCCGGCGCAGCAGATCATCAAGGTCGTCAATCAGGAGCTGACCGCGCTCATGGGCGGCACCAACGCCCGGTTGAGCACCGCGTCCAAGGGCCCCACCGTTGTGATGATGGTGGGCTTGCAGGGTGCCGGTAAGACCACCAACGGCGCGAAGCTGGCGGGGCTTATGCGCCGCCAGTACGGGAAACGCCCCCTGCTGGTCGCCTGCGACGTGTATCGTCCCGCCGCCATCAACCAGTTACAGGTGGTGGGGCAGCAGCTGGACATCCCCGTGTTCGAGATGGGGCAGATCGACCCGGTGACCATCGCCAAGGAGGCGGTGAAGTACGCCGCCGACCACGGCAACGACATCGTGTTTCTGGACACCGCCGGACGGCTGCACATCGACGAGACGCTGATGGACGAGCTGAAGGCGGTAAAGGCCGCCGTGAAGCCCAACGAGATATTGCTGGTGGTGGACGCCATGACCGGTCAGGACGCGGTGAACGCCGCCAAGGCGTTTGACGACGCGCTGGGCATCGACGGCGTGCTGCTGACGAAGCTGGACGGCGACGCACGAGGCGGCGCGGCACTGTCCATCCGGGCGGTGACGGGCAAGCCCATCAAGTTCGTGGGTACCGGCGAAAAGCTGGACATGATCGAGCCATTCCACCCCGACCGCATGGCGGGGCGAATTCTGGGCATGGGCGATATGCTGACCTTCATCGAGAAGGCGGAGCAGCAGTACGACGAAAAGCAGGCCAAGAGGCTGGAGGAAAAGCTCCGGAAAAACAGGCTGACGCTGACGGACTATCTCGACCAGATGGAGCAACTGCAGAGCATGGGCGATCTGAGCCAGATCGCGGATATGCTGCCCGGCGGCATGGCGAAGGGCTTCGACGCCAGCCAGATCGACGAGAAGCAGATGGCGCACAACAAGGCGATCATCCAGTCCATGACGCCCCTGGAGCGGGAGAACCCGCAGATACTGAACGCCAGCCGCAAAAAGCGCATCGCCGCAGGCTGCGGGCTGGAGGTGGTGGACGTGAACCGGCTGCTGAAATCCTTCGAGATGCTCCAGCAGATGACACGCGCCATGACGAAGGGCGGCGGTATGCGCGGCCTGGGCGGCATGATGGGCGGCTTCG
>OHJC01001340.1_pt1 | contig 10838 bp, 9 predicted proteins | sample 1568461 | NCBI WGS metagenome assembly OHJC01 (sample SAMEA3879535, study PRJEB24766) | human gut metagenome | biome: human-associated habitat; feature: feces | place: USA | collected 1985/1987 | reverse complement strand
TTTATTACATATGCCATGATGATTGTTATGTCATTCCTCATGCTTTCAGCCATGTCCATCATGCTTCCGAGAGCTGGTGTTGCGGCAGAGCGTATCGATGAGGTTATAAAGACAAACAGCACTGTAAATGATCCAAAAGAGCCTGTTACTGAGGCTGATCACAGAGGTGTTATCCGTTTCAACCATGTGGATTTCAGATATCCGGGAGCAAAGGAGGATGTGCTTTCAGACATTGATTTTGTGGCGGAGCCGGGCAAAACCACAGCTATCATCGGAAGTACCGGCTGTGGAAAGTCTACACTTGTAAACCTGATTCCGCGTTTCTATGACGTGACTGGAGGCTCAATAGAGCTTGATGGACACGATATCAGAGACTACACACTAAGCGAGCTTCGCGAGTCAATAGGCTTTGTTCCGCAGAAGGGTATTCTTTTTTCGGGAACCATCGCCTCAAACCTGCGCTTTGGTAAAGCAGACGCGAGTGATGAGCAGATAAAAAAGGCTGCGGATATCGCACAGGCTTCTGAGTTTATCGAGACAAAGAATGACAGGTATGAAAGCTCAATCGCACAGGGCGGCTCAAACGTGTCAGGTGGTCAGAAGCAGAGGCTTGCCATAGCAAGAGCTATCGCAAAGGACCCTCATATTTATGTGTTTGATGACAGCTTTTCAGCACTCGATATGAAGACTGACGCGCGTCTGCGTGCAGCCTTAGCAGAGGTTACAGAGAGTGCTTCCGTTATTATCGTGGCACAGCGTATCAGCACGATTATTCATGCTGACCAGATTCTCGTGCTCGATGACGGTAAAATCGTAGGAAAAGGCACCCACGAGGAGCTTCTTAAGAATTGCGATGTATATATGCAGATTGCACAGTCACAGCTTTCAGCCAGGGAACTTGGAATTGATGATAACAAAAAGGAGGGCATGTAAGATGAGTGAGAATAATAACGAACAGTTTAAGATGCCTCCTAAGAGGCCAAGAGGGCCAATGGGACGTGGCCCCGGAATGGTCACAGAAAAGGCCAGGGATTTCAAGGGCTCTACAAAGAAACTCATAAAGTATCTCGGCAGATACTGGGCTGCTATCATTGCAGTTATGATTTTTGCAGCAGTTTCGACTGTCTTCTCCGTTGCAGGACCGAAGGTCATGGGTAAAGCCACCACTGCGCTTGCCGAGGGACTCATGAACAAGATTGCAGGAACAGGCGGCATAGATTTTGATTATATTGCAAAGGTTCTTTTGTTTACGCTGGCTTTATATGTGGTGAGTGCCATCTTTATGTTTGCCCAGGGACTTATCATGACAGGCATCACGCAGAAGACCTGCTACAGGATGCGTAAGGACATCACGAGCAAAATCAACCGTATGTCGATGAAGTATTTCGAGTCAAGGACATATGGTGAGGTACTTTCGCGTATCACAAACGATGTGGACACACTCGGACAGAGCTTGAACCAGAGTATCACACAGATTATTACATCTGTTGCCACTTTGGTCGGTACACTGGTCATGATGCTGTCTATTTCACCGCTCATGACGCTGATTTCACTCGTTATCCTGCCAGTTTCGATGATACTTATTTCGTTTGTCATAAAGCATTCACAGAAATACTTCAGACAGCAGCAGGAGTATCTGGGACACATAAACGGACAGGTCGAGGAGGTGTACGGAGGCCACCTCGTCATAAAGGCATATAATAAAGAGGCAGAGACTGTAAAGACCTTTAAGGAGGCCAACAATGTGCTCTACAAATCCGCATGGAAATCACAGTTCCTTTCAGGACTTATGATGCCTATCATGCAGTTTGTAGGAAACTTAGGATATGCGGGAGTAGCCATCTCAGGTGGTATACTTGCCATAAAGAATGTCATCACAATCGGTGATATCCAGGCATTTATACAGTATGTGAAGAATTTCACACAGCCAATCCAGCAGATAGCGCAGGTGGCAAACCAGCTTCAGTCGATGGCGGCTGCATCTGAGCGTGTATTTGAGTTCCTCGATGAGGAGGAAGAGGATATAACAGTGGAAAATCCTGTAAAGCCAGACCATATCGAGGGAAGTGTAGAGTTTTCGCATGTACACTTTGGTTATAATCCTGACCAGATCATCATCAATGATTTTTCTGCAAAGGTAAAGCCGGGACAGCAGGTTGCTATCGTTGGACCGACAGGAGCGGGAAAGACTACCATGGTCAAGCTTCTTATGAGATTTTATGATGTAAGCTCAGGTGCCATTCTTGTAGACGGACATGATATCAGGGATTACAACAGAGCCGATCTGCGAGATGCATTCGGCATGGTATTGCAGGACACATGGCTCTTTAAGGGCACCATTATGGAAAATATCCGCTACGGCCGTCTGGATGCCACAGATGAGGAGGTCATCGCGGCAGCAAAGGCAGCACATGCGCATCACTTTATCCAGACATTGCCGGGTGGCTACGATATGGAGCTCAACGAGGATGCATCCAATGTGTCACAGGGACAAAAGCAGCTTTTGACAATAGCAAGAGCCATTCTTGCAGACAATCCAATCCTTATCCTTGATGAGGCCACATCCTCTGTCGATACACGTACAGAAATCCGTATCCAGAAGGCACTCGACAATCTGATGAAGGGCAGAACAAGCTTTGTCATCGCCCACAGGCTGTCTACTATCAAGAATGCCGATATGATTCTTGTCATGAAGGACGGAGACATTATCGAGCAGGGTACACACGATGAGCTTCTTGCAAAGAACGGATTTTACGCAGAGCTGTATAACTCTCAGTTTGAAGAATAGAGAAAGCACGGGTATCGTGCAGTTTTGCGAATATGCGTGGGCTGAATGGTTACATAAAATAAAAAAAAAAATACGCTCTCGACAAAATTCGACAAAATGTGTTATCATAAAAGCATACAATTTGTTTTGACATGACAGTAATTGGCGGCATAGGAGAGTTTGATGAGCACTTTAAATGTCGCAGTAGCAGACGAAAAGAAAAACATGCAGAGTTTATTAAAGGGCATGGAGTTTTTAGGAACAGCAAGAAGTAGTGATGAAGCATACAACATGATAAACGGTAATGCCGGTTCTGATGTGGTACTTGTGTATGTAAAGAGAGCATCCGGTGACACTGAGCCACTTGATGATACATATATGGAGAAAAAATCCCTTGAGACACAGGTGACGGATATCATTCATGAGATAGGTGTTCCGGCTCATATAAAGGGATATCAGTATCTTAGGACTGCGATAGTGATGTGCGTTGAGGATATGGAAATGCTTAGCTCTATCACAAAGCTTTTGTATCCCACTATTGCAAAGAAGTACAAGACTACCTCAAGCAGGGTGGAGAGAGCCATAAGGCATGCTATCGAGGTGGCATGGAGCAGAGGCAGGATGGATACGATAGACTCCATGTTTGGATACACTGTAAACTATGGTAAGGGCAAGCCTACCAATTCGGAGTTTATTGCCCTGATTACAGACAAAATACGTCTAGGGATGTAAAAATCGTCATTATAGACAAATAAAACCACGTTTTGATAAATTTACTAGGCAAAATGTACTCCCGCGTGATATAATATAGTATACATTCTATTGGTTTCAGGATGTATACTATATTTTTTATCAGATTAATCGTTGTTTAAATAACTGTAATCTGGGGGAGGTTTCAGCATGGACAAAATGAAAATATTAATGGCCGCATCAGAGGCAATACCTTATATGAAGACAGGTGGACTAGCTGACGTAGTGGGATCTTTACCGAAATATTTTGACAAGGACAGATATGACGTGAGAGTTATACTTCCGAAGTACAAATGTATGGATGATAAATTACTGCCACAGCTTAAGTTCGTCTGTCATTTTTATGTCAATCTCAACTGGCGCAGGCAGTATGTGGGGATTTTTACATCGCAGTATGATGGTGTGACATATTATTTTGTCGACAATGAGTTTTACTTTGCAGGAGATAAGCCATACAACAATATATACGAGGATGTGGAGAAGTTTGCTTTCTTTTCAAAGGCGGTGCTTGAGGCTTTGCCGGTTATAGATTTTGCCCCGGATGTGATACATTGTAATGACTGGCAGACAGGACTCTTGCCGGTTTTTCTAAAGACAGTATACGGCTCAGACAATTTCTATGCCGGTATCAAGACAGTCTTTACCATTCACAATATGAAGTTTCAAGGGCGATGGAAGATTAAAGAGGTGGCTGATGTTACAGGACTTCCGGAGCATATTTTTAATTCAGGGGAGCTGGAGTTCTATGGTGAGGCTAATTATTTAAAGGGCGGCATAGTATATGCAGATGAGATTACGACTGTCAGTCCGACATATGCAGATGAAATCTGTACACCTGAGGGCGGAGAGGGCCTGGATGGCCTGATGCTTGAGCGGCGCAGGCATTTGAGAGGCATTGTAAACGGTATAGATTATGATGTCTTTAATCCTATGAAGGATACATATCTGGATAAGCATTTTTCTGTAAGGGAATTGAGTGGAAAGGTCGTTAATAAGCGTCAGCTGCAGGAGAAGTATGGTCTGGCTGTGGATAAGGATGTCATGCTGATTGGAATAGTTTCGCGTCTGACAAAGCAGAAGGGCTTTGATCTGGTGGCATATGTGATGGAGGAGATGCTTTCCACCATGAATGTACAGTTTATAGTGCAGGGCACAGGAGAGCAGCAGTACGAGGAGATGTTTAATTATTTCCATGGCAGGTATCCGCAGAAGCTTGGAGTATATATCGGTTACTCAGAGGAAAATGCACATGAGATATATGCAGGCTGTGACGCATTTCTCATGCCGTCTCTTTTTGAGCCGTGCGGCTTGAGCCAGTTCATGTCTATGCGATATGGTACGCTGCCTATAGTCAGGGAGACCGGTGGTCTTAAGGACACTGTAGTGCCGTACAATGAGTACGAGAATACGGGCGATGGCTTTTCCTTTGCCAATTATAATGCGCATGATATGCTGCATGTCATCAAATATGCTCTTGATGTGTTTGAAAACCATAAGGACAGATGGCAGGAGATGATGCAGCGCGCCATGAGGCATGACTTCTCATGGAAGGCATCTGCGAAAGAGTATGAGAAGCTTTACGACATGCTGCTTGGCAACTAGTACATCGTTCTGCAAATAACAGGCCAATAATTTTCATGAATTTCCAAATATGTTCTTAGAAAGTAAAATACCGGATACATATCTATGATATGATATCCGGTATTTTGTGTTATCGGGTTATATGATTATCAGTAGACAGTGTCTGTTTTACTATCGTATATGTAGTACCTCTCGCCGAGTACTTCCTCGTCGCGTACCTCTGTAGAGTTTACCTCACAGATGAATTCGCTTAGGTTGCAGACATCTATATCGCTATCCAGCGGCATTACCAGAAATTCATGGATACTGCTTGGTATGAGCAGCATATTGCCGCCGAGCTTTTTTGCCAGCGAGCTTAGCACACCCGGGTAGAGTATGGCGGATGCGCCGTTTGTCTGCCTGCTGTTTGTAAGGATATACATAGGCAGGCTGTCAAAATCACAGACTGCGCGCATCTGATTGGCATAGCCCGGACATTTTTTGGCAAGAAACTCTGCCATGTTGATTATTGAGCATGGAAGTATCCTTGGTGTATTTTGCATTGAGGCGCGGATTAGTGTTTCTGTATCTATGCCCCAGCGTGACAGAAGCGCATCTGTGACTGTAATGGTGCCAAATTCAGGCAGTTGCGCTCCTACATATACTTCAAATATGATGGCAAAATCCAGATATTTGATATAGGGCACGTCCTTTAGCTGCTTTTGGTTTTTGTCGTAGCTTATGAGCTGGAAAATTATTTTCTCCTTTACCTTGGAAAAATCATCACAGAAGCTTATGTCAAAATCTTCAGTTGGCTTGAAATCATTGTAGGTGGATAAAATTGCATCGAGAATAGAATCAATGGATACACCATCAAGATACCAATGGTAGTAAGGATTGAGATAAATAGTCGGTGCTATATTGAATTTGGGATTGATAATCACCAATCCGTCGTAGATCATCCCGTTGTTCTTTTTGACAGGATGGATGGTAAGCTTGAAATTATTGTCAAGTCTTGCGGTTATTTCTGTTTCTATAGTATGTAAAAACTCCGTGTATTTCATGAATCTCCTTGCGGAGCATAAAAATATCGGATCTCGTGGAAAAGTAAAACCCACGAAGCAGGGCGCTTCGTGGGTTTTACTCTATCATTGTTTGTTGAAGTTTGCAATATGTATTTTTGTACAATTTTTAGACTTCATTTTTGTGATATCATACAAAATACAGCTGCGCAATCCATTTTTAATCTGATTTGAGCCTCTGCCACAGTGTGTTGTAAAGTGTTGCGTCATCATCATTTAAAGCTCTGTATACTTCACAGTTTTTGAGCATATCGGAAGGAGGATTAATCGCCTCATTTTCCTTCGTTTCTGCATCTTGGTTTTCGATGACAGACTGGATAGGTGATGCATAGTATACATATTCAAAGTTGAGCTGTGCCGGCTCATCACTGCAGATATAGTTCAAAAATTCCTGTGCGCCCTCTTTATTCTTGCATGTCTTTGGAATAAACCATGAGTCAATCCAGAGGTTTGAGCCCTCCTTTGGCACGATATAGTCCAGGTTATCGTTTTCAGCCATGGCTGCAGCTGCCTCACCGGAGTAGCACACTGCGATTGCCGCATTTTCAGCAACCATCTCATCACAGGTTTCATCCACGTAGTAGGCGAGCACATCACTGCTTTGTTTGTTCAGTATATCAAATGCTTCATCGAGCTTTGCTGTATCTGTCTCGTTTATCGAGTAGCCAAGTGTGCGAAGGGCGGGAGTAAAGGCATCACGGACAGAATTAATCATAATCATGTTGTCCTTGTATTTGCCGTTCCACAGGCAGTCCCAGGTATTTAGGTCTGATGCATCAGCCATCTTTTTATTGTATAGTATACCGAGTGTGCCGTAGAAATAAGGCACAGTGTATTCATGTGTCGGGTCAAAGGATGCGGACATGTCGATTATATCCTGATTTACATTTTGATAGTTTGGCATTGAGCTGTAGTCTATCTTGTTGACCTCACCCTCACTTATGAGCTTCTCGATGATGTAGTCAGAGGTGCAGATGACATCGTAATCGATGGCACCGGACTTGTACTTTGTGTACATCTCCTCAGGCTCCTCGTATTCCTCGTATTTAATGGTGATTCCGGTTTCCTGCTCGAAGCTGTCGATTACTGATTCATCGATGTATTTACCGTAGTTTAGCACTGTTATGGCATTGTCATTGTTCGTGCTTCCGGCGCTTATGGTAAATACCGAAAAGCAACCGATTACGAGTACTGCAACAATTGCGATGCTCACACTACGCTTTACGATGCGCAGCTTTTTAGCCCTTGCAGGCTTCTTTGAGGCGCTGACAGGTATCTGGTTTGAGTTGATGTTTACCACAACCAAAAGCAACAGCACTGTGAAGAAAAGTATGGTTGACAGAGCATACAGCTCCGGCTTTACACCCTTTTTCAGCTCTGTGTAGAGCATGGTTGAGAGTGTGTTTACTCCGGCACCCTTCGTAAAGTAGGTGATGGAGAAGTCATCGAGTGACATTGTGACCGCCATCATAAAGCCGGAGAACACTCCGGGGCTTATTTCAGGCCAGGTGACCTTGAAAAATGCATATAGAGGTGATGCGCCCAGGTCAAGTGCGGCCTCATAGGTGTATTTGTTGGTCTGCTTGAGCTTTGGAAGCACATTGAGTATCACATAAGGGATATTGAACGTGATGTGTGCGATAAGCACTGTCACAAAGCCCAGATTCATGAATTTTACAAACAAAAGCATCATTGAGATACCGGTCACGATATCTGCATTGAGCATCGGGATGTTTGTAGCGCCCAGATAGATTGTCTGGTTACGTTTCTTCATGGCGCTTATACCCATGGCTGCGAGAGTTCCTATTATTGTAGAAATCACAGCTGCAAGCAGCGTAATCTGCAGTGTTGTAGAAAATGCCGACATAATCCGCTCACTCTGAAAGCACTTTATGTACCAGTCGAGCGTGAAGCCTCCCCATTTAACCTTGGATTTGGAGTTGTTGAAGGAGAGTACTATTAATACAAGGATAGGTAGATACAGAAACAAAAAAATCAGTCCCATATATACCCTTGATGCTATTTTTTTTACCATAATGCGCTCTGGTCTCCTTCCTTATCAAACAGATTGACGAGTGCCATGCTGATTAATACGAATACCATGAGCACGAGTGAGAGACCGCTTCCTGCGCCCCACTGCGAGCCATGGACGAAATCCTGTTCTATGATATTTCCGATGAGCAGGACCTTGCCGCCTCCGAGTATCTGTGAAATGGCAAAGGATGTGAGTGATGGCACGAAAACCATTACGATTCCGCTTATGACACCGGAAACTGTAAGTGGCAGTATAATCTTGAAAAATATTGTGACTTTGTTTGCACCGAGGTCAAGAGCCGCCTCAATCCAGTCGTTTTTGATTCTGGTCATGGAGTTGTATATAGGTAGCAGCATGAATGGCAGAAAGTCATAGACCATGCCAAGCACGACTGCTCCGGAGGTATTCATGATGTTGAAGCCAGGCAGTCCGAGAGTGGTGAGTATCGAGTTGATGACACCGTTTTTGGACAAAAGCTGTTTCCATGCGAGTATTCGAAGCATAAAGTTCATCCACATAGGAAGCATGAAAACAAATACCACAAAGCTTTGGTTTTTAATCTTTAAGCCGTTTAAAATCATCGCAAGCGGATAGGACAGCACCAGGCATATTATGGTGCATATGATTCCAAGCCGCAGGGATAAAAGCAGTGCCTTGATATTGGTGTGCTGTGCTATTGCAGCCACATATTCAAATGTGAAGCCTCCGTCAGAGCCCTAAATGCATAGTACACAATCATGAAAAGCGGAAGTATGATAAATCCGATAATCCAGATGAGGTACGGCCCTGCGAGCAGCTGTTTCTTTATTTTAGACATCTATCTCCACCGCCTTTTCATCTGAGGACTCAGGCTTGTGCATTACCTGGATATTAAATGGAATCACCCTGATACCCACATGACTGCCGACCTCTACATATTTGGTGGTGTGCACCATCCAGTCGTAGCCGTTAGCCTTTACCTCAAGCTCATAGTGCACTCCCTTGAAGATATTTGACACGACATCGCCCTGCATGTAGCCGTCCTCCGCAGGCACCAGCTCCACATCCTCCGGGCGGATGACTATATCGACAGGCGTGTTCTCACCAAAGCCCTCGTCCACACAAGGCATCTTTACACCGAGTATCTCGACAAGCTTATCCTTTATCATAACACCGTCGATGATATTACTGTGCCCGATAAAGTCAGCGACAAAGGCATTTTCAGGCTCATTGTAAATGTCCTCTGGTGTGCCAATCTGCTGGATATAGCCTTGATTCATGACTACGATGGTGTCAGACATGGTAAGCGCCTCCTCCTGGTCGTGTGTGACGTAGACGAAGGTGATACCGAGCTCATTTTTGAAGCGGATAAGCTCATACTGCATGCTCTGGCGCAGCTTTAAGTCGAGAGCGCCAAGGGGCTCGTCTAACAGCAGTACCTTAGGCTCGTTTACAATAGCTCTTGCAATAGCGATACGCTGCTGCTGGCCTCCGCTAAGAGAATCCACAGAGCGGTTTTCAAAGCCGTCGAGATTGACGAGCTTTAATGCATACTTTATTTTGTCATCAATGTAAGCCTTGCTTTTTTTCTTTATTTTAAGACCAAACGCGATGTTTTCAGCTATTGTCATATGAGGGAAAAGAGAGTATTTCTGGAAAACAGTGTTCAGATTTCTCTCGTTTGCAGGCACATTTGTGATGTCCTTTGAATCAAACATGATTTTTCCCTTGTCCGGTGTCTCAAAGCCACCGAGCATGCGAAGTGTGGTGGTCTTTCCGCAGCCTGATGGTCCAAGCAGCGTCAGAAACTCATTCTCCCTGATGTATAGATTTAAATCGTCGAGTACAACATTGCCGTTGTATGACTTTGTGATATCGATAAAATCAATTAATTTCTTTCCCATGGTGTAAACCTTTCTCATGTAATTATAGTACTGGTAGGACCTGTATGTTTATAATTTGCTGCTGTACACACTAAAAATGCGGCCGGCAGTAATTACAGCCCTATAAAAGAGCTTCTGCAGGTGAAGCGTCAGAAGCTTGGAGGATTGCTGACCCATATGAGCATGGCATCCTTTGAAGACTTATTTTCAATAAAATGCTTCTTACCGGCTTTAAAATAAAAGGACTCACCGGCCTTTACGGTGTGCACCTTGCCACCATAGCAAAGCTTCACTGTGCCCTTTATCACATATCCAAACTCCTCACACTCCTGAGGCAGATATATTTCAGAGCTGCCGCCCGGATGAAGAGTGAGCCTGACAGGCTCCATGGAGCGGGTCTGTGCGTTTGGAATGATCCATTCCACCTTGCTGTTTTTTTCCTCGTCAATTTTCTCAAAATAGTCGTTTGCCTTGTATACAATCTGCTCAGGTTCCGAATCTGTAAAAAACTCCGCCGGTGTCATACCCAGGCACTGGATAATATCAAGCAGGGTGCCGACTGACGGTGAATTCTGATTTCGTTCAAGCTGGGAGATAAATCCTTTCGTCAGCTCAGCCCTGTCAGCAAGCTCCTGCTGGGTAAGTCCGTACTGGATACGAAGCTCCTTCATACGATGTCCGATATCCATGTTTACTTCCTTTTCTAATTACATTTTATGTTATAGTTGCTGTAGGTTTAATAATAGATTTTTTGTTTACTAAAAATAAACCAACGAGATAAT
>OHJC01001337.1_pt1 | contig 10872 bp, 5 predicted proteins | sample 1568461 | NCBI WGS metagenome assembly OHJC01 (sample SAMEA3879535, study PRJEB24766) | human gut metagenome | biome: human-associated habitat; feature: feces | place: USA | collected 1985/1987 | reverse complement strand
TCGTTCACTTCTCGGATTTTCATATCCATTACTCCGTCAAATTGGAATTTATGTCAATGTGAACTCAATCTCATCAAGTTTATTTGTTATTGCGTTCTTTCTCCCTGTCTCCTTAAAGCCTATTCGACGATAGAGTCTCTCAGCATTTATATTATTCTCAAGAATCCACAGCGTAGGGGTATCCGTACATTGGCCTACTGCGTGTAGTAACAATTTCGTTCCATAACCCATGTTTTGCATATCTGGAAGAATATAAAGATCCTCTATTAAACCCTTTGTTACAGAAACAACCCCTATTGGTTTTTCTTCTACAAGCATATAGAGCTTTGTTCCGTTATTCATCTTGTTTCTCAAATACTCCCGTTGCCGATCTGGCGTGTGTGTTTCTATGAAATCAGGAGAACAAAATGCACGATGCGATTCCTTCCAGGATATTGAATGGATGGCTGCGGCTTGAAGAAGATTTGTTTCATCTACAGGTACTATCATACTTATCTCCACAAATTCCCGATTTATGAATGCAGGGACAGCAAATGTCATCCCCGTGAAATTATTCCCTTTGGATCCGTTTTTCAATGTCTTCAATCGATGGCAGTTGCCGTTGCAGTTCTTCCGGCAGGCTGCTGGTTACTTTATACGCACTGACACCCATGGGCTTGGACATATCCTTGAGTGCATATTCCGCCACCAGGTCATTTTTGCTCTTACACAGCAGCAAGCCAATAGAGGGATGATCATTTTCTTTTTTTAGAATCCCATCTACCGCTGAAAGATAGAAATTCAGCTGCCCAGCATATTCCGGCTTGAATTCACCGGTTTTCAGTTCGATCACCACATAACAGCGAAGATTCAGATTGTAAAACAGCAAATCAATGTAAAAATCATCTCCACCCACATTCAGGTGATATTGATTTCCAAGGAAGGCGAATCCTGTTCCCAATTCCAACAGTAGCTTTGTAACATCTTTCACAAGTGCCTGTTCAATATCCCGCTCCATCATATCTTCTTTAAACGGGATAAAGTCAAACACATAGGGGTCTTTCATCGTCTGTGCGGCAAGCTCACTTTGCGGGGAAGCAAGGTGCGTTTCAAAATTATTAACTTTGTTTGCAATAACCTGTCTTTCGTATAAATTGCTTTCAATTTGATGAACCAATACACTGTGCGACCATCCATTTTCAGCCGTTTTTCGGATATACCACTCCCTCTGCTCCTCTGTTTTTACCTTATCCAGAATTGCTACATTATGAGACCATGGGATTTGTGCAGACACCGTCTGCACAAATTCCCGATCCGGATAGGTCGTCGCAAATTTCGCCATATACTTGAGATTTCGCACCGAATACCCTTTTGCTTCCGGGAATGCTAGCCTAATGTCTGTAGCAAGGTTCTCAATAAATTTATTTCCCCAGGTTTTATGCTCGTTGATAGCTGACCCAATATCGTAGTACAGGCATATCAGTTCCCTGTTGACATTCAGCGCTGCCCTATATTGCGCACTTTGGATTTCCTGCTTGATATTCTGTACCAAATTCAAGTACTCGCCACTGTTCATCAGCATTTGCAAATCCTCCATTCTCATGAAATGAAACACACCTTTTTCTCCGGATATTTTACCATACAGCGCAAAAGAAAGCAATTGGCTTTCAACAGCACAAATGAAAAGACTATACAAACATGTCGTGTTGTCCATAATGACAATCACTCGTGAGCGGAAGCCCGATTATTCAGGACGGCAAGCTGGTAGGCGCTGTGACCCATGTACTGGTGAACGATCCGACTACGGGGTATGGGATTTTTATCGAGAATATGCTGGACGCGGCGGGGTAAAAGAGGGGTACCGTAAAACATCATTATGGGTCCGGAGGCAGCCCTGAGGCAGAAAAAGCGCAGCAATGTAAGCGTCCCAAGGGACGCCGAAATAACGCAGTTGTCGAGCGAACCGGCTAGGGTCCAGCTAATACTGAACTTCAATTAAAATCTTTAAAAAAGATTTTAATTGCCCGAAGGGCATGAAGTTCATATGAGACTTGTTTTGTGATTTCTTTCCTTATAAATCACAAAACCGGCAGCGCCATCAGGCGATGCCTTCCTGATTAAAATCTTTGATTTTAATCAGGAAATAGTATAAAAACCGGGAATATGACCAACAGCGAGGAATTTTCCGTCTGATGAAGCCATTTTTTCGCGGGAATACTTTGTGTATTGCAGGGAAAAATGGTGCACAGCAGGCGGAAATTCCTCGCTGTTTTGGCATGATGACGGTTTTCAGCCAGACCCTGCCCGCGCTCCGGCAGCAGCCGATTTATTCAGAACTTCCCTGGTATCAGAGGCTTCCTAAGCGTGAGCAGGAGCGGCTTTCTCCTTGGGCTTCAGCACGATAAAGCTCTGGGCAGGCAAATGCAGCGTATCTCCCTCCATGGCGGGGGTTCCGACGGTGAAGAGGGGGATATAGGCTCCGTCCAGCTGACAGGTCTCCTCACCGCTGCCGGGGTTCATGGCGACCAGCAGACTCCCTCGCTTGTAGGCAAACAGGCGGCCGCGGGCAGCATAGACGGCAAACGGGCTGTAGTTCTGAAGCTCCGGCTCGGCGTGACGCAGGGCAATCAGCCGCTTGACATGGGAGAGCATGGAATCCTCGTCAGGCTCCTGCGCCTGCACGGTGTGCCGCGCGTCGGCTTCCACAGGCAGGTACAAATCCTCTGCCGCGCCCTCGGAGAATCCGAGGTTGGGGCCTGCATCCCACTGCATGGGCGTCCGGGAACCGGTGCGGTGGTAGCCGCCCTCCTTGGTGGGGATGACCCGATAGTCCATGCCCAGCTCATCGCCGTAGTACAGGAAGGGAGCGCCGGGCATCGTGAAGATCCACGCAAAGGCCAGCCGCCGTTCCCCGTCTGTCAGCCCCGCGGCGGGACGGGGGGTATCGTGATTGCAGGTAATGAAGCACCAGAGGCCGTGGTCGCGGCTGTCGTGATATTGGGGCAGGTAGTCCGCAAGGAACCGGCTCACGTCGGTGCCGGAATCCCGGGAGAAGAAGCCGGTATTGCCGATGTAGCTGCCGCAGCCGTCCCGGAGGGTGTAGTCCCGCATCATGGTGCTGTAGCCGTTGCCGTCCCAGTTGAGATAAAAGTCCATGTCAAAGCCGCAGCGCAGAGCCTTGTCCGGATGATTCCACTCGGAAACGAAGGCAGCATCCGGATATTCCTTGTGAATGGCGCCCAGAATGTCCCGCCAGATCTCCATGGTGGCAAGCTTTTCCGTGCCGTCATTCTTCACGAGAGACTCCGCCATATCCACCCGGAAGCCGTCACAGCCCAGATCCAGCCAGAACCGGATCACATCCTTCATGGCCTCCCGGGTCGCAAGGGCGTCAGGACTGGTGATGCTCTGCTGCCAGCGTTCCCGGCGTTCCCGGTAGCCGTAGTTCAGGGTGGGCTGGCATTTGAAGAAGTTGATGATATAGGTGGCGCTGCGAGGGTATTCGCCGCCGATGAAGGGCATACCGTCGCCCCCGGCAAAGGCATGATCCGTCCAGATGTACCGGCCGGAATATTCGTTTGGCTCGGCCTCGCCGCTCTTGCGGAACCATTCGTGTTCTTCACTGGTGTGGCCGGGAACCAGATCCAGCAGAACCCGGATCCCCAGCGCGTGGGCGCGGCGGCACAGCTGCGCCATATCCTCGTTGGTGCCGTAGCGGGGCGCAATCTTCTTATAGTCCCGGACGTCGTAGCCCGCATCCTTGAAGGGAGAGTCAAAGCAGGGATTGATCCACAGGGCGTTGCAGCCGAGACTCTTCACGTAGGGCAGCTTTTCGGTGATGCCGGGAAGGTCGCCGATGCCGTCTCCGTTGGAGTCCCGGAAGCTCTGCGGATATATTTCATAAAATACGGCGTCACGAAGCCAGGATGCAGACATAACAATTCCTCCGTTTTTTGTTTTTGTATGGATCACCCGACCAATACCGGAAACTGCCGGGACAGGGGCGGATGGCGGGGCACGGGAAGACTTCGGATGGTTTCCTGTGGAAATACCGCGGACTTCCGCCGCGGGTAGTCTTTCCGCTTCCGGTACGGGGAGAATCGGAAAGCGGCAAATGTATTATAGAAAAAAACGGCGGGGGAATCAAGAGAAAACCGGAAAGAAATCAAGCCGGGAAGCGCATGGGAGGGCGTTGCCGGCGGCATTTCCCCAGGACATTGGCAATTTCAACAATTTCTGATGCAACTTTTTATGCACACTGCGCGGTTGACTTGTTACGAAAAATCGAGTATTCTTTTTTTAAAGGGAAGTGTGAAGAAAATAATCCTCTAAGCACTCCCCCCGTTTTTTTCCGGCTTTCTGGAAACGATTCCAATTGGAGAACACGGGAACATACCCGGGTATGTTCCCGTTCCGTCCGTCCCTATGGAAAGCGCTTTCCGGTCTGCGGAATCAGCCAGCGAATTTATAATATCAAGGAGGAAATGTAAAATGAAGAAGATTCTCGCGCTGCTTCTGACTGTCGGCATGGTTCTTGGCCTGTTTGCCGGCTGCGGTAACAGCAACACAACCCCCGCCGGCACCGCCGCCGCTGCCAACCCCACCGCCGCTGCCGCGGCCGATTCTCTGGACGGCACCTATGACATCACCGTCTGGGTCTCCGAGATGGCCGGTGTAAAGGAACTGACCGAGCAGCAGATCAAGGACTTTATGGAAGAGAACCCCGGCATCGTCATCAACGCCACCATTGAGGGCGTCACCGAGCTCGACTCCGCCACCCAGATGATCACCTCCGTCGAGGACGGCGCCGACCTGTTCTGCTTCGCGCAGGATCAGCTGGCTCGTCTGGTGCAGGCCGGCGCCCTGACCAAGCTTGGCACCAAGGCTGCCGCGGAAGTCACCGAGCTGAACGACAGCGGCGCCGTTGCGGCCGCCACCGTCGGCTCCGATATGTGGTGCTATCCCATGACCTCCGATAACGGCTACTTCATGATTTACGACAGCAGCGTGATTCCCGCTGAGCACGTGGACAGCCTGGAAGACATCATTGCCGACTGCGAGGCCGCCGGCCGCGGCTTCTCCATGGAGCTTGAGACCTCCGCGTGGTACAATGTCGCCTTCTTCTTCGCTACCGGCTGCCACTCCAACTGGACCATGTCCGCCGACGGCAAGAGCTTCGAGAGCGTTGACGACGACTTCAATTCCGACAACGGCGTTATCGCCCTGAAGGGTATGAAGAAGCTGCTGAACTCCACCGCTTACAAGTGCTCCAGCTCTGCCGATGACTTCTCCGCCGCCATCCCCGCCGCCGTCGTCATCGTCGGCACCTGGGGCACCAGCGCCGCCAAGGCCGCTCTGGGCGACAACTACGCCTGCACCGATCTGCCCAGCTTCACCGTGGACGGCAACTCTTACCACCTTGGCTCCTTCTCCGGCAACAAGCTGGTGGGTGTCAAGCCCCAGACTGATCCCGTGAAGACCGCCGTTCTGCAGAAGCTTGCCCTGTACCTGACCAACGAGAAGTGCCAGCTTGCCCGGTTCGACGCCGTGGGCTGGGGTCCCTCCAACAAGGCTGCCCAGCAGTCCGAAAAGGTTGCCAGTGATCCTGCTCTGGCCGCTCTGGCTGCTCAGAGTGCCTATGCTACGCCTCAGGGACAGATTGACGGCTCCTGGTGGGATATCGCCAAGGTTTATGCCACCGCTGCCAAGGAGGCTACCACCGACGAAGAGCTGAAGGCCGCGCTGGAGAGCTATGAGACCTCCATTAAGGGTCTGTTCTCCATGTCCGCCGAGGAGCGGGAGGCCTTTACGGTCATCGGCTCCATTAACGGCGACGGCTGGTCCGTGGATCTTCCCATGACCAAGCAGGACGACGGCAGCTGGCTGACCGATGAGGCCTACCAGATGGATGCCGGCGTTGAGTTCAAGGTTCGTCAAGGCAAGGCCTGGGACGTTGCCTACGGCACCGACGGCAATAACTTCGTGGTCGAGACCGCCGGTACCTACAGAGTCCGTTTGACCCTCAACGGCGAAGAAGGCACCGTGGAGCTGGTTCCCGCCGAATAAGGCAGGCTTCCATCCACAAACGCAGTGACATAGAGTTCTGAGAGGGGGAGCCGCTCGGGTTTGCCCGAGCGGCTCTTTTGAGGTCCCTCTGCCGCTGCCTTCCGAGTCCCGACGGGATTCGGAGCGTGCTCCCTGTTCCGGCCCGGTGTCCCGCCGAAGAAGGAGGAGCCCCGGCACCGCCGGCTTCCTTTTTGGGCGGAACACCGGAAACAAATGGACGCCTCCGCAACCGGCTTTTGGGCGGGCAGCATTTCCCGCCAAAGCGAAAAAACGGTTCCCGGAGGCAGCCAAATCCAAAAAGAATGGAGGTAGGCGGATAAACGCAGGTTTATCCCGATTGATCATGAAGAAACTGACGGATCTGGAATACCTCAGGCTGAACACGTTTCAGCGTCTGTGGTACAACATTGTCCTGTTCGTTCTCGGCATCCCCGGCTGGCTGGCCTCTTTGGTCAAAGCCGTCGGGAACGGGATCGCAGGCGCTTTCAGGGGCATCCGAAACGAGCTGACGGATTGCGCCACCACCTTTACAAGGGGCAGCTGGAAAACAAAGGTATCCTACCTTGTGATGGGCTTCGGCAATATTGCCCGGGGTCAGGTGCTGCGAGGACTGCTGTTCCTTGTCTTTGAATCTGTGTTCATCGTTTATATGGTCACAACCGGCAGCTACTGGCTGGGCAAGTTCCGCACGCTGGGCGATGTGCCCCCCGGAGAGGTATACAACGAGGTGCTGGACACCTATGTCCGGGTCAACGGCGACGACTCTTTTAAAATTCTGCTGTACGGCCTCCTGACCATTCTCTTCATCATCGCTTTTGTCTACACATGGCGGCTGAACGTGAAGCAGAACCGGATCTCGGAGGAGATCCTTGCCACGGGCAAGAAGCTCAAAAGCGGAAAGGACGACCTTCGTTCCGTGCTGGACGATCAGTTCCACAAGACGCTGCTGGCACTGCCCATCACGGGCATCCTTGTCTTCACGGTAATCCCGATTCTGTTCATGATCCTCGTTGCCTTCACCAACTATGACGGCGCTCACGACGGCTACAGCAACCTCTTTACATGGGTGGGGCTGAGCAATTTCAACGAGCTGATCAGCTCCAGCAGTGCGGACGCGAACCTCAGCTACACCTTCGGCGAAATCCTTTCGTGGACGCTGATGTGGGCGTTCTTTGCCACATTCACCAATTATTTCCTGGGAATGCTGGTGGCGATCCTCATCAACAAGAAGGGAATCCATTTCAAAAAGCTCTGGCGCGGCATTCTGGTTCTGACCATCGCGGTGCCTCAGTTCATTTCCCTGCTGTATGTCTCCAAGCTCTTCGATACCAACGGCGTTGTGAATGCCATGCTCCTGAAGCTGGGCTTTATCGATCAGGCCATCCGCTTCTGGGAGAATACCACCTCCGCCCGAATCCTCGTCATCGTAATCAACATCTGGGTCGGTATCCCCTATCTGATGCTGGTGAGCACCGGCATTCTGATGAATATTCCGCAGGATCTGTACGAGTCGTCCAAAATTGACGGTGCCAGTGTCTGGCAGCAGTATGTGAAGATCACGCTTCCGTACATGCTCTTCGTCACGGGTCCCTACCTGCTGACCCAGTTCATCGGCAATATCAACAACTTCAACGTAATCTATCTGCTGACCAGCGGCCGCCCGGCAAGTCCGGATCTTATAACCAGCGGCGGCAGTGCCACAACTACGGATCTTCTGATCACCTGGCTGTTCAACATTACCACCGGCGTCAGCAGCAACTATAAGCTGGCCGCCGTGATTGCCATCATGATCTTCGTTGTTGTCGCGGTTCTTTCCCTGATCGTCTACAACGTGATCCCGTCTACCAGAAATGAGGAGGATTATTCGTAATGAGCAGGAATCGATTTCACATGGGAATCCGGACGAAAAGTACCGTTTCCAATACTGTGCTCTATGTGATCCTTGTCCTCATGTCCATTATCTGGCTAACGCCCTTTGCGTGCATCTTGCTGGAGTCCTTCCGGACTGAATCCACCGGACGTGTGGGCTACATCATCCCCAAGCAGTGGGGCTTTGATAACTACATCAATCTGTGGACCAAAACGAGCTTCCCCATTTGGTTCCGCAATACGCTGATCACCGCCCTGGCTACGGCGGTGCTGCAAACCCTTATGGTGCTGAGCGTCAGCTATGTTCTCTCCCGGCTTCGCTTCAAGGGCAGAAAGCTGCTGATGAACACCTGCCTGGTTCTGGGCATGTTCCCGGGCTTCGTCACCATGATCGTGCTGTATAAGGTTCTCAGCGGCATGGGGCTGACGGGAGCCAACTCCGTGCCGGGACTGATCCTCGTCTACTGCGCCAGCTCCGGCATGGGATACTATGTGTCCAAGGGCTTCTTCGACACCATCCCCAAGAGCTTGGACGAAGCGGCTCGGGTGGACGGCGCTTCCCGCTTTCAGGTGTTCTACAAGGTGATCATGCCTCTGTCCAAGCCCATTGTCATTTATACCGTTCTCACTGCGTTCATGGCTCCGTGGGCCGACTTCATGTTTGCCAAGTATATCTCCCACAATACGGAGGTGGGCATGAATGTGGCGGTGGGTCTGCAATACTGGATCTCCTCGAAGACCCTGATTGCCACCAACTATACCATGTTCTGCGCAGGCGGCGTGGTGGTGGCGCTTCCCGTCACCATCCTGTTCATGCTCCTGCAGAGGTACTATGTGGAAGGCGTCACCGGCGGCGCCGTGAAAGGATAAGGAGAGAGGAAAGCTATGGCATCTGTAAAATTAACCAACGTCAAGAAGGTCTACGACAAGAAGGTCGTGGCCGTTCACGATTTCAACCTGGACATCAAGGATAAGGAATTTGTGGTCTTCGTCGGCCCCTCCGGCTGCGGCAAATCCACGACCCTGCGGATGATCGCGGGTCTGGAGGAAATCTCCGAGGGTACCGTGGAGATCGACGGCGTGGTGGTCAACGACCTCCAGCCCAAGGATCGGGACATCGCCATGGTGTTCCAGAACTACGCCCTGTACCCCCACCTGACGGTGTTTGAGAACATGGCCTTCAGCCTTCGTTTGAAGAAGGTTCCCAACGATGAGGTGTTCAGGCGCGTCACGGAAGCGGCGAAGGTGCTGGGCATTACCGAGTATCTGACCCGGAAGCCCCGGGCGCTGTCCGGCGGCCAGCGGCAGCGTGTGGCCATCGGCCGTGCCATGGTTCGGGATTCCAAGGTGTTTCTGATGGATGAGCCGCTGTCCAACCTGGACGCCAAGCTCCGCAATCAGATGCGTGCCGAAATCATTCTCCTGCGGAAAAAGATCGACACGACCTTTATCTATGTAACCCATGACCAGACCGAGGCCATGACGCTCGGCGACCGGATCGTCATCATGAAGGACGGCTTCATCCAGCAGAACACCTTCCGCACGGAGCTGGTGCGGGAGAACGGCAAGTACTATGTGACGCCTCTCGGAAGCCGGATTGAGGTGGACGGTGAGACCGGTGAAAATCTGGCGGCAAAGGCGGTGGACGGCCGCAGTGTGGTTCTGGGCGTCCGTCCGGAGCACATCACCCTGTCCCAGCCGGGCCCCCATGCGATTCCCTGTACCATTATCGTAAATGAAATGATGGGCAGCGAGCTGCACATTCACGCGGAGACGGAGGACGGCGCCCAGCTGGTGGTTCGGGTACCCACCCTCGGCCTGCGCAGACAGGAGCGGGCGGAGCTGGTCAATGGTGCGAAGATCCATGTGAGCTTCCCCGGCGAAGTCATGCACCTGTTCGATCCCGAAACCGAGCGGAATCTGATCTACGGATAAGGCTTCACGGGTAAGCACCGCACCCCAAAACTGCGCAAAAGTCGGTGCATGAAGGTTTTGTGCATCCTTTACGGTTGCCCCCGCAGGGGCTGGAAAATGGCACATTATCCATTTTGCTATGCGTTTGCATACAAAGAAGCCTCGCGAGCGCGGGAAAAGAATACATGTTTAATCTCCCCCGGCTGTGCCGATTTTTTCGGTACTGCCGGGGGAGATTTGCGGTGACGATGGTATCCGGAGCGGTTTTGGATGGCGATGGCGGTCAGGGGGCGGCGGAGCCGAGGATCAGGGAGGTCTGGGGGGCAAGGCTCAGGACGGTGCCTTCCAGAGACGCTTCGCCCATGCCGATGACCTCCAGAATGGAGCGGCAGGGAATGTCCGTATCCGCAAGATCTACCGTAAAGGGAATGTCCGTGCTGATGTTGTGAAGAATACACAGGGTGCTTCCCTCGTATTCCACGAGAAAGCCGCCGCACTTGGCGCTGCCAAGATTCACCTGTGTATAGGTGCCCCGGGGAATTGCCGGGTAGCGGTTTCTTATAGAGATCAGGCGGCAGTAGTAGCGCAGCAGGCTCCCCTCCTGTGCCAGCTGAGACTCTACGGTTCCGTTGGTCTGCTTGGAAGATGGATAGGTGCTGCCCTCCGGATCCCGGGGACTGCTGTCGTCTCCCCAGAGCATGGCAAGCCGCCGGTTGGCATCGGTATTGGCGGAACCTCGGACGCCCTTCATGCCGATCTCTTCCCCGTAGTACAGGAACGGCGAGCCGCTGCACAGCAGATAGAGATTGGCGGCCATCTGGGGAAAGTGGTTCGCCAGCATCAGATACCCGGCAGAGCGATCCATGTCGTGGTTGGAAAGGAAGGAAACCATCATGCCGTCGCGATCGGCCGTACAGAAATAAACCGTGGAACTGCCGCGCGGGTCGCCGGCTTTAGGCAGCAAAGCCTGCTCACCGATTAAAGCGCAGCGCTTTGCGGCATACGCGTCCGAAAGCAGTTCGTCGGTCGTCACGCGCATGGCAG
>OHJC01001324.1_pt1 | contig 10948 bp, 9 predicted proteins | sample 1568461 | NCBI WGS metagenome assembly OHJC01 (sample SAMEA3879535, study PRJEB24766) | human gut metagenome | biome: human-associated habitat; feature: feces | place: USA | collected 1985/1987 | reverse complement strand
ACACCACGCTGACGATTCGGCTGACCAAAGCCGAAAAAGAACGCATCGAACGCAACGCAAAACGCGCCGAGCGCAGCATCACCGACTATCTCGTTTTACTGTCACTGGAAACGCCCATCCATGTTGCGGAAGATGTGAAGCCCCTGCTGATCGAACTCAAACGCATCGGCAATAACCTGAATCAGATTACGGCAAAGATCAACGCCGGCGCGTTTCGGTCATACAACTTCGAAGATATGATCGACAGACAGAAGAAAATCTACGAGCAGTTGCTCAGCATTGCGAGGAAAGGTTAATGGCAACGGTCAGTTTTATTCCCGAATCGAGGCAAAGCATCAGCGCAATGAAAGCGGTGATTGAATACTGTTTGCAGCAGAAAAAGGTTGCGGACGAGGACAGCGGCCGACGATTGGTGAGCGGCGTAAACTGCAACGGCGAAAATGCTTTTACGGAATTTATGGCGACCAAGGCCGCACATCACAAAAAAGGCGGAATGAATTTTTATCATTATGTGCAGTCCTTTTCGCCGAGCGAAAGAGTGACCGCCGAGCAGGTGCACGAAATCGGATTGGCGTTTGCGAAAAAAGCGTGGCCGGGGCATGAGGTGCTGGTGACCACGCATACCGATGTTGCGCATCTGCACAATCACTTTGTCATCAACTCCGTGCATTACGAAAACGGAAGCAAGCTCCGCCAAAACCCCGGCACGCTGACAAAGCTGCGCTCACTCAGCGACGGTATCTGTCAGCAGCACGGGCTGAGCGTTCTCGAACCGTATAAAAAAGACGGCGCAAACATTTCAAGCCGAGAGTACCGCGCCGCGGCAAAAGGCGACAGCTGGAAGTTCAAGCTGATGTCCGATATTGATTTTGTGATGAACCGCAGCGGCAATCGTGCGGATTTTATACGGGAGATGCAGCGGCTCGGCTACGGTGTCACATGGACGGACGAGCGAAAATATATCACCTTCACTTGTCCGAACGGAATGAAGTGCAGGGACATTCGCCTGCACGACGAAAAATATTTGAAAGAGGTATTGGAATATGAATTCACAATCAGAAAACAGCAAACAGCAGAATTCGGCAATAGATATGCTGAGGAAGAAAAACACGCGGACGCTGTCCGAACTGGAGCAGATCCCGTATCAGCCGCAGGTGTATGCGATCCCGATAGAGCAGCGCAAGCGGGAGAGCAAGTTGCTGGCGGACGCGGTGGAATTTCAGCCAAAGCTGTATCAGCTGATAGAACAGCTGGCAACATGGGAGGAACTGAGCGACCACTGCACAAAGATACAGAATATCGAGGCGGAATATATGGATACGACAGTGCGGGAGATAGTGACCGCCAACAAAGAAACGACGGCGCAGATGCAGAAACTCGTCGAACAGGCTGGGAAGAATCAAGAGCAGTTTATTTCGAACTGCTCCGAAACCCTTTCCAAGAGTACCGAGACGCTGGACAGCACGATAGAGAAACTGCGCCGAAAAATATTAAAAATTATGATAGCCACGGCGGTATCGGCAGTGGCGCTGTCGCTGCTGGTTTGCGCGGTATTCTGGAAGTTGGCAGTATAATTGACGGCACCGCCGAGGACCCGGAGGAACGCCGAAAGCGCATTGAGGCGCAGGAAAACGCCTCCAACCTCGGTGCCGTTATCGGGCTTGCGGTCGGTATCCTCTCCGCCGCAGCCGACAGCGAGGAAGATGTGACCGCCGAGGAAAACAATGGACCTACCATAACGATGTAGGAGAAAGGAATTGCCTATGACGAAAAAAGAACACGAAAAAGAATTGCGCTGCTATCCGGCGGCGCTGACCGCCGCGGAGGTTGCCGAGATCCTGCGGGTCAGCACCAAGACGGTATACAAACTGATAAAGGAAAAGTCCCTTCCGGCGGTAAAGGTCGGCAGAGAAAACCGCATTGCTAAATCGCAGCTCATTGACTATCTGCGGCAAAGAGAAGGCAAAAGTTCGAACACAAAGGTCTGTTTTCTTGAGAAAACTCCCGAAAAAGTCTGGACTTGTGCGGTGAGTTGTGATATTGTTCGTGTCGGCAAAAACAAAAAAGGAGTGAACGCAAATGAATACCGCAACCACACTTGCAGCCAGCGTACAGGCTAAGAAAGGTCGTCTCTATGCCGTGATACAGGTAAGAGAGAACGGCAGGACAAAACCCGTATGGCGTGCGCTGGGGCTGCCCGAAAGCGCCAACAAATCAAAGGTGAACAAAGCCTACCGAGAGGTGGTGCAAGCCTTTGAACAGTCCTACGCCGAGCAGATCGCGCAAAACAAAAAGCCTGCCTCGGATATCCCGATCTACGATTATATGTGCGCCTACTTTAAAAAGATCGAGAAAAACATTCAAAAGAGTACCGCCGAAAGCTACCGCGGAATGATAAACGGTAGAATTCGGCGGTATTTTACTGCCCGAAAAGAATTGACGGTCGGCAACATCATCGCAAAGGATATTGAGGATTTTTATGACTGGATGTTCGCATCTGGCGTTGTCGCCAACACCGTTATCCACTATCACACCGTCCCGCACAGTGCCTTCAAACGGGCTTTCAAGGACAGGCTGATTGACTCCAATCCCTTTGACCGCATCGACCGCCCGAAGAAAAACAAGTTTACGGGTGAAAACTATTCCGAGGAGGAGCTGATCGCCATGCTGGGGCTTATCCGCGGGGATATTATCTACCCGGCGGTCATGCTGGCGGGCGGCCTGGGGCTGCGCCGCAGCGAGGCGTTGGGCGCACGGTGGTCGAGAGTAGACTGGGAAAAGAAAACCATACTGCTCGACACCAAAATCATTGAGTACAAGGAAAACGGCAAGGTCATCGTCGAACCCGTGGAGGAAATGAAAAACAAATCCAGCCGCCGCACACTGCCGCTGCCGGACCCAGTGTATGAAATGCTGTGCGAGGAGCGGGAAAAGCAGGACCTGTACCGCCGAATGTTCAAGGGCAGCTACAACCGCAAATACGACGATTATATCTGCGTCGATCAGCTTGGCGGGCTGATACGCCCGAATCGGGTCACACAGCGGTTCGCCGACCTGATCCAAAAATACGGTCTGCGCAAGATTCGGTTTCACGATCTGCGCCACACCTTCGCCAGCATCCTCATCAATCAGGACGTGCCGCTGCTGAATGTATCGACCTTCCTCGGGCACTCCGACCTGTCCACCACGGCAAACATCTATGCGCATCTGGATAAGTCCAAAAAACAGGAAAGCGCCGATGTGATCAGCAATATCTTCAACAAAGCAAAAGAGTAATGCGCCCACGGTGGGCGCATTTTTGCTGACGGAAAGGATGATTTTATATATGACCCAAAAAGAATTTATGAGCGGGAGTGAGCTTCGCCAATACCTGCATATCTCCACACGAAAAATGAAATATCTGATGGACAATAATTATATTCCGCACGAAAACACAGGACACGCGACCCATAAATATCGGGTGCGGACAGAGGATGCGGTGCGGTTCAAAGCACGAATGGATACCGAGCCGGGATTCTTATCGGAGCTGAGCGGGATGTTCTCCACCCGCACCGAATGGCATCCGCTCCCGATGTTTGAAGCCACCCCGGAAAACTGCGAAGCCTTTCGGCGGTGGCTGGACTCGCAGTGGGCAGAGCTGCCGGAGGCTCTGCCCACGCAGACGGCGGCGGAACTTGTCGGACATAACCCACAGCGCATACATGAGCTGATACGGGAAGAAACATTGCGCGGTATAAAAATGGGCAACACCCAGTACTGTGTGAAAGAAGAATTTATATGCTATATGGCATCGCCGCAAAAACTGGCGCACCCGCGCACGGAAAAATATAAAGAACTGATTCGGGAATTCAAATACATACAGCGCCGTGAGCGTGAGAACGAACAGCGGCGATGTAAAAGAAGAATGAAAAGAGGCGAAAACTTTGATTAAGAAAAAGGTTCTGACACAAGAACATATAGCCGAAAAACTTGACTATCTCCGCAGGCAGCGTGACGGTCTTATCGTTGGCGATTACAGAAATTATTTATATAAACTGTATATGTACCTCAAAGAGCGTTGCTCCGAAACCGAGGACGGCAGTTGCAATCCATATCCATGGCAAATGCTCGTCGCCCTCGACAGAGATGACCTTTACAAATCCTACCTTGGATACACCTACTGCGACGATCTTGAAGCACTTGGGTATATCAGGATGCAAGGATACGGCAAGGATAAAAAGATTTTTATCATAAAAGATATTGATTTTTAATCCTCTGCCGTAACAGAATGCCTCACCGGAAACGGTGAGGCACAGACTGTAGAAAAACCCCGATTTGCAAGCAAGTCGGGGCTAAATTTATGCCAAATTATGCCTTTTAATAGAAATTAGGCTCAATAACAGCGAAAGATGAGAAAAATATGCGTTTCCTCCAGCTATGGATCGCATATTTTTTGAGGTTCATTGCAGCAAATTTAAGCCTGACCCAATTTGTTACCTGAGCCAAGCCTCTGAAAAGAGTATATCTCATCGAGTGCTTTTCCTTTGCGTCTGCAAACACTCGTTCAATTGTCTCTTTCCTCAGTGTGTATATTGCTTTGTATTTCGGAGTACACCGAATATCCTCCACCATTTCGATATACTCACTCCATATATGCCTTGTTACTGTTTTCTCACTCTTTGCATTTTTGGTACACTTATCTTTTGTCTGACATTTCTCGCATTTGTAGCCTTTGCTTTTGTACTCCTTGTAGCCGTCACGGTTTGTCGTTGAATAGTTCAGCACCTGATTTTCAGGACAAATTACACAATCATAATAAATATCATATACATATTCGGATGGTCTGTAATAATCTTTTACACCTGCAGGTCTTGTGTATGGTAATATCGGTATTCTTCCATCATCAATTACTTCTTTGCATATCCAAGGGGTTTTGTAGCCTGCGTCAGCTACGACATTCTGTATTTCAGGATAATGTTCTGTAAATCTTGCATATAGCCCGTCAAACGCTACACTGTCATGTACATTTCCGGGATTGACTGTCACATCAAGAATATATCCTTTCTTGTCGCAAGCGGTCTGTGCTGTATATGCAAAGCATTTTTTGTGTTCGCCCTTGTGGAATACTCCGCATTCGGGGTCAGTGGTCGATTCATTAACGATTCTTTCTTTCGGCGGTTTGGTGTCATCAAACGGTTTCTTGCCGTGTTCTTCACGGTCTTCATTGATTTCTTCCATCAGCTTTTCTTCGTATATTTTAGCCGCCTTCGGAACAGCTTTCTTAACCGCTTTTTTCATATTGGCATTTGCCTTGATATGCGTTCCGTCAACGAATACTGTTTCGGGTGTAAGATAGCCTGCCTGCTCGATTTCGTTCAATATCCAATAGAATACCTTTTCTATTGTTTCAGCAGTAAATCTGTTTTTGAAATTGTAGCTGATTGTTGAGAAGTGCGGTGTCTGCTCATTCAACAGATAGCCTAAAAACCAACGGTATGCCACGTTTACCTTTATTTCATCAGCTGTTTTACGCAGAGAAGGTATCCCATAGATATGCTGTATCAATACCATTTTGAACAACACTATGGGGTCTATACTAGGTCTTCCGTTGTTTTCGCAGTATAAATCCGAAACTATTTCATAGATTTTTGTGAAGTCTATCACGCTATCTATTTTTCTGAGCAGATGGTCTTCCGGTATCAGCTCGTCCATACATACAAATTCTATCTGATGTCTTTCTTGTTTTCCTGTTTTCAGCACCTTTCATCACCATATTTATTATACCACATATCAATGAAAAAGCCAAGCATTTCTGCTTGACTTTTTCGACGGACTGAAATCCCTGAGAGCTGAGGCTCTCAGGGATTTTGTTTTGTAGAAAATGCGGTTGTATAATTAATAGGTTTTTTCAATAGAATTGGGGTACTGCTAAGATTGTGCAGTATCGTTCTTAATCGTATGTTTATAACGTTAATATCCGCCGGTAACGGAGGTAAAGCAAAGCTCGAACCGACAGAACGGCGAATTTGAAGCGGCACACAGCCGCCCGCCGGTAACGGAGGTAAAGCAAAGTCCGAACCGACAGAACGGCGAATTGTCAGCGGCGACCCGCCGCACTTGCAAAAACGGTGGATTTGTGGTACAATAAAACTAATTATTGACTAAAGTTTCGCTGTACAGGGGAGTACGGCGGTTGAAAGGATAAAGCTGATGGCAAAGAAAAATTATGACGATAACAGTCTTAAACAGCTGAAAGGACCCGATCAGGTACGACTGCGTCCCGGCGTTATATTCGGCTCGGACGGGCTTGACGGCTGTTGTCACTCCGTGTTTGAGATACTTTCAAACTCGATAGACGAGGCAAGAGAGGGCTTCGGTAACAAGATAATCGTTACACGCTTCCTTGATAAAAGCATTGAAGTGCAGGACTACGGCAGAGGTATACCGATAGACTTCAATAAAAACGAGGAAAAGTACAACTGGGAGCTTGCCTTCTGCACACTGTACGCAGGCGGTAAGTACGATAACAACAGCGGAGATAACTACTCATATTCGCTCGGCCTTAACGGTCTGGGTCTTTGCTCGACGCAGTTTGCGGCTGAGTATATGGAAGTCGAGAGCAATAACGGAACGTGGATATACGACCTGAGATTCGAAAAGGGCTATAACGTTGAAAAGGAAGAAAGAGGCTTCCGCCGTCACCAGTCGGACGGAACAACGGGTACAAGGATCAAATGGAAGCCCGACCTTGATGTATTTACGGATATTGACGTACCGTTTGAATATTTTGACGATGTTCTGCGCAGACAGGCGGTAGTAAATGACGGGCTGACCTTTGTGCTGAGAAACGAAGTGCGTGACGAGGAAACAGGCGAAACACGCTTTGAAGAGCATATCTACTGCTATGAAAACGGCATCAGCGATTATCTGAAAGAAATCGTAGGCGATACAGCACTTACTACCGAGCAGGTATGGAGCGCACAGCGTACAGGTAAGGACAGAGAGGACAAGCCGGAATACAAAGTAAAAATGAAGGTCGCTTTTGTATTCTCAAATAAGGTACAGCTTATACAGCACTATCACAATTCAAGCTGGCTTGAGCACGGCGGAAGTCCCGACAAGGCTATGCAGGCGGCATTCACAAATCAGATAGACGGCTGGCTGAAAGCTAACAGCAAGTACAACAAGACCGAGGGCAAGATAAAATTTACCGATATTGCCGACTGCCTTGTGTTCATATCTTCAAACTTCTCAACGCAGACAAGCTATGAGAACCAGACGAAAAAGAGCATAACCAATAAATTTATACAGGAGGCTATGACCGACTGGCTGAAGCATCAGCTTGAAGTGTACTTCCTTGAAAATCCGGACGAAGCGGTCAAGATATGCGAGCAGGTGCTGATAAACAAGCGTGCCCGTGAAAATGCCGCAAAGGCAAGAGATACAATAAAGAAACAGCTTTCGGGCAAGATAGACCTTGCAAACAGGATACCTAAGTTCGTTGACTGCAGGAGTAAGGACACGGCAAGACGTGAGCTTTATATAGTGGAGGGCGACTCGGCTTTAGGCGCTGTAAAGCAGGCGAGGGACGCAGACTATCAGGCGGTAATGCCTGTAAGAGGTAAGACGCTCAACTGCCTTAAGGCAAGCTATGACAAGATATTCAAGAGCGAGATTATCACGAACCTTATGAAGATACTCGGCTGCGGTGTCGAGGTAAAGGCAAAGGCGAATAAAGACCTTTCAACCTTTGATTTAAATAATCTCAGGTGGGAAAAGATAATAATCTGTACCGATGCGGACTATGACGGATACCAGATAAGAACGCTTATTCTTACTATGCTGTACAGACTTGTTCCGACCGTAATAGAAAAAGGCTTTGTGTATATTGCTGAGTCGCCGCTTTATGAGATAAACAGCAAGGATATGACCTACTTTGCCTATACAGAAGCGGAAAAGCAGAGGATACTTGCCGATATAGGCGAGCAGAAGTATAAGATACAGCGTTCAAAGGGTCTTGGTGAGAACGAACCGGAAATGATGTCGCTTACCACTATGAATCCAGAAACAAGACGGCTTATAAGAGTAATGCCGGAGGACGCACAGAAAACTCAGGAGATATTCGAGCTGCTGCTCGGTGATAACCTTGACGGAAGAAAGGACTATATCCGTGACTACGGCTATAAGTACCTTGACGATATAGACGTATCTTGAGCGGAGGATATATGGAAATTAACAGGATAGAGGTAATATCTGCCGTAGTGTCGGAGATGATAGCGACACTGCCCGAGGAAAGACGGCAGAAAGCGTACATTCATCTTTTCGGCACTGCACAGACGGCAGGGCTTATCGCACTGCGCAGAGGCGTGAACGCAGAGCTTGCGCAGATAAGCGGACTGCTCCACGACTACCGTAAATATCTGACGGGCGTTGACGAAAAGCATGCAGAAGAAAGCGCTGACGCAGTAATGCCGATACTGGCAAAGACGGGGCTTTTCAGCGTGTGCGAGATAGGCAATATCACAAGAGCGATAGCGAACCACAGCGACAAGGAAAATGTCGGGCTTCCGCTTGACGAGGTGCTGAAAGACGCAGATATTCTGCAACACGTTTTACAGAATACAACGCTCCCCATAAGAGATAAATACGAGAAACGCTTTGAAAAGCTGAAAAAAGAGTTTTCACTCTGAGCAGGGTATAAAGCTAAAAAGAGGTATAGATTTTGAGAAAAGGAAAGAACGAAAAGAGCGAGAAGAAGGTCGCTCCGAATAAAAACGCTTATATAGAGGGTGCAGGTATTGTCGAAAATCAGCCGATAACCGATACGCTGACCGAAAACTATATGCCGTATGCAATGAGCGTTATAGTTTCCCGTGCGCTCCCCGAAATTGACGGTTTCAAGCCGTCGCACAGAAAACTGCTGTATACGATGTACAAGATGGGTCTGCTTACGGGAGCAAGAACAAAGTCGGCGAACATTGTCGGACAGACGATGAAATTAAATCCGCACGGCGATATGGCAATATACGAAACGATGGTAAGACTTGCAAGGGGCAACGAGGCGCTTCTGCACCCGTATGTTGACAGCAAGGGTAACTTCGGCAAGGCATATTCAAGAGATATGTCGTTTGCGGCATCACGATATACAGAGGCAAAGCTCGACCCTATCTGCGCAGAGATATTTGCGGATATTGACCGTGATATAGTTGACTTTGTGCCGAACTACGATAACTCAATGACGGAGCCTGTACTGCTCCCCACAAGATTCCCTGCGGTACTGGTAAACAATAACGTCGGTATCGCCGTATCTATGGCGAGCAATATCTGCTCCTTCAATCTGTCGGAGGTATGTGAAACAGCCGCCGCACTTATGAAAAACCCCGAACATGATATTGTATCCACGCTTAAAGGACCGGATTTCCCCGGCGGAGGCTTCATATTACAGGACGAGAACGAGCTTCGCCGTATATATGCTACCGGACGTGGAAGCGTAAAGGTGCGCAGTAAGTATATCTATGACAAAACGGCAAACTGTATCGAAGTGACCGAGATCCCGCCTACGACTACTATCGAGGCGATAATTGACAAGATAGTGGAGCAGGTAAAGCTGGGCAAGCTGAAGGAAATCTCGGACGTTCGTGACGAGTCGGACTTATCGGGTCTTAAGATAACTATTGATTTAAAGCGTGGGCAGGACAGCGAGGCGGTAATGAAAAAGCTGTTCAGAATAACTCCTTTACAGGACGTTTTCTCCTGCAACTTCAACATTCTTGTAGGCGGTATGCCGAAGGTCATGGGTGTTGCCGAGATACTTGAGCAGTGGACGGATTTCAGAATCACCTGCGTAAAGAGAAAGACAAAGTTTGAGCTTGCAAGGAAAAAAGAAAAACTTCATCTGCTGACAGGTCTTAAGAAGATACTGCTTGATATAGACAAGGCTATAAAGATAATCCGTGAAACAGAGGATGACGCAGAGGTCGTACCGAACCTTATGATAGGTTTCGGCATAGACGAAACGCAGGCTGAATATGTTGCGGATATAAAACTGAGAAATATCAACAAGGGTTATATCTTGAAGCGCATTGAGGAAATAGACAGCCTTAAGGAAGAAATAGCCGATATGGAGGATATTCTTTCTTCGGAGCGCAGAGTGAAGCAGATAATCATATCGGAGCTTGGTGATATAGCAAAGAAATACGGCAAGCCCAGAAAGACAATGTTTATCTACGGCACTGAGGACGAGGAGAACGAGGCGGAGGAGGAGATACCCGATTATCCCGTTAATCTGTTCTTCACCCGTGAGGGATATTTCAAGAAGATTACTCCTCAGTCGCTGAGAATGAGCGGTGAGCAGAAACTCAAGGAAAACGATGAGATAATCGAAACCTATGACGGCAGTAACCGTGCGGAGCTTTTATTCTTCACAGATAAATTCCAGGTATATAAGGCGAGAGCCTGCGACTTTGAGGACGGAAAGGCAAGCGTGATGGGCGACTATCTGCCTGTAAAGCTGGAGCTTGACCCGGACGAGAGGATAATAAAGATGATAGCCGCAGAGGACTACAGCGGAACGCTTGTGATGTTCTTTGAAAACGGTAAATGTGCAAAAGTGCCTATGGCTTCGTTTGAAACAAAGACAAGACGTAAAAAGCTGGCGAACGCATATAATGACGGCTCGCCGCTTGTATCTATGACGCTTATTGACGGCGACTGCGAGTTTATGCTAAGCTCGGACGCAGGCAAGGTCATGATTTTCAACACCGTGCTTATCCTGCCCAAAGCGGCAAGGGATACGCAGGGCGTGCAGGTAATGAGGCTTACCAGAGCAAAGCTCAGATCTGCGGTTAAATACAAGGACGGTATGATAAAGGACGCAGACAGCTACAGGACAAAGACCGTGCCTGTTGCGGGAACGCTGTACGACGAGGACGTTGACCAGCTGAAATTTGTGTAAATCCGTAAGCGGCGG
>OHJC01001320.1_pt1 | contig 10956 bp, 10 predicted proteins | sample 1568461 | NCBI WGS metagenome assembly OHJC01 (sample SAMEA3879535, study PRJEB24766) | human gut metagenome | biome: human-associated habitat; feature: feces | place: USA | collected 1985/1987 | reverse complement strand
GACAGGCAGAGCTTTTCTCGTCCAGCGCGGGCCTTGCCGACACGCCAGTGGCTCTCCCTTTGGGAGAGCTGGCGCGAAGCGCCTGAGAGGGCATCAGCAATGCCCAAACCCGCAGTTGGGCCAGTGGCACTCGGCGCAGCCCAGACACAGGCCGCCCTCACCCAGACGGGCGATGTCCTCGGCGGTGATGGGGTCATCGGCCAGCAGGCGGGGCAGCAGCAGGTCAAAGATGGTGCGCTTGGCGTACATCACACAGCCGGGCAGACCGCAGACCGGCACACCGTCCAGATAGCTGACCAGGAACATGGCACCGGGCAGCACGGGCGCGCCGTAGGTAACGATCTCGGCCCCGGTGTTCCTGATGGCCAGCGGGGTGCGGTCGTCCGGGTCCACGCTCATGCCGCCGGTGGTAAAGATCAGCTCACAGCCTGCGGCCTTTGCTTCCAGAATGGCGGCCGTGATGCCCGCCGGGTCATCATCGCAGACCTTGTGGAAGGCCATCTCACAGCCATACACCGCCAGCTTTTGCTCGAGGATGGGAGTAAACTTGTCCTCAATACGGCCCTTGAACACCTCGCTGCCGGTGGTGATAACGGCAAACTTCTTCTGGTGGAAGGGCAGCACGTTCAGGATGGGCTTCGGCCCGGCAGCAGCCTGCATGGCCTCCATCTTCTCCTGCTCAATGACCAGCGGGATGATGCGGGTACCAGCCAGCTTGGCTCCCTTTTTCACAGGCAGATCGCCGTGGATCGTGGCGATCATCATCTGGGGGGTGCTGTTCACTGCCAGCAGGGCCCTGCGGTCGATCTTGAGCAGACCGTCGCAGTCGGCGATCAGTTCGATCTTGCCCTCCCGGGGCTCGGTGCCGTGGATATTCTGACCAGCAGCGGCCTTGTAGAGCAGGGCGGCAGCTTCGTCCTCGTGGAGGATGCCGGGCTTTTTCTCCCAGACATAGAGGTTTTCCTTGCCGATGCTCAGCAGCACCGGAATATCCTCGGGCTGAATGATGTGGCCCTTTTTGAAGCGGGCCCCCTTGAACTCACCCGGGATGATCTGGGTGATATCGTGGCAGAGCACCTGCCCTGCCGCGTCTTCGGTACGGATCAGTTTCATGGTTTCTTCCTCCCCCTGTTACAATGCAGGCATCTGTGCAGCGATCCAGTCGGCCAGCGCTGCGGGCTCGTCCAGCGCAAAATCCGCGCCCGGAACATCCCCCACGATGGCCAGCGGCTCAAAGGAGACAGGCTCCTCCGAGACAGCCTTGCGCACCACCTCGATCTTGGGCCAGCCGCTCTCCTTGAAGCCCTCCATCAGCACCAGATCATAGCCGTGGCGCTCAAACAGGGCCAGCAGATCCTGCTCGTTCAGGCGGAATTCCTCCGTCAGCAGGTAGCGGCTGCCCGAAAAGACCGCCACGCCCTCGGCCCCGGCCTCCCGCAGGCGGAAGCTGTCGGTGCCCGGCACGTCGGGGGTGAAATCGTGGCCGTCATGCTTGATGACACCCACCTTCAGGCCCCGTGCCCGCAGCAGGGGGATGAGTTTTTCCAATAACGTCGTTTTGCCGCTGTTGTGCGCACCGCTCACGGCCAGCACAGCCGGGCGTTTCAGGCTCAGCTCGGCAGCAAGCGCCTGTTTCTTTTCACTGTACAAAGTTCAGTACCTCCACTTCTTCGCCCGGAGCCACCGGGCCGCTGCCCGCAGGCAGCTCCACCAGGCAGTTGCAGCCCATCATGGCCGACAGACTGCCCGAGGAATGCGCCTCCGCGTTGCCCTCGCCGGGGATCTCCACCAGGCCGCCCAGCGTTCTGGCCCGCAGAAAGCGGGTTCCCTTGCTGGGCTTGGAAAAGCCGGTGGCCAGCCTGCCCCGGGTGTGCACCGGGATGCAGTCCTCTTCCCGCCGCCCTGCGGCCCGCAGCAGGGCCGGAACGGCATACTGCTCCAGCGTGGCAGCAGCGGCAAAGGGATTGCCGGACAGGCAGAACACCAGCTTTTCCCCCACCTGTGCAGCGATCATGGGGCTGCCGGGCTTCTGGGCCACCCCGGCAAAAACAGGCTCCGCGTGCAGCATTTCCAGCACTGTGGGCAGGTAATCCTTCTGCCCCACCGAAACACCGCCGCTGGTGATCACCGCATCACACCGGGTAAGCAGATCCTGCATCCGGGCGGCGATCTCCTCCGGGTCATCCGAGCAGTGGGTGCGCTCCATGGCAAAGCCCAGCTGCCGCAGGCGGGCGGCATTCTGGATCCCGTTGGCATCGTAGATCTTGCCGGGAGCCCAGGCCTCGCCCGCTTCCAGCAGCTCACTGCCGGTAGCAAGCACGCCCACGGTCAGGGGGCGAAAGACCTCGGCATCCGGGATGCCCTGACCGGCCAGCACACCGATGTGCGCCGGGGTCAGCACAGTTCCGGCGGCGGCAATGTGGGCACCGGCGGCGATGTCCTCACCCCGGAACACCACATTGGCGTTGGGCTGGAGCTGTGCGTAAATGCGCACCTGCTCCTCCCCGCCATCGGTCAGCTCCTGCATCAGAACGCAGTCCGCGCCGGGGGGCAGGGGTGCGCCGGTCATGATCCGGGCGGCACACCCGGCAGGCAGGACAGCGGCGGGGGCATCCCCGGCGTAGAGCTTCATCACCACCGGCAGGGTGACAGGGGTCTTCTCCCCCGCCCCGGCTGTGTCGGCACTGTGGAGGGCATAGCCATCCAGAGGGCTCCGGTCAAAAGGGGGCTGATCCATCCGGGCACACAGGTCCCGGGCTGCGATCCGCCCACAGGCATCATCCAGCGGCACCCGCTCCGTGGCAGGCACCGGGAGAGCCGCAGCAGCATCCAGCACCCGGCGCAGGGCCTGGGCTGGCGTGCAAAAAGGCTGTTTCATTGCAAAAATCCTCCATCGCTCCCCGGGGCACAGTTTGCCCGCTATGGCCCGGACAAACTCCCGGGGAGATCTCTTTTCGATCGGCAGGTGAAAAAAAGCGGAGACGTTCTGACCGAAAATCAAAACGCCCCCGCAAAAAACCGAACATGGCCCGGAGCGGCAGCCTGCAGGCCGCCACGCCGAGGGAGCCGCTTCCTTTTCCGCTGTTGCAGCAACGGGAAGGAGGCAACGCTCCGGAACGGTGGATGGGAGGAGTTCTTTTTTTCAAATTGCAGCGTTTCTTCTGCGGGAAGGCGGCCGGGTTTCCCCTGCCACCCTTGAATGCCGGCGTTGGCCCTTAGCATTGCGGCGCGGTGTCCTGCCCCCTGCGGGGTTTAGACAGCCTTGCTCAAAGAAGCTCTTGTACCCTATTCAATTGTGTATGATCTTTTAGTCGCAGAAATCATCCACGTCGCTGATGGCTTTTGCATAGCGGCGGGTGAGATGCTGGGTGGAGAAGAGGAACCGCTCGTTCTGATTGTTGGTCAGCTCTTCGATGTCGGCAAACTCCGGCCTGCCCTGCATGGTCTTCCAGGTCTGCTCGATCTCCTCCGGCGCAAGGCCGTAGGGGGAGCGCTGGAAGTACTTCAGCGGGGTGGCACTGGGGTAGACCCGTGCATTGAAGCGCACCATCTCAGCAAACATGACACAGAGGTCTTTGTCCTCAATGAGCTGGGCGATCATGGCGTAGTTATCGCTCATGTTGGCGTTGGAGTAATAGTAGGTATCCTTTGCGCCTGCACGGACAACGATATCCTCACACTGGGGATCCTGCGGCATCTGAGCCAGCAGCTCATCGGCGTTCTCCACCTCACTGACCAGCAGTGCGTGGGGCGTGATAAGCGCGGCGGCACTGCGGGAACGGATGTAACCGGCCAGCTCCTGCGCGGGGGTCAGCTCCGGCAGCTCCGGCGCGGTCTTGGTGGGCTGATCCGCAAAGGGATCGTTTTCAGCCTCTGGCTCGCCGGCCAGAAAATCCAGCAGCTGAGGCTTTGCGGCCTCGTCCTGCACAGTTTCGGCGGCTTCGGGTGCGGCCCCGGCAGCCTGCATTGCTGCAAGCTCTGCGGTCTCCCGCTCCACGGCGGCGATCACATCCTCGCCGGTCTTAGCGGCGCTGCCGTCAAAGCTGCTGCCCGTTTCCTTCAAGCGGCGGGCCGTCTCGCTGGCGGCATTGATGTCGAACACCTCTGCCTTGGGCTTTTTCTTGGCGGCCAGTTCTGCCTTTTGCAGTTCCAGAACGGCCTGCTCCGGGTCTACGCTGCCATCCACCGTGGTGGTGTAGCCAGGTTTACGTCTGCCAAACAACATGACGGTCTTTCCTCTTTCTATAGGATTTAGAAGCCCTTTTCATAAGCATTGCACACCGCTCGAGCGGCCTTTTTGCTCGCATACTGCGTTGCTTTCCCTTGCAATCCGTCAGGATTGCTGCGGAAAATCGCCTTGTCTGCGGGCAAAAATTCTCGTCGTTCGGCGTACCCTGCTTACGAAAACTGCTTCTTATTCAGCTGCTGCGGTGTTCTGTGCGTAGATGCCGCGCTTTTCCAGATCATCGGCCATGTCAGCCAGATCATACTTCTCCAGCGTCTCGCGGGTGGGCACACCGGTGGTGCGGTCCCAGCCGAAGATGTCGTAGAACAGATCCTTTGCCTTCTCCATGTCGGCACGATCCAGCTTGGTGGTGCCTTCCTCAAATGCCTTGAAGTCGGGGTCCTTATCAAACACCCAATCGCAGATGGCATCGTGCTCCTGACGCAGGTTTGCGCTGCCGCAGTTCTGCTGGAAGCTGATGGCGGTCATCGCGCGCAGCATCTGGGTGATGCGGGCGCCGTCCTCCTGCAGATCGGCCTGGGTATAAGTCTCGCCGGTAACAGCAGTCATAAAGTCTGCCTGCAGGTCCAGATCGCCGTGGTAGTCGCGCTCCTTGGAGGGAGACTGGGTCATGGGCCACATCCAGTTGCACAGGGTAGCGGAGTCGTGGAAGTTCTTGTCGTTGACGCAGTATGCAGCCAGCTTTGCCTTGTTCTCGTTGATGGGAGTGTAGGCCTTGGCCTTATCGTAGCAGCCCTCGCCGAAGAAGTCCTCCATGACCTTCTTGGTCACCTCATAGGGAGCGCCGGAGCCGGTCTCGCAGACGATCTCGTGGATCATGCAGTCGCGGTTGTAGACGAGGTTGTACAGCATACCCACCTGCCATGCCTCAGCAGGGCCGTGGTGGTTGGGGAAGCCGTTGTAGATCAGGTTGGAGTTGGTGGCACCATCGTTGCGGTCCAACCAGCTCTTGGGCAGGCCGAACTTTTCCATCATAGCCAGCGTGCCTTTGGCGATAACGGACAGGTCGCCCTCGCCGTAAGCCATGCGGCGGATCAGCTCCACCTCCCAGCGGGGATCGCCGGCCTTCTCCCACTCCCAGGGCAGAGAGTCGTACTCGGCCTCGCTGATGTACTTGGTGGCCTCCTCGCGGGGCATCCGCAGGATCCACAGCAGGTCGCGGTTCAGGTTGCCGTAGTTGTCCCACAGACCCATATCGTCCACCGCATGAGACCATGCCAGATTGATGACCATGGTGCCGTCGCCCTCGTACTTGAAGTCGTGCACGCCGTCCGGGTAGACGCGGGTGCCGTACAGCACGGGCATACAGGTGTTGGAGTTGTGGGTGGGCAGATCGTAATCTGCCAGCGGATCCACATCATACTCGGTGTAGCAGCGGATGGGGCAGGAGGAGCAGCCGCCGTTCTTCACGGTGTACTCGGCAGCGGGAGCGCCGAAGTCGAAGTAGCCCTTGAAGCAGCGCAGAGCCACCTTGTTGATATCGTTGTAGGGCTGCTCGCCGGTATCCACGGGGCCGCCGGGAGCCTTCTTCCACATACGGCCGGGCGCGCCGGACCAGCGGTTCTTGCCGGAGGTGGCGCTGTACTCTGCCCAGCTCTGGGGCTGTGCGGGCACATTGTGGTTGTTGTTGCCGCCGATCAGGTTGCCCATCATGTAGTTGGAGAGCTCCAGCACCTTCTTGGGATCAGCCACCTTGACGCTGCCGGTGCCGCGGATGGCCAGGCCCTTCAGCTTCTTGTTGCCCATGGCAGCGCCCAGACCGGCACCGCCGGAGTTGCCGAAGCTGGTGTTCAGGGTGGAGTAATCCACCAGGTTCTCACCGGCGGGGCCGATGGAAGCAGTCTCGAACTCACGGCCGTTCTGCTCCACCATCCACTTGTTGGCAGCAAAGGTACCCTTGCCCCAGATCTCGCTTGCGTCCTCCAGAGAGACCTCGCCGTCCTCGATGCGCAGGTAGACGGGCTTTTCGGAGATGCCGCTGACAACGATGCCGTCGTAACCGGCATACTTCAGCATGGAGCCGATGTGGCCGCCCATGTGTGCATCGATGATGGAGTGGCCCTTGGACCAGGTAGAGCGGAAGGTCACGTTCATACGGCCGGAGCAGGGCACGCCGGCACCGGTCAGGGGGCCGACACCAAAGATGACCAGAGCCTTCTCGTCATAGGGGTCCAGCTCCATGGGAGCTTCCTCGTACATGATGCGGTAGGCCATGCCCATACCGCCGATATACTTATGGTACTTTTCGTCATCCTGCGTGGTGATCTCGCCGGTGGTCAGGTTGACGCGCAGGATCTTGCCTGCCCAGCCATAGGTTTCAGCCATTGTTGTTCCTCCTTACAGATCCTTGTAAGCAGCCTGTGCTGCGCTGGTAACGGCATCCCAGTCCACGATGGACAGAGCGCCGGACGGGCAGCCTGCCACGCAGGCACCGCAGGCGATGCACTTGGAGGACTTGCCGGTCTCGGGGTTGACGGTGGGCATGTGCCACGGGCAGGCATCATGGCAGGCACCGCAGCCGATGCACTTGTCGGTATCCACTACGCGGATGCCGCGGTCGTCGGTGGTGATGGCCTTCTGCGGGCAGGCATTGCCGCAGGCGGGGTCCTCACACTGGCGGCAGGTATCCGGGAAGTAGACAAAGCAGTTATCGGTGCCGGACAGCAGGCCGTTGCCTGCGCCGTCCAGATTCAGGCGGCGCTGGATCTTGACGCGGCTGATGTAAGAGGAGCACACGCCGTCGTTGGTCAGGGTGCAGTTGATCTCGCACCGCTGGCAGCCGGTGCACAGGTCAGCATTGACCACCAGCAGACCCTGGGGCAGTGCCCAGGTCGCCACAGCACCGGCGTCCACCTGCTTCTGAGAGCAGCCGAAGAGGGACAGCATAGATGCGGAAAGGGTGAGTCCTGCAAGGCTCTTGCCCGAGATCTTCATAAATTGACGGCGGGTCATGTCAGCCGTCAGAAAATCAGTTTTTGCCATAGGTTTCCATTCCTCCGTGAGGTCACTCTGCGCAGAGCACCTCGGTTACATAGAAATAAGAATTGTTGACGATGTCCGTGACCGCCGTGGACGTAATGGTTGCACCGGAAAGCGCATCCACCTGGGTCATGTCAGCGCTGACCGTGTCGGCCGCACTGCTCTGGGTGGTCAGATCAGCGGCCTGCAGCTTGTACTCGGCCTGCTTTTCAGCGGACCAGTCTGCATAAGGCACTGCCTGTTCCTCGCCGTCCTGCGCGCTCTTGCTCAGACACGCCGCGTACAGCTTGCGCCGTGCCACAGCCTCAGCACTGTTGTCCATCGGGGGGATAAGCGCGTCGTCCATCGGCTGGCCGTTCAGAGCCGAGAGGGTCAGCCCGGCTTCATACATCTTCCGGGTAGCCTCGGCCTCCGGGGAGGTATCGCCCGCACGCCATGCGGCGGGGTCGAAGGCCTCCGCGGGGGCAGCGTCGGTCTCGGCGCTGCCTGCGGCAGCAAAAGCCGTGCCGGTGGCCGGGTCGGTCACAGTGTAGCGCTTGCCTGCCAGCGTGAAGGGAGCTGCGCCCTGGTACTGGGCCGTGAACTCCGGGTTCTCACACTGAGCACCCAGGCTGTCGGTCTCGGCCTGTGCCAGGATCTTCACATCCAGCACATTGCCGTCGCGGTCCAGCGTCACACCGGCCTGCACCTCGCTCTGGAAGCCCTGCTTGCTGCCCACCACATAATACGTGGTGTCATCCAGCTGGTACACTGCGCTCACACCATAGGTGGCAGCGTCGGCATCTGCCAGCGGCAGAGCCGTTCCGGCCACCGTGGTGCGGCTGTGCATCAGCCCGCCAAGGCCAAGCGCCATGGCAAGCGTTGCCGCACCCATGGCCGCATAGCCGGGCAGCCGCCTGCGCCACAAGGACTGCGGCGCATGATTTGCCTGCTTCAATTGTATCACCTGCCTGTTTGATTCAGCTGTGCCCGGAACTCCCGGGCACGAAAACAGCCGTTCCACCTGCTGCAACAGTGCGGAACGGTTTCTTCGTTATAAGAATAACATCTTTTCCACCGGTTAGTCAACGTATACGCACAAATAAAGCCCTACAATTTCTCTCAAAAGCTCTTGCCTCTTGGTGAAATCATTTCTTTTGCCGGATAAACAGTTTCAATCCATATTCCTCTGCCAGCTCCAGCGACTGTACCGTGGGCATACTCTTGCTCACCAGCGCGGGCACACCGGCCCGGATGGCCTTGCGCACCATATCCACCGGCACCCGGCCGCTGGTAAAAAGCACACACTCCGCCAGCGGCACACCCTCTGTCAGGGCGCAGCCCACGGCCTTGTCCAGTGCGTTGTGGCGGCCCAGATCCTCGCATCGGTACAAGATCTTGCCCGCACGCAGCAGCAGGCAGCTGTGCACGGCATGGGTGGCACGGTAGAGCGGAAGGCCCTGCCCCATGGCATCGGCCAGCGCATCCACCCATGCGGCGGGGATCTCCCGCTGGGGCACCGGAGCCAGCGGCGGCAGCCGCACCGGGCTGGCCAGCGTCAGGTTATCGGTGCAGCAGCTGGGCACCTCCTGCCCGGCCTGTTCCGCTGCCGCCAGCGGGTGGCGCAGCTGAACGCTTATCTTGAGGCCCTGTGCGCAGACGGCCACCCGCTCCACCTCGTCAGCGGCGGTGATCCAGCCCTCGGTCAGCAGGCGGCCCAGCGCCAGCTGCGGCAGCAGCTCCGGCGTGCAGACCACCCGGAAGGCTGGCTGTTCGTTGACCAGAATGGCCGCGGCGTGCTCTGCCGCCAGTGTCCGCTCGGTGCCATCGGGCATCCGGACGCTCTCTGCCCCCGGTGCTGCACCGAATTGATCCATGATCTGCATTGGGTGTTCCTCCCCTGTCTGTTTTACTCTGCCCCTATTGTAACACGCTTTTGCTCCGCTGAAAAGCGCCTGTGCCCTCTGGAACAAACTGTCGATCCATGTCGTTTCCATTTTTCCCGGCTTTGTGATATACTACTGTAAAATGACGGAACCATATCCCAGTACCGAGGTGGAATCCAAATTGAAGCATCTCTTCCGCTCCCTTACGCGGGCATGCCGGGCCTACAAGGACACCCGGAACCATGCCCTGACCCTGCTGCACCGGGCCTCCGCTGCCGTTCTGACAGCCGTGCTGGTGTACAAAGCCCTGACCTATCTTTTGTTTCTGCCCGCCATGAATGGCATCTGGTCGCTGACACTGCGCTGTTCGCCGGTGAACTACCTGACCAACAACAATGCGCATCAGATCTTTACTTCACCGACCATTTCAGGCGGGATCGTGCTCATCGTCCTTCTGGCGGCGTGTTGGAACCTGTACGGCTTTTCCATCCTCCTGCACGGGTTTGTGCTGGCCCGCCGGGGTGAAACACTGCGTCCTGTTTCCCTGTTCGTCCGGTCGCTGGGGGATATCCGCCACGTCCTGCTTCCCAAAAACTGGCCCATCCTGCTTTACTGCGCCCTGCTCATCCCCTTTACAGATGTATTCGTGACCTACAACTATATCTCTCAGCTGGCTGTGCCGGAGTACATCCTTGGGCTTGTCCGGGCAAAGCCGCTCTATCTGGTGCTTTTTCTTCTCATTCTGGGTGCGGCGTTCCTGTTCACCCTGTTCTGGGTCCTGGTGCTCCCCCTCTTTACGCTGGAACGCAAAAGCCTGTGGGAAGCCGTTCAGGAGAGCGCTGCCCATGTCAGGGCACAGCTGCCCCGGCTGGCCGGTGTGCTGCTGCGGTGGAACCTCAGTGCGCTGGTCCGGTCTGTTCTGGTCTTTTTCGGAGCTTCCCTGCTGGTTTACAGCGTGGCAGCGCTGATCGGCCTGCGGAGCACCCGCGCCATGCTGCTGCTCGCCCGTGCGCTGTATCTGTTGGAGATCCCCTTCTTCGGCTTTTTGCTGGACTGCAAGGTCACCACGGCCCAGTGCACCATCATCGCATTCCTCTACGATTGCTTCCGTGACTGCCCGCCGGAAGAGCTGCCGGAAGGCCAGCCGCACCGCTTTGGCGGCTGGCCCCTGCTCACCGCTGCGGTGGCCGGGGTCACGCTGGTCACCGGGCTGATGGCAGTCTACCTCTACGCTCTGCCTCAGGACGATGCCCTGCTCACCGCCGTGGGCGGCGTGACCCCGCTGGTCACCTTCCACCGGGGCGACTGCACCGTGGCCCCGGAAAACACCCTTCCCGCCTTCCGGTCGGCCATCCTCAAGGGCGGTGACCGCATCGAGCTGGATGTGCAGATGACCAGCGACGGCGTGGTCGTGGTGACCCACGATTCCAACCTGAAACGCTGTACCGGCAAAAACGCAAAAGTCTATGATCTGACCTACGCCGAAGTGGCACAGCTGGACGCAGGCCGCTGGTTCAGCAGCCGCTTTGCCGACACCCGGATTCCCACCCTGGAACAGGTGCTGCAGCTCTGCCGGGGCCGCATCGGCCTGAACGTGGAGATCAAGCCCAGCGCCGCCACCCCTGCTCTGGAGGCTGAGACCGTACGCCTGCTGCGGGAATACGGCTTCGACAGCTCCAACTGCGTTATCACTTCCCAGAGCTACGAGACCCTGCACAAGGTCAAGGAGCTGGCCCCTGAGTACCCCACCGGCTACATTCTGGCTCTGGGCGTAGGCAACTACTACGACCTGCCCGATGCCGACTTTTTCAGCGTGTCGATTTTGTCCTGCATGGCGTGAAGTGCGTTATCCAGATCGTCCACGGT
>OHJC01001319.1_pt1 | contig 10959 bp, 10 predicted proteins | sample 1568461 | NCBI WGS metagenome assembly OHJC01 (sample SAMEA3879535, study PRJEB24766) | human gut metagenome | biome: human-associated habitat; feature: feces | place: USA | collected 1985/1987 | reverse complement strand
AGCCAGCCATTCGGCTTCTTCCTTACTGATGTGGCTGCCGCGCAGCACTTGTTCCTTTAATTTCTGTAGGGTCATATCTTTCTTGGGTTATGTTCATGGATAAAGACAGAGGTACGGATTGCCGGGGCGGTGCAGCTCGTCATTCTGCTGCATGGCTTCCGGTAATCCGTACCTCTTGTTCTCTTTTGTTTCAGGCTATATGTGTCTTGTCCGCCCGTATTCCCGCAGGGGCGGATGAATTGTGTTTCAAAAAGAATGTGCCGGTTCGTTCCCGGCTCCGTGAGGATACTTGTCAGGGCGCTGCTGCTACCCAGCGGAATGCCGGTGTCGGTTTCCCTTCCTTCCGTTTCTCCTTTCCAGGTACTCTCTTCCCCGCATCCGGCATGTCCGGCGGTTCCCGCAGTCTTCTGTTTGGACAGAGAGCTGTCTGCCACGCTTTTGCGCAGGCAACCGATGGTGACACACCGTCCTATGCTGGCAAATGCAGCGTAGGCTTTTCTGCTCCAGCGGCGGAAGCGGATGGTAGGTGCGGCGGGTGATGTATTCCTCATGTTTTTTTTCAGCCTGATGCGGTTTTGTTTCCTTTTAGCGGATGCAAATGTAGAAAAAATAATTTCATAACGGTAATGGTCATGCATGAAAAAGCCGCGCAATAGTTGCATTTGCGCGGCTCTTCTTTAAGCAATGTCGTAGGATTTCACTCTTTGGACGACTGGTAGTAGAGATACCAGTCATTATTGGTGGCACCATTGGACTCTACCCATTTGGCGAAATCGGGATACTCCAGGTCGATGCGTACGGTTTCCTTTGCCGGAGTGAACCGGATGGGGCCTTCCGTGCCGGTTGTGGCTGGCAGCATGATGGCGAATGGATATTTGCCGTCCTTGTTGATGTAGTAGGCATCGTCTTTGGCTCCGATTTGCTCTGCGTTGGCTTTGCCGGTCGCTTTCTTCTTGGGCAGATGCACTTCTGTCCGGTTGTCGGCTCCGGCTGTATACTGGGCAATGATGAACGGATTCAAGTCGGTTTCCAGATTCTTCTTAGGCAATGTGTTGTCTGCAAATGTACGGGTTACGGTAAATTCGTTGCCCTGCACAGACTTTGCATCGGGGAATAGGATGACAGAAGAGGTCTCTGTTTCATCGACTGCTCCGGCAGGCAGTTCTATGCTGCCTCGCTGGCTGGCCACATATTGCACGGCAAATGCGTTGAAGTATGTGGCGGCACCACTTTTCTGTACGGGTACAAAGGTGTCTTCCACCTTCAGCACATAATTGTTGCTGTTGAATGAAATGGCCCGTTTGTGTTCGATAATCACGTCGTTCAAGTCATAGTCACCGCCATTGGGCCAGATGTCTTCGTAGGCATACGTGCGGTAGGTTGTTTCAGAGCTCGTCACCGTAGGCTCTTCCGGGTCTATGACCGGGCGGTCCGGGTCTTGAATGGCTTCATTGGGGTTAGCATCGATACAGAACAGTATGTCTTCGTAGCTGGTATCATTGCCATCTTCTACTCCATAGACTACCGTGCCGTTGCTGGCGGAGAGGGAGATAAAGCGGGCTTGTTGGTCTGCATATATCTTGTTCCATTCTTTATTGGAATATATATAATTTATAGAGTAGTCGATACCTTCATAGGGGGTATATCCATCGGGGATGATGAAATATCCTATGGTATATCCTGCCGGGAATTTGGTGGAGACGTTACCGTTTTCGTCTCGATACAGAAGTTGTATTTTTGTATTCTTTTCTATGGGAGCGTCATATAGGGAATATTTGTTACCACCTCCAAACCGTTTGGTATATGGGTCGTCCCCTGCAATGGATGCATTGGGAATGATAATGAATTTGTCTACCTTGTCAGGGCTGTTGGGAACTTCATTGGTCTTGTAGTAATAATAGCCGATGGAAGTCAGGTAACCGGCACGTTCGGTCAGGAAGGTCAGATACAGTTCTGCATCGGTAATCGTTACGTGTTGTCCCTGGTTGTTGATATATGCTTGGGCAATGGTGGTGTTCACGTGCTTTGTGTCTCTCACCAAATCTCTGTTGTCCAGATTGTTGGGTTTGCTGTCATGGCCTTTCCACAGCGTGCGTTGCAACTGCTTTAAAGTTCCGTTGTTGAAATTTCCCTTAGTTACAATGTCATTATTATCAGTAATCTCACCGTGAGCTTGTCTCCATCCAACGATGGAGTATACCCGTTCCTTCCTGTCCTTTAGGTCGATAGTCAGGTTGGATTTTGCACGTGTCATGGCAGCTGAGCGAGTGTTGGCATTGTCCTCGGTCATATCTACCACCACTTTGCCGTTTTCCACATCCGCTTCCACATACATGGGGGCTCCCCAGCTTTGTGAGATGATATATACCTTTTCTGTCGCTTTGGGCAGTTCTACGTTGCCGGTGAAGCGTCCGTCTGCATCTGCAAAGATTTTAAAAACCGCTTCGCCGTTGATGGAGTAGAGGTTGTTTGTCTGATAGGTGATGGGGTCTTCTGTAAACACCTCTATTAATGCGCCTCCTGCGATTTTTCCATAATTCACGTCAAAAGCTACCTGGGCTGTTGTTGCAAAGTCAAAGTATTCGCTCTCCGGCTTTAGTTCTGTTTTTCCACGTTCGGGATTGTATAGGTCTTTTTCGGTACATCCCGTGAATATGCTGCAGGCAATTGCTGAAATGAGAGTTGCAGCACTAACTTTCGTCATAAGTCTAACTTTCATATTTTTATTGTTGTAGATTGCTTGCTTGTTTGTTTGTTTGTCTTATGAACGCTGTCTATATCACAACCGCCACCTACTTCACAGACGAGTTGTAGATACTACATTTTCTCGAGCGCTTTTTTCATGTTGCAAATATAAACATAGTATTTATAATCTACAACTTTTGGGGTTTAAAAACACTTTTGGTGGGTTAAAAAGTTGTATAAAGTGAATTGATACTAATTGGATGAATCGAATGGTGCGGGCATAAAAAAAGGCTATCTATCCCAGACAGCCAATCTTTTGTTAACCTTAAATCTAATACTATGAAAAACACATTGCAAAGGTACGGTATTTTCATTGAATTCCAAATTATCGGGTATAGAAGCCGCAACTTATAACATGGTTTAAAAGACCTGTTTATTTTTTCACGCTTTGTATTGTTAATGTAAAAAGAATGAAAATGAATTTTCTTTCTTCCGTTGTAGCAAACCTTATCGATATTCCTTAGTTTTGAGTTTGTGCCCCATGTCGGGGTGCAGACTTAAAACAATCACTTATGATTTCAACATTAAAAGAGAAAGAGAGTGGGAGCGGGAATGATGTGGATTCGGCAGAACTGTCGCTCTACATGATGCAGGTAATCAAGGAACTGAATGATGAGCGCAAGCTTCCGGCGGTGCACGTCTACCTTTGTACGCTCCATTCCTTTGTCCGTTTTTCGGGTGGGGGAGAGCTTCTGATGTCGGTGGTGTTCACACCTGGACGGCTAAAGGAGTACGAGACATGGCTTTTGGGGCGCCAGTTGAGCCTCCACACGGTTTCCACCTACTTACGCACGCTTCGTGCCGTCTACAATCGCTGGACTCCCCCTGGCAGCACCAGCCACAATCCCCGGCTTTTCGACGGAGTTTATACCAAGGTGGTTCCCTGCACCAAGCGCGCGCTTACGGCTCGCCAGATGCAGCGTCTGTACGATGCGGACTCGGATGCGGAGCTGACCGTGGCGCAGAAGCGTGTACTGGCCTATTTCCTGCTGATGTTCCTGCTTCGCGGCATGCCCTTCATCGACCTGGCCCATCTGCGCAAGTGCGATGTCCGCGACGGCCAGATTACACTCCGTATTCCCCGTGAGGCACTTCGCCTGATTTATGCGTATCGGGACGATAATCCCTCATCTGCCTATTTGTTTCCTATCTTGCATACCGATGCCGGAGGGCGCAGTGGGTACGGAGGGGATTATCGCCTATACCAGCAGGCTCTGCGGCGTTTCAACCGGAGTTTGTGTTTGCTTGCCGGGCGGCTTCTTCCGGGCGTCAAAGTCAGCTCGTACACGGCGCGGCATAAATGGGAATATTATAAAAATAGTACTGTATATATTTGAATTACAACAATATACAAAACAATAGATTTCTTAGATTAACAAAATAGTAACATAATCATTCAAAATTCAGCCAATCAACACAAAATCGTAAGAAGTAAGTTCCAACCTCAAATCACTCCCTATATTTGATATTTTTTGCCTCCCAAAAGAAAAATCACCGAGTGTATTTTCCACTCAGTGCATAATCAAGCAATCAGCCGGATGAGTTTATAATAATAGGTTTAATTGAATCTTGTATATATACTACAAGAACCGGACTAAACCTGTATTCCTTTACGCTTTTCTATTTGAAATGAGATTCAATCCAAATCTCTATTTTCTCCGGATACTTCACGGTTTTAGCCAAACAGACAACCCCGACAACTTCCACCCCATATTTGCCAAGTTCCTCTGCGTGTTCCTTGATGCTGCTTCCTGTTGTAATCACGTCGTCAATAATTACGACTTTCTTGCCTACGATGTCTGCATTGATAATGATATTGGAATCCGCATTTACCTTATCCCTATCTTTTATGTTGTGTTTGCTTTCACGGGCCTCCAGATAAGTAAGACTGTACAGCATCGGATGCAACTTTTCTTCATACGACAAAGCATTGTTCAACCGGCTGAATCGGGTAAGGTATTTGCTTTGATTGCTGCATGGCATGAATACAACACTAACACTATCTGGCAAATCCAGCTTTGCCAATGCTTCTTTGAATAAACGGCTGCAAGACACACGTCCGTCCTTAAAGTCATATACCATTTGTACAAACTTCCGTTGTTCCTCAGTGATGAAATTCCAATCCTTTTTGGGTATGTAATAGTCAATGAATATTGCCGGAATCTTCTTGCCGTTGGAAAGTTTCATCTTGAAAGGCACCATCGGTTTCTCATCCATGAAATCCTCCAAAGCTGAATATACATAGAATCTTTCCGCTTTCTTTTCCCCTGCACGCAGCGCATTGCGATATCCCCATTCGCGTTCCTCCTTTGTTATCGCACGTTGCCCCACTACCAGAAAGGCCGCAGCCGCTCTCTTTTTCCATGTGTTTATCCTGCTCATCAGGTAAAAGAACACCAATAGGACAATCCATATAATCAGTTTTTCCATTCTCTATCTTCTTTGTTATTGATACGCTTTATAGGCACGTTATGCCTTTTCTTTTGGAAGGTTATAATTTGTTCTTATTATGATGCACTTCCATTTGCAAAGATACGCAGAAACAGCATATTCCAATCCACCTTTTTAACTTATCTCATTTGTTTTTTCTTCTTATATATCATCTGTTTACATACACTCCTGTTATAAAAGGTTTCACCGCAATCCTTTTTCCCAAAGACAGCCAAAGTCTTTTTTGACAGGAAAAGTAACCTTCTGATAACTTTTTCCTTGTTTAACAGCCTTTTCCTTCTTCTATCCAACCGATAGGCTACTGAAACTGCCGGCAATATCGTTTCTCCACTTTTTATAGTCAGCCTTACGTTATCTATATCCCAATGAGTATTGCTTTATATCAACAATGCCTATGTGATTGCTGATTTTCACGGTTTCCTCATTTCATAATGAAGTTTCCATTCTGATTTGCTCCTTTACCTCATGGATAGAGCCACGTGCGGTTATTAGCATACTTCAGCTTCCTTTCCGACTATTACTGCTATTTTCTTTGCCCTCCCTTCGTCAATCTCTTTTTGATGGCGAAGTCACAATATTTTTCAGATGCAAAGATATAATGCAGCGATGCCGAAGCATCTACGGGTCACTCCGTTCTGACCAATGACATACACGAAAATCTTCCGACATTTTTCTACTGCGTGAAAAATATAGCGTATTTGCGTGCTATCCCTGGTGCCGCCCTATACCTGCAATATCCGATAGCATCATAAAAATTAATTGTTTAACTTCTAAAAAATAGAATTATGAAGAAAGTAGTAGAAAATTCATTCGCAGTAACAGGTTTCGTTGGTAAGGATGCAGAAATCCGTCAGTTTACAACAGCAAGCGTAGCACGCTTCCCACTGGCAGTAAGCCGCAAGGAGCAAAACGGAGAAGAATATGTGTCATCTTTCATTTACGTGGAAGCCTGGCGTAAAAATGACAGCACTTCTTTTGAGTTGTTGAAGAAAGGCAAAAACATTACAGTCAAGGGATTTTTCAAACCCGACGAATGGACTGACCAGCAAGGTGTCAAACATAACCGTATCATCATGGCAGTCACCGACTTCTATGAGCCGGTGGAGAAAGAAGAAGAAAAAGCTCCTGTCGCTTCAAAAAAGAAGAAAGCCAAGAAAGCTGCTTAACAGCAGTTTCTCCTTTCAAAAACGGCTTCGGCCGTTGTTCAACAGATACATTTACGCATACTCTCTTTTTTTAACCAATCCTCCCTGTTATATCATATTGATTCCCATTGCACCACTATAAAGAAGCATATTGCTCTTTTGGCTCGCAAGCCGGCACATCACTTTTCGTGCGGCGAAATTAGAATGAAGCCCGGAAATAGCAAGCCACACGTTGCTCGTATGATGAAAATAGACTATTGCATGGTTGATTTTCATATCCGGGCTTGCCTTATTCCATCAATGGCTTCATTCAGGGGATGCCTTAAAAAGTCTGATATGCCGACCTGCGGAACTGAAAAGTAATGTAGGGAAAACAAGTCAGGCATTGAGAAAATAATAGTATTAACTTTAAAAAAAGCTATATGGAACGAAGTATCGAAAGAGTACCCACATGGGCATTGCCTTACATGGCTAACGGAGACGCCACAGGACTGAAAGACAAAGAGATTAAAATGATTGACAACCTATTGCGTAATCGGTGTATCGAACTGGTATGCCCCATTGCAGACAGCGTGCAAGGCGGTATGCCACCTTATTATACCAAAGACCCACTATTCGGCAAGGCAACCGAAGTGGAAGATTGTATCGTTTTTTATAATATCTAATTAAGACGCTATGAATGTGACATTTGAAAATCTTATTAACGTATGGGACGCACAAATTCCCAACTTATTGGTTGAACTGGTAAACCATGCTGTATTTGCAACAGACAAAGCTGGTTTTCAAGCTGTTGTTACAAAATTGTCTGAAACCACGGATTTTGACAAGTTCTTTGCTTATGGATACGGCAGACAACATTTTTGGCTGAAGCAACGCCTTGCCTCAGACCCTTCCAAATACATGGATGAACGGTTATTGATAGTAGATTTTTGTAGGTACAACCCAAAGAATGAAGATGATGAAGGTAATATCGAATAGAAATCCTCCAAAGGAAAGTTGCATCGAGGAAATAAGGCAAGGTCAAAAAATGATTCTTTGGTCTGACGACAACATATCTATCTCTATGATATTCAATAATCTGACCGGACAAAACTTTAAAGCGGATGAATACAAAGCCTATATCCGTAACATTGCTTTTGGAAAAATGGGATTTGTGCCAGGCACGATTGAACTTTATAAAGGAGGTATATTGATAGCAAGCGGCATAATTCCAGCTTTATAACCAGTCAATAATTAAAATAAAATATATGGTAACAGCAAGAACATTAAAAGGAGCGCAAGTATATGTAACATTTTATCCTGATTGTGAGGAAAATGTAGGTGGCTATTATTGCCAAGTATATACCGATGAAAATTGTATATGAGAAATAGACAATTTCATGGTTCATGTGAAAGATATTGCAGATAAAAAAGACCCGTATGCTGCGGCAGAAGAACTGGTAAGAGAATATATAGAATCAATCAAAGAGTATTAAAACTACCTATTGAGTGCACAATGAAACAAACCAATTCACATAATCAAGTAATGGCAGTGGCACTTACCGGCCACCGTTCCATACCCTACGATAAAGTACCTTCGCTTCGGAAAGCATTAAGGACAGTGATATTGGAACATTACAATCGAGGCATCCGCATATTTTACTGTGGCATGGCGATGGGCTTCGACCTGCTTGCCGCAGAAACGGCTTTATCCATGAAAGAAGTATATTCCGACATTACATTGGTTGCAACCGTGCCTTATCGTGGGCAATGTGAAAAATTCACACCTTATAATAAGGAACGCTATCGTAATGCTCTTGCCAAAGCGGATGAAGTTGTCATACTTGCAGAAAGCTATGCTGATGACTGTTTCCTTCGGAGAAACGACTATATGCTGTCATGTTCCGGCCACTTGATAGCCTACTTTGACGGAGTTCCCAAAGGTGGCACATACTACACTTTCAAAAGAGCCAAGCAGCGAGGTATGCCGGTTGTCAATCTGTTTTAATCAATGAAAAGGTTTTGTGTATGATTTGCACAGAGCCTTTTCTTTTGGTCAGCCCTGCGCCTCAATTTCCTGTTATAATCCACTCATTCCCTTTTTTACCATCCGCTCCAAGAGCGGCTTCCCTTCCACTTTTACCCGAAATGGCTCCTTTTATAAACTCTCCCTATCCTCTAATAACGTGACAATCAAGATTGCCTTTTTGAGCGTGATTCCACCCGGCCCGGATTTATTTTTCCGCAAAGGTAACGTCCGGTGTCAAGACTTGTCAAATCCGGCTGTGCCGTGGATGCCTTCACGAAATCTTCCTCTCACAAGTTCGAGCGTATTTCCCTCGTCAGATTTGCCCGTATTTCCCCGTCACCTTTTCGAGGCAGAAAAATAATTCCCGGCAGGTTGCAACAACCCGCCCGAAGAAAGGGAAATATTAAACAAAAGGTTAAATATACACGTATGAGTTACAACAAGTTAAAAGCATTAGAGGGCAATATCGAAGCGATAAGCACAGCCCTTGCCATTCACGAGGAACGCAGAAATGCGACCACCGCAGAGCGTGAGACATTATCCAAGTTTACAGGCTGCGGAGGTATCAAGGAAGTATTGAGTATCGGAACGGACACCCCCATACCCGGCACCATGCAGGAAGCCGTTAAACGCTTGCTCTCCGTCCTGTCAAAAGCGGCAAAAGGGAATGAAACACTTTACAGGCAACTCCTACAAAGTCTGAAATCGTCCGTATTGACAGCTTTTTATACCCCGACATTCCTTATTCAAGCCGTAGCCGAGCAAATCAAAGACACTTTCACGGCAAACGACCTTAAAATGGGCACATTCTTAGAACCGTCCGCCGGTATCGGCGGTTTCCTGCCAGTCGGAGATATGGCTACACATCGGACGGCTTTTGAGAAAGACCTGCTTACCGGACTTGTATTGTCCGCCCTGCATCCCGACACACAGGTATTCATCGAAGGATTTGAAACGATTGACAGCCAAGAGACGGAACACAACCGCTTTGACGTAATCGCTTCCAACATACCGTTTGGCGACTTCCGTGTGTTCGACAATACTTTTAGCAAAAAAGGCGGCATCTATGCACAGGCTTCCAAGACCATCCATAACTATTTCTTCTTGAAAGCCGTTGAGAAACTGAACGAGGGCGGCATATTGGCTTTCGTCACATCAAGAGGTATCGCTGACACACAAGGCAACCAATTCGTGCGTGACTATCTTGTACACCGTTGCAATCTGATTACGGCATTACGTTTGCCTGATAGCCTGTTCATGCAGACAAGCGGCATTGAAGTAGGCAGCGACCTGTTGATATTCCAAAAGAGCGGCCGTAAGGTAACGCTTACAGACCGTGAAAAGCTGTTCATAGAAACAACCCGAGAAATCGTACCGGGTAGTGACCAATATACCGGACATACCAATAAATTGTTTACTTTACCAAAAACCGCCTTGTTTACAGAAAGTCGCATACAAACCAACCAATATGGGGAATATGTGCGCAAATACCGCTGGCAGGGAGAGGAAGCCGATTTGCAACAAACCCTTTCCTCCATGCTGAAAGCCGACTTTGAGCGTTTTTTCAGAAAGAACCTGTTTGCCACACCGAACAAAGGCATTGGCGGCATACAAATGTCACTTTTTGATTGCTTTAATACCAACAAGGTGGCACAGCCCAACAGGGAAAAACGCACGTACACAGGCACGTTGCACAAGTGGATGAAAAACGGCACGTTAGTACTCTTTGAAAACCAACTTGGCACACTCCGCTACAAACAGGCAAACTGTTTTTCCGACACGACCGTTACATTCGTACCTTTGAAAGTTTCCCGGATAAACATAGAGCGTGCCAACGATTATCTTCCTATCCGTGAAGCCTACTTTGAACTGACAACCAAAGAAAGCGAGGAACTGGCCGAATATCCGAAGCTAAGGGAACAACTCAACAAACATTATGATGCCTATGTGCGCAAGTGGGGCTTTTTCCACCACAACGACAACAAGGAGTTTTTCTCTTGGGATAGTCTGGGCATGGAAGTATTCACGATTGAAATGCAACTCGGAAAGGATATCTGTAAAGCCGACATCATGCACGAGCCTGTTGCGTTCAAGAAAATAGATACTTCCGTTCAACTGACACCGGTAGAAGCATTGGCAAGCAGCCTTAACTATTACGGTTCGGTCAATATGGACTATCTTGTACAGACAACCGGACAGGCCGAAACAGAACTGACAGAAGCCCTTGCCGGTGAGATATTCTACAATCCTTTGACGGATTGTTGGGAGAACAAAGGCAAATTCCTTGCAGGTAATGTCGTGGAGAAGTGCAAGGAGATATGTACCGTTCTTGCCGACCTGACAGGCAACGCTCAAAAATGGGCGGCTACATCTGTCGAGGCTTTGGGAGATGCGACCCCCGAACTTATTCCGTATGAAGAACTTGACTTTAATATGGGTGAGCGTTGGATTCCGGCAAGTATTTACGCTTCCTTTGCCAAAAACCTGTTCGGGGTAAACACAACGGTGATGTATTTTGATGTGAACGACACCTATATTGTCTCTTTGCAAGGCCATTCTCCCATTGCCTATAATGTCTATTCGATTGGAAGCTATAACGGGGAAGCCCTG